>Ga0180435_10003836_pt1 | contig 14957 bp, 10 predicted proteins | sample SS_ome_3_FD_132467 | JGI IMG/M metagenome (GOLD analysis project Ga0180435, IMG submission 132467) | Hypersaline lake sediment archaeal communities from the Salton Sea, California, USA - SS_3_S_1 metaG | ecosystem: Environmental > Aquatic > Non-marine Saline and Alkaline > Hypersaline >... | reverse complement strand
ATGTGACTTTTTACCTTAGCTAAATCTCTTTACTAAAACCTATAATATGCTGTTTATCAGCTCTATAGGGCGGGCAAAAATATTTGCGTTTTAAGCCTCAAAGTCACTATTTTGTATAAAAGTCACGGCTATGTGACCTGCTAAAATTGCGAAATTAGGGAATCCCTAAAATTAGGGAATCCGTAAAATTAGGGAATCCGTAAAATTAGGGAATCCGTAAAATTAGGGAATGCGTACCAATAGGACATGATTTAAAGAGTGGGATAAATGAAAAAGAGGCCGCACCTACTGGTACAGCCTCTGGAGTAGTTTGGAGTTGATAGTTTTAGAGTCTTATGCTAACCCCAAGCGTTAGATATGCAATGCCATAACCCACCTGGGCAAAGGCTGCAAATTGTTCTGTAAAATAGTAGCGGGCACCTACAAACCCCGAAAAGACGAATCCCCCTGAGGTAGCACTGTAGTCCCACCCGATCGGCGTGCCAAATTCTGTGGCATTGGCAATGTTGTAACCAAGCAAAATACCCGCATAGGTATCCAGTTTATCGATTAAGGGATAGTGGAACAAGCCTCCAGCACCCAGAATGATATTGGAGTATTTGTAGCCCCACCCCAGGTAGTCGTATTTATAAGAGGTGTATCCTACATAGCCCATAACACCGATGACCCCTTTTTCAAGGATCTGGTCCGCTACGGCCTGTTCATAAGAAAGCGACACTGGAGGTACTCCCCTGGTGTAATAGGTTCCACTATAAAGTGTATTTCCAAGTCCAATTCCCAGGTTAATTGCTTTATCTCCCAGGTTGAACATGCTCTCCTGGGCTTGTACGGTTGACATTGCCAGCAGAAAAGCGACTGCAAATGTGATTAGTTTTTTCATACATTTAAATTACAAGTTTTTTGGAGCTTTCTACACGGATGGGCAAAAAAAATTCGCTTTTTAAGATATATTTAACGTAATAATATAAGGCAGTTTGCTTTAACTTATTGTATACCAAAAGATATAGAACGGTTTGGAATAATTTCTACCTTTATTCCGATACAATTTTGGTCAATATGAAAATTGAAAAGCAACTATTTGGATCAACTCCCGGTGGAAAAGAGGTATTCAGGTATACTCTTATGAATAATATTGGAATGGAGGTAGATATCCTTACCTATGGTGGAATTGTAAGTTCTATCAGGGTTCCGGACAGACAGAATGAACCGGGTGATGTGGTTTTGGGTTTCGATACCCTGGAGGAGTACCTGGGAGAGCATCCCTATTTCGGAGCCCTGGTGGGAAGGGTATGCAACCGGGTGGGAAAATCACGCTTCGAGTTGGAAGGAAAAATCTACCATATTACTGCCAACGAGGGGGCCAACCAGCTGCATGGAGGGGACCGTGGATTTGATAAACAGGTCTGGACCGCCTGCAGTAATAAGACCCCTGACCAGGTATCCCTGATGCTGGGATATGAAAGTGCTGATGGGGAAGAAGGATACCCGGGAGCCTTGATGGTGGAGGTGGAGTATTCCCTGAATGACAAAAATGAGCTGGGGATTAGCTGCCGGGCTAAGACAGATAAGCCGACTCACGTGAACCTGACCAACCATAGCTATTTTAACCTGAACAATTGTGAGGGGACCATTTATGAACACGAGCTAATGATCGAGGGGGATAGCATTACCGAGTTAAATGACGAAAGCATTCCCACCGGAAAGATTCTTCCCGTGGATGCTACGCCCTATGATTTCAGATTATCGCGGAAGCTAGGCGAAGGGATACACCAGGTAGAACCTGGCTACGATATCAATTATGTTCTGGACATGAAATCCAGAGAACTGAGCCGGGTGGCTGCTGTGCATGATCCGGTATCGGGGAGAAATATGGAAGTTCTGACCACTCTTCCGGGGATTCAGCTTTATACCTCCAATTATATAGACGAAATTAAGGGCAAGGGAGGCCAGGTGTATGAAAAGCATTGTGCTTTGTGTCTGGAAACCCAGTTTTTTCCCGACAGTCCCAATCAGCCCCACTTTCCGTCAACGATCTTGATGCCGGACCAGGAGTATTCGGCTATTACCGTGTACCGATTCAGTAGCTGATGTCCAGAATACTGACTATCTTAATGTTCCTTCCCCTGTGTTTGACTGCTCAGGCACAGGTATATCATTCCTGTCCGGTTCATCATCCAACGGAAGCCGGGTATGAGAACCCCCTCTTTGATCAGTGGCTTTCGGCCTATGATGTGAAAAATTATGATTTAACTTTGGAAGTTTCCAATAAAGATACCTGGATCAATGGCACGGTAGAAGTGCTTGTTGAGGCCAGCCGGGAGATGGATACGCTGGTCCTGGAACTGCAGGATGATCTGACAGTTACTCAGGTCTTGATGGATGATGATATATACAGTATATCCTACCCGCCCGGTAGCTCAATCGATTATGAGCATATTCACGATGCCATTTACATGGTACTTGACCGCACCCGCTCCCAGGGTGAGCAGTTTAAGGTTCAGATAGATTACGAGGGAGATGCGGGACAGGACCGTGGATTTTTTGCCGGGATCACCAATAAAACATCAATCGACTATGATTTTGCAGTGACCTACACCCTGTCGGAGCCACTAAATGCCCGGGACTGGTTTCCGGTGAAGCAGGTACTGGAGGATAAGATCGATTCGGTAACCTTTCGGCTGATCTGTGACAAGGAGCTGCTGGCGGGATCCAATGGATTGCTCGTGACCAGGGAGGATTTGGGAGATAAGCACATGCTAACCTGGAAAACCCGCTACCCCATCGCTTATTACCTGCTCTCCTTTGCGGTGGCCGATTATATGGATTACTCCTTTTATGCCTCGCTATCGGAAGAAAACGATTCGGTACTGGTGCAGAATTACCTCTACGATACTGCAGAGGTGCTGGATGATTGGAAGACTCAGATCGATGAGACCGGATCCATGATTAGCCTCTTTTCTAAGCTGCTGATCGATTACCCTTTTGCGGATGAAAAATACGGGCACGCCATGGCTCCCATGGGTGGAGGCATGGAGCATCAGACCATGACCACTATACATAACTTCTCTTTCTCCCTGGTGGCCCACGAACTGGCTCACCAGTGGTTTGGAGACTATGTCACCTGTGGCAACTGGCAGGATATCTGGATTAACGAAGGATTTGCATCTTATATGGAGTATGTGGCAGCCGAGCACCTCTTGGGGCAGGATGCAGCCGATGACTGGATGGAAAATGCCATTTCCATCGCCCTGGAGGAGCAGAGCGGATCGGTCTACGTGCCTGAAGAAGAGGTGGAGTCGGTATACCGTCTCTTCTCTTATGCCCTGAGTTACAAAAAAGGAGCGGTTCTGCTTCATATGATCCGCTTCATTCTGGACAAGGATGAACTCTTTTACGAAGTGCTGAAAACCTACCTCATTCGCTACCAGAACGGGCTGGCTACGGGTGCAGATTTTCAGGAGATCCTGGAAGAGGTAAGTGGTGAGGACTTTTCCTGTTTCTTTGAGCAGTGGTATTATGGCGAAGGCTACCCCATCTTCAGGCTCTTCTGGGAGCAGCAGGGAGACAGCCTGCTTATACGAAGCGAACAGAGCAGTACGGCAGCCGGTGTGACTCCTCTGTTCCAGATTCCTTTTGAACTGGACCTCATTTATATGGATGGACAGAAAGAGCGCCTCAGACTGATGCAGGAGAATAATGTGGAAGAATTTGTTGTTCCAGTGGAAGCATATGTGGATCGAATAGTATTTGATCCCGGCAGACACCTCTTGAAAACTGCTACGGTAAGCCAGAAAATTTCGGAGGGCAAACCCTTTCGCTATGGCCCCAATCCGGTGATCAATATGCTGGTCATCCAGTTTCCAAACCTCTTTACCATTGATACGGTACGGATCACAAACCTGGCCGGACAGGAGATCTATAGGCAAAGCGGTGCAGAAAACCCGCTCACCCTGAATCTATCCACCCTGGCTGACGGACCTTATCTGTTGGAACTTTCCACCCCGTTCGATACCTACCTGGAACGTATTGTGAAAATCTCATCCCACTAACGATAATCCATTTATGAAGCGGAGACAGTTTATGGAGCTGAGCCTGGGAGCCAGCGCGGCGCTGGCCACTGGCGGACTTCTACATTCCTGCAAAAAGGAAAAAGTCGATACAGCTTTTTCAGAGCGGCTTTTACCGGCACCGGTCGGAGGAGGTTTTTCCGAAAAGGCCTACTGGATATGGGGCTCTTCGGTGGTCAAAGGGGAGGATGGAAGCTATCACATGTTTGCCTCGCGATGGACCAGGGAAGTTGGGTTCGGGAACTGGGTGACGAATTCAGAAGTTGTCAGAGCCGTTTCAGAAACAGCTGTTGGCCCATACAAATACGCAGAAACGGTTTTCCCGCCACGGGGAAGGGATTATTTCGATGGCAAGTGCACCCATAATCCCAGAGTGATTAAATACAGGGACAAGTACCTGCTCTATTATTTTGGAACGACCTATGATTTTGCCATGCCGGATAAGGATACTCCTGATGTGAGTGAAGAAAACTGGAGGCAGGCCTGGATGAACAAAAGAGTCGGACTGGCTATCAGCGACTCTCCTGATGGAAAATGGGAACGATTGGACCGACCTGTTATTGAGCCCAGACCCGGGCACTGGGATGCTTCCATTACTTCAAATCCTGCTCCGGCAGTGGATCCAAAAAGTGGCAAAATCCTCTTGCTCTACAAATCATCAACCGAAGGCTTAACACCACCTCTTCTGCTGGGAGCAGCCATGGCGGAGAATCCTGAAGGGCCCTATAATAGGCTAAGTGAAGAGCCCATATTCCGATTCGAGACCGGAGATAACCACAGGATTGATGTGGAAGACCCCTATATCTGGTGGTCCGGGAAGCGCTACGAAGGGATCTTAAAAGACAGGTCCGGATTAATTTGCGGAGAAGAAGGCGGTGGGATCCACGTCCTGTCGGATAATGGAGTTGACTGGCGACTGGCTGAAAACTTCAGGGCCTATACCCGGAATATTAAATGGGATGACGGAAGTGAGTCTGTCCAGAATCATTTCGAACGGCCATTTTTACTGATTGAGGATGGAGTTCCCACCCATCTCTTTGCGGCCACCGGCACCGGTCCCAAAGCCTGGCAGTTTGACCGAACCTGGAATATGGTGATCCCCCTGAAAACGGTCACCTGAGGAAAAACAGTAAATCTTAGGCTAACACCAAAAGGAACTATGACTTACGAGGATTTAGGATATCACACAAGGCTCGAGCAGTATCGAAATGAACAGGGCCTGGAAACATTTGAAGTTGGCCGGGTTATCCTGGAGCATAAAGAACGCTATGTGGTGAAAAATCCTGCCGGGGAGTTTGACGCGGAACTCATTGGCAATTTACGATTTACGGCAGAGAGCAGGAGTGATTTTCCTGCGGTGGGCGACTGGCTTGCTTTTTCTGAATATGACCAGGGAAAAGCCCTGATCCATGCCATCTATCCGCGAACATCTATCCTGGAAAGAAAAGCAGTTGGGAAATCCGGGCAAAGTCAGCTCATTGCAGTAAACATCGATTTTGCCTTGCTGGTACAGGCTGTTGACAGGGATTTTAATCTAAACAGAATAGAAAGGTATCTGACCATTTGCCATGATTCCAGGATCGAACCTCTAATTGTTTTAAGCAAAACAGATCTGATCGATGAATCTGAACTGCAGTCGATTATGGGTCAGCTGGAAGGGCGGGTAGGCCATAGCCCGATCATAGCTGTAAGCAATCAGACCATTGGTTATACGCAACTGGGAAATGTGATTGAAAAAGGGAAAACTTACTGCCTCCTTGGCTCGTCCGGAGTGGGAAAATCCACCCTGATTAACCATCTCTCCGGAAATCAACAAATGAAAACAGGTGAGCTCAGCGCAAGTGTCCATAAAGGAAGGCATATCACCAGTCACCGGGAGCTGGTTATTTTGAATAGTGGAGGGATCCTGATAGACAATCCGGGAATGCGGGAAGTTGGAATGGCTGATTTGACCGATGGCTTGGAAAGAACCTTCCAGAGCATTTTCTCTTTTGCACAGAACTGCAGGTATACGGATTGTACCCATGTAAATGAGTCGGGGTGTGCCGTACTTGAAGCCCTTGAAAAGGAAGAAATTGACCAGGACTCCTATGCCAACTTTCGAAAAATGGAAAAAGAGAAAGCGCATTTTGAATCCGATGCACTAGAGCGAAAAAGAAAGGATAAGGACTTTGGCAAAATGGTTAAACATGTGAAGAAACAGAGAAAGTCCAATAAGTACTAACCCCTCTAAAACTGTCCCAAAGCTATTGATTTTACCCATGCATGAAAATAGATGCTATGCAACAAATTCTGATCATTATCAATGATGCTCCCTACGGGACCGAGAAAGCCTACAATGCCTTAAGGATGGCTATAAGTCTTCAAAAAGAACATGGAGATCAGCTTGAACTAAAGATATTCTTACTGGCCGATGCAGTTGGCTGCGGGCTGCCAAATCAAAAGACACCCAATGGATTCTACAACATTGAGCGGATGTTGAAATCTGTGATCCGGAACGGCGCCGAAGTAAAAAGCTGCGGGGGGTGTTCCGAAGCCCGTGGAATTGACCAGTTGGAATTTATCGAAGGAGTAAAGCTCAGCAATATGAAGGAGTTTGCCCGGTGGACCGTTCAATGCGATAAGGTATTGTCCTTTTAGCCATCAGGTGTGAAAGGTGTGGAATTGCTTCACCGGTTTATCGCCATTACCAAAGGCCGGGGATCAAGCGGTACTTGATATTTTCACAGTATTCCTTATAACCTTTAAGATTTTTCTTCAGGACTTTTTCCTCGTTGAGGATTCTCAATGCCAGGGAAAGGGGAAGCAGGGCAAAGGGGATCAGCCCCCAGTAGGATCCAAGGGCAATGGGCGTGGGGAGATACATGATCAGCACGCCCACATACATGGGATGGCGAACAATTCCGTACAGACCTGTGGAAATCACTTCCTGCTCTTCATCCACTTCAATAATCCTTGATGCATAACTGTTCTGCCTGAAGACAAAAAATATGATCAGATAGCCCAGCAGGATGATTCCGCAGGCGATCAGGGTGATATGCAAGGGGACCTGGGACCAGCCAAAGCGCTTGTCCAGGCCGGGAACAATAAACCCTGCGAGGAAGATCAGGGAGGACAGGATGGAGATCAGTACCTGGGCTTTCTCCTCCTCTTTGGCCTTTGCCCGGCGCTCCAGAAATTTTGGGTCATTTTTCAGGAAATAAAAAAGAACAGCAAGCATGGGAACTACAAGAATTCCCGTGTAGAGGTAAAACTGCCAGTAGTCGAAGGTCCCGGCCGGTAGAAGAATAAGCAGTCCGATCACGGGGAAGAAGCCTGCAAAACGGAATACCATTTTGCTGATCAGGGCCTTTCTCTCTTTCGGTGATACTTCACTTTTCTTTTCCATGGATTTTAATTAGGATTGATCTGAAACTCCTTGGGCGGAGTGGCTCCCAGGAGGTGCTGCACAAAATAGTCCCAACGCCTGCGCATGATGTAATAGCTATCCTTCCCATACCCGTGTCGGGCATTGGGAAGCAGGAGGAAATCAAAGTCTTTGTTGGCCTTGATCAGCGCATCTGCCACCAGGTAAGAGTTGTAGGGAGGAACATTGTCATCCATTCCCCCGTGTATGATCAGCAGTTTCCCTTTCAGGTTCTCCGCATGCGTCTGGTTGGCCTGAATTTCATAATTACTAATCCCATATGCATCCAGTACCTCCAGTCCAATATATCTTTCGCCCCAGTCGTCCTCGTAGTTCCGGTTGTCATGATTCCCCGATTCGGAAATTCCCACCTTAAAAAAATCCGGGTATTTGAACATGGCTGCTGCCGTGGCATAGCCACCACCTGAGTGTCCCCATATTCCTACCCGGTCCAGGTCCAGGTAATTGTGTTTTTTGGCCAGTTGTTTCAGTCCGCTTACCTGGTCGGGCAGGGTATTTTCTCCCATATCGCCATAACAGGCATCATGAAAAGACTTGCTTCTGCCAGGGTTGCAGCTTCCCTCCAGGGCCACTACCACAAAACCCAGCTCGGCCAGTGCCTGGTTATCACCTCGTGCCGCACGGAAACTCCAACCGCGCACACTACCTCCCTGGGGTCCGGGATAGATGTAAAGTACCACCGGGTATTGTTTACCTGTTTCCATGTTCGCGGGGGTATGCATGACACCGTAAAGGTCCCAGCGATCCTTGGCCGACCTGACCTTGAATGGGCTAGGAGCTTTCCAGCCAGAGGATTTCAGGCGTGATATATCGGTTTTCTCCAACACTCTGATCAATTCACCATGAATATCCCTTAGCTCGTGGACCGGGGGCACATCAGGTTGAGAATAGGCATCGGTAAAATATTTCCCGTCGGGGGAGAAACTGATACGGTGATTTCCCAGTCCGGGGCTTAGCAGCTGGAGATTTTCTCCGCTGAAGTCCACCCGGTACAGATACTGGTAGTAGGGATTCCCGTCTTCTTTTCCACTGCCCATGAAATAAATGATCCGCTTCTCCTGGTCTATCTTCACCACTTGGAGCACTACGAAATCGCCTCGGGTAATGGGATGTTTCAGGGTGCCGGTTTCGGCATCATACAGATAGAGATGCCCCCAGTCGCTTCGTTCCGAATACCAGATGATCTCTTTGGTTTCGGAAAAATAGGTCCAGTTGATGCTGCCCTGTCCCGACTCAAACTGCGTATCCACGATTTCCTGGAAGATCTCCTTAACCTCTCCGGTTTTACAGTCGGCCATACGGACGTGGGCCTCTTTATGATCGCGGCTGGTGGATACAAATACCAGATGCTTGCTGTCCTCGCTCCAGGAGATATCATCCAGTCCTCCTTCACAGGAAATATCGTCACAAAGGGTTCCCCTGCGGGCATCGGGCGCCAGCTTCAGGCGTGTCAGTTGGGGTTTTTCCCCACTGATATCAATGATCACCCGGTGGATCCGGATGATATCCTCGTCTTCGGGCAGGGGGTACTTCCATTCCATAAGTTCCGGAGCACCCACCTTGGTTTTAACCAGGTACATGGTGCTCACATGTCGCTGGTCTTGCTGGAAGGTCGCAATCTTCCTGGAATCAGGCGACCAGCTGACGATGGGTCTGTTGCTGTGCTTCCATCCTGCATTGTCGGTGGCATATCCAAAATCCTTGATCCCATCGGTGGTCAGTGCCATTTCTTCCCCGCTTTCTAACTTCCTAAGCCATAGGTTCCAGTCCTTGATAAAGACTTCATATTTGCCATCGGGTGATTTGCTTGTTCTGCGCCCTCGACTCCCTGATTGCTGTTCTAATTTTCCTTTTTTGAACAGCTCTTCCCTGGAATCGGCGGTAAGCACCTTTTTGTTTAGGGGATCAACCAGTTTATATACGGACTGATCTTCCGTCGTGCTTATGTACCAGAGTCTTCCATCGCTGGTCCACTGTGGGCTGATGTCATTATCTATAAGCTTGTTCACATTGCTGCCGAGCATGGCAGCTGCCTGCTGGTAATCAGCTTCTGTAAGGGTAGTAGCTTGTTGTCCATAGGAAAAGATGCCCACAAAAAAAGAGAGGAAGAGATAAAAAGAAAAACGTTTCATATTTACAAGTGGCGTTTGATAAATATTGGATATCAAATGTAGGAAAAACAAGATTCTCTGTATACAACCGGGATGAATATCCTTAAATTTACATTCCAAAGTTGACTCCTATGAAGAAACTCTTTCCTCTAATCGCTCTTCTTGCATTCCTCATAATGCCTGTATGGGCCCAGCAAAGCAGCTGGAAGTCTGTTGCTCCGGGTGTTTGGCGGCTTAGCGTGGGCCAGGAACAAGCCCTTACTCTGCTTGGCGCTGCAGAGATTAAACCAAATACCGAAATGCTTGCGCAACTTCCCGGGGTTGTTTTTCCGCTGGATAAATCCCTGATCAGGACCCGGGTGATGGATGGAAGGACCTACCTGAGATTTCCACTGCAGAGAGAGGAAGAGATATATGGAATGGGATTAAATTTCCAGACCCACAACCAGAGAGGACGGATCCTGAATCTTCATGTGGATCATTATTCCAGTCCCGATCGGGGACGGACCCACGCTCCGGTACCCTTTTATGTTTCAAGCCTGGGGTATGGCGTATTGATAGATGCTGCCAGGTATCTGACTGTATATGTGGGGACAGCCATTCGCAGCGATGCCGATGATCCTCCCGAATTGCTGGACAGGAATACGGACAAAGACTGGCAGGCACAGCCTTACTCAGATGCCGTGGAGATCCTGGTGCCTGCAGACGGGGTGGATGTGTATGTGTTTGGAGGACCGGATATGCTGAAGGTGGTACAGCGGTATAACCTTTTCAACGGCGGGGGAGTCCTGCCTCCCAAATGGGGACTGGGGTTTACCCAGCGGGTGCCAACACTTTACAGCGACAGAGATATACTGAAGGAGGTTAAGGCTTTTGAGAAACACGATTTTCCCCTGGACTTTATTGGTGTGGAACCGGGTTGGCACAGCATGGCATACCCATGCACCTTTGAATGGGACAAAAAACGCTTTCCCGATCCCGAAGGATTTCTCCAAAGCCTGCACAAGAAGGGAATACGTGCCAATCTATGGCTGAATCCTTATGTGTCCCCGGTGGGATCACTTTACGACAAAGTGAAGCCTTATTCCGGGAGCCATACGGTTTGGAACGGACTGGTGCCGGATTTCACTTTATCCGAGCCAAAGGAACTGTTTCGAAAGCATTTTATGGAGCATCACATTGCCCTTGGAGTAAGCGGGTATAAAGTGGATGAGGTGGATGGATTTGACTCCTGGATCTGGCCGGATGTGGCTATTTTTCCCTCCGGGAATTCGGCTGAAGAGATGAGACAGGTCTATGGTTTGTTGTTCCAGAAGATGAGCTCCAACTGGTTCCGGGAGATAAACCAAAGAACCTATGGATTGGTCCGAGCCTCCAATGCCGGAGCCAGCAGCCTGCCCTATGTTTTATACAACGATTATTACAGTCATCGGGATTTTATAACTGCCCTGATAAACAGTTCCTTTATCGGGGTGCTCTGGACCCCTGAAGTGCGTTCTTCCGGCAGGGCCCAAGATTGGTTGCGTCGGATGCAATCGGTCTGTTTTTCTCCCATGGCCATGCTGAATGCCTGGGCCGACGGGACCAAACCCTGGACTTTTCCTGAGGTGGAAGAACAGGTCAGGGAGGTAGCCATGCTGCGGATGCGTCTTCTGCCCTATATTTACTCCGCTTTTGCCCGCTACCATTTTGAAGGTATTCCTCCTTTCAGGGCCATGCAGCTGGAGGCGGGTTTTGGTCTTAACTCTGAACACAAAAAAGGCCTGCTGGATTCCTCCGAGAATCCCTATTCGACCAACTCGGTCAGGGAGGTGAAATATCAGTATATGATGGGCGAATCTATCCTGGTGGCACCTATGTTTGCGGGAGAGAATAGCCGGGAGGTGCTCCTTCCGCCGGGAAAGTGGTATGATTTCTATACGGGTAAGCTGGCCGGGGAGGAGGAGCTTATTTCAGTTTCATCCGAAATGGACCGGATTCCCCTGTTTGTAAAGGATGGAGCCATTATACCCATGTTGAAGGAGGAGCGAACCCGGATGCCTTTACCAGAAGAGAATCCAGCGCTGGAAATCCGATACTACGGTTCTAAGCCAGGAAACTTTCTGCTTTACGATGATGATGGCGTGAGCTTCGATTATGAACGGGGCAAGTATTCTTTCGCGGAGTTGACGGTGAAGAAGGAAGGGAACAGGCTGATACCCGGGATGATTGTTTCCAATGAAACTTTCTTTCATTACCTGAGCAATCCTACCTGGGTGTTTATGACAAAGAAGTATATTAGTACAAATGAATAAACTTAAAATCTTGTAAACAATGATACGAAGTACCCTGACCATTTTCCCTCTCGCTGTCCTGCTCTTTTCCTGTGACGGGAACGGCCCGGACTATCAGAATAGCAAACTTGATTTTGAAACCCGCGCAGCGGATCTGGTCTCCAGAATGACCCTGGAGGAGAAGGTAAGTCAGCTCACTCACTATGCCGATGCGGTCGAGCGGCTGAATATTCCCGAGTATAACTGGTGGAATGAATGCCTGCACGGGGTGGCCCGTTCGGGAAAGGCCACGGTCTTTCCACAGGCCATTGGAATGGCAGCCACTTTTGACCGGGAAATGATGTTTCGTATGGCCGATGTTACCTCCACGGAGGCCAGGGCCAAATATCACGACTACTTTTCCAGGGGAAAGCATGGGATGTACCAGGGACTCACTTTCTGGTCGCCCAATATCAATATCTTCAGGGATCCCAGATGGGGCCGGGGACATGAGACTTATGGCGAGGATCCCTATCTGACCGGAGAGATGGGAGTACAGTTTGTAAAAGGCTTGCAGGGCGACGATCCCCGATATTTGAAAACGGTGGCCACCTCCAAACATTACATCGTACATAGTGGTCCGGAACCCCTCCGGCATGAATTTGACGCCCGGGTGAGTGTTCGCGATTTCAGGGATACTTATCTGCCAGCTTTTAAGAAGACCGTAGAGCAGGGGCATGTTTATTCGGTCATGTGTGCCTATAACCGCTACATGGGAGAGCCCTGTTGCGGGAGCGCTACTCTGCAGGAGGAGCTCCTGCGGGGTGAGCTGGGATTTCAGGGTTATATCGTTTCCGACTGTGGAGCCATAAGTGATTTTCACTGGGGGCACAAAGTAGTCAGCAACAGGCAGGAGGCAGCTGCCCTGGGGGTCCTATCCGGAACCGATCTGAACTGTGGAAATCAATATGAGGGACTGGTTGAAGCAGTTCAGCAGGGCTTAATTGCTGAGGAGGATATAGATGTGGTAGTAGAACGGCTGATGCTGGCCCGGATGAAACTGGGGATGTTTGATCCGGATGAGCTGGTACCCTGGTCGGCCATTCCGGTGGATACCCTTGCTGCAGAGTCTCATAAGGAAGTGGCCAGGGAGATGGCCCGAAAGTCCATGGTATTGCTGAAAAATGAACGGAATACACTGCCCATCAGCAAGGAAGTGAAACGTGTGGCTGTGATTGGTCCCAATGCGCATAACGTGGATGTGCAAAATGGCAATTACAATGGAACCCCTGTGGCACCGGTGAGCGTGCTGGATGGCATCAGGGCAAAACTGGGAGATGATGCGGAAGTGCGTTATGCACAGGGCTGTGCGCATCATAGCGGCTTACCTTACCTGAGCGCCATTCCTCCGGAGGTCCTGTTTACGAGTGCTGAGATGGATGAGCCGGGGCTGAAGGCCTCCTACTTTCCAAATCTGGAAGGAAAAGGAACTCCGGTTCTGCAACGAAAGGATGCTCAGATTGATTTTCACTGGTGGGACGGGGAGCCACCGGTGGATGGACTCATCGACGATAACTATTCGGTGGAATGGAGCGGATACCTGGTTCCGCGCAAGAGTGGTGTCCATGCCCTGGGAGTAGACGGAAAATATTTCCAGTTGATATTGGAGGGCGATACCCTGATTCGTCACCACAACATCCACCATTCAAATAAAGTCTACAGAAACGTGGATCTGATAGCTGGAAAAGCATACAAGATCAAGGTGCTTGTGCAGGACGAACATAGCGATGCCAATTGCACGCTGCACTGGGAAGAACCGGGATTGCCCTTGAGCTGGGAAGCTTTGCAGGCTGCCCGCTGGGCCGATCAGGTAGTGCTGGTTATGGGACTGACCGCCCGGCTGGAAGGAGAGGAGATGCGAGGGCTCGAACTGGAAGGGTTTAATGCGGGAGACAGGACCTCCCTGGACCTCCCGGCTGTTCAGCGCCGTTTGATACGGCAGATAGCTGCCACCGGAAAGCCGGTGACCCTGGTATTGATGACCGGTTCGGCCGTCTCCATCACCCGGGAACATGAAATGGTTCCGGCAATCCTGCAGGCCTGGTACGGAGGAGAAGCAGCGGGGGAAGCCGTGGCGGATGTCCTCTTTGGAGACTATAATCCCGCTGGCAGACTGCCGGTGACCTTTTACCGGTCGGTCAGCGACCTGCCTCCTTTTGAGAACTATGCTATGGCTGGACGGACCTATCGCTATTTCGAAGGGGAGGTACTCTATCCTTTTGGCTACGGACTGAGTTATACCAATTTCTCCTATGAAAATCTGATCCTGGAAAAAGATGAGATTGGCACGGAGGAGTCCATTACTGTAAGTGTGGATATAAGCAATACAGGCGAGTGGGATGGAGAAGAGGTAGTACAGCTTTATATTCACTATAAGGATTCGGAAGAGGTCCGGCCTCTGAAAGATCTGCGGGGCTTTGTAAGGGAGCCTGTAAAGGCAGGACAGTCCATTGTAGTAAGCATGACAATTGGTCCGGATGAATTGTCCTACTACGATACAGCTACCGGGGACTACCGGGTGGAACCCGGAGTATACGAGATTATGGCGGGGCCATCCTCGAACTCCGAAACGCTATTAAAGACGGAGCTGCTGGTCAGGTAATCCTCAGAGAATCTCTTTGGATCCATCACCAATTTCAGCCACATAGAAATCGGCGTTTAAGCCGGTGCGCTTCTTGTACGCCGATCCGACTTCCCGGATGAAGGACTCCACCTGCTCCTCTTTGACGATACTTACCGTGCAGCCTCCAAAACCGGCTCCGGTCATTCTACTGCCAAGGGTACCATCGATTTTCCGGGCTTCCTCCACCAGGGTATCCAGCTCGGTTCCGGTCACTTCGTAGTCGTCCCTGAGTGAATCGTGCGACTGGTTCATCAGCTGACCAAAGGACGCCACATCCCCCTGGTTAAGGGCCTCAATGGCTTTCAGAGTCCGGTTGTTTTCTGTGATCACATGGCGGGCTCTTCTTTTCACTGTCTTGTCGGTGATCAGGGGGGAAAGGGTGGTGAATTCCTCCAGGTTCAGATCACTCAGATGATT
>Ga0180435_10003834_pt1 | contig 14963 bp, 9 predicted proteins | sample SS_ome_3_FD_132467 | JGI IMG/M metagenome (GOLD analysis project Ga0180435, IMG submission 132467) | Hypersaline lake sediment archaeal communities from the Salton Sea, California, USA - SS_3_S_1 metaG | ecosystem: Environmental > Aquatic > Non-marine Saline and Alkaline > Hypersaline > Sediment... | reverse complement strand
CGGCGCCGTTGCGCCAGTGCACCGTGGCGACCAGCGAATGGATGGCCTCGTCGCCGTCGGTCTGGAAGTCGCCGGGATCGAGGATCAGCTCGGATTCGTGCCATTCCTGCAGGATGTGGAAGCTGGGGTCGTCCACGCGCTGGTAGGCCCGGACTTCGACGCCCGGCTCCATGGGCCCGGGACCGGCGACCGGCGCCAGCTCGGCCGTGGTCGTCTCGCCGTTGCCCAGGGCGGAGCTGTGGCTCACCGCGTGGAAGACGTCGTCGGCGCCGTCCTCGACGGTGCCGTTGCTGTCGAGCACGATCTCGGTGCTGCGCATGGCGATCTGCAACGGACCGGCGCCGGCGTAGGCGCGCTGGGAGACCAGGCGCAGGATGTCCGTCTCGTCGGTCTCGATCAGGGCGTCCAGGCCGGTGCTGTCGGCCGTGTCGTAGTAGACGACGGCCACGGTGTCGCCCGCGGCCTTGCCCGGCTGCTCAATCGCCTTGCGCGCGAGCCTCGCCAGGGGCGCGCCCTTGGCGGCGGTCAGGACCCGGGCCTCCTTGGCGGCCGTCTTGGCGCCGCGGAAGCCGGCGGCCGCCATGGCCGCCTTGCTGGGATAGTCGAAGGTCACGTCGCCGCCCCAGTCCCCGTCCACGGGGGTCTCCTGGTAGATGCCGGCGTCCTCGGAGAGGCTCGACAGGGGATTGCGGAACATGTCCAGATCGTTCATGGTGCCGCCGACGGTCGCCGGGCCCTGGACGCCGGCGGTCAGCTCGGCCGCCTTCTCGGCGTCGGGGATCGTACCGGGATCCGTCGGGTCGTCGCTGCATCCGGCCAGGCCCAGAACGAGCAGGGCCAGCAGCGGCCAGCAGCGCAGGATCAAGCGGTTCGTCGTTGGGGTCTTCATGTCCGTTTCCCTCCTGTATGATGGATCGTCGTCGAGAGGTCGTACCCACCACTAGCAAGGGATATGCCCCGGCAGATCCCCCCGGAAACGCCGCGAACCGGCCTCTTCTCGTGGGTTCTTGCGTCGCATGGTCAGGATCGACTGTGGCCGATCGCCGCAAACCTGTGAGGATTCGCTGCGGATGATCCGCACGTCGGCGTGTCGGCTAGGCGCTCGGGCGCATTTCTATCTCCTGGCCGTGAACGCTGAATTTCAAGTACGATGACGTGGAGTCGCAGGGGAGGAGTCTTGTTCGGTTATGCCAACGAAATTGTGTTTTACTCGGCCAGGAGCATCTTCATGCTGATTTCATTTCAGTTACGCGCCTCAATACGAGGTCCGCAGCGCAGATTTCGGCCGAAACACAATTTCGATGGCAGAACTGTCTTGTTCAAGGGGGAGCGGAGATGCGGACGACGATAGTCCTGATCATACTCGTGATGCTAGCGGGCGCGGCCCCGGCCCAGACCTACGTCTCGGGGAACATCCAGACCGACACGACCTGGTATGCGACGAACAGCCCGTATGTGATCCAGGACCAGGTAACCGTGCTCAACGACGTCACGTTGACCATCCAGGCCGGCGTCACGGTCGCCTTCGAAGCCGATTCCAACCTGAGCTCGGCCTGGGGCGGCCACATCGTCGCCGACGGCGCGCCCGGCAACCGGATCCTCTTCACATCCGACGCCGCCACGCCCGCGCCGAGCGACTGGCACTTCGTGCAGCCCTTCGGCTCGGACGCCTCGTCCTTCACCTACTGCACCTTCGAGTACGCCGCCGACGGCCTGCGGGCCAACGGCTCCTCGCCGACGGTGGACCACTGCACCTTCCGCCACTGCGCGTACGGGGTCCACTGCTACAACGGCTCGCCCGTCGTCACGCACAGCGAGATCACCGACTGCAACATCGGCATCCGGATCTACGGGTCCAGCTCCATTCCAAGCTTCAACCACTGCAACATCCACGGTCACGCGATGGGGAACCTGGTGGTCACGTACTTCCCGGCCCCCGCCGCGACCATCGACGCCGAGAACAACTGGTGGGGCGCCACCGGCGAGACCGCCATCGCGGCCACCATCAGCGACGCCCAGGACTCGGGATTCGTCCACGCGACCGTGGACTTCGACCCCTGGCGGGGCGCGATGCCCGTCGAGGAGATGAGCTGGGGCGGGGTGAAGGCGGTCTACGGCAGGTAGGAAAGCGGGCCGTGTTTGATCGTGGCCGACGATGGACGTATGATCATGACAGCAGCCGTCGCCGGCATCAGGCGGGGCTGATCCATAGAGGCCCTGATCGCGAACGACATGCCCGGGTCGGTATTCGATATGAGAACGCTCATCGCACTCCTCGTTGTCGCGGCGTGGCCCGTCGGCCTCCTCTTCGCCGGGCCGGTCGATTCCGGCGGAACCCTCTTCCCCTACAAGGCGATCGCCGATCCGCGGGAGCGCACCTCGGTGAAGGCGGATACGACGCGCGTCGCCTACTGGGATTTCTCGGCGCCCGGCAACCCCGCGCAGGGAGACCCCCTCTGGAACGGCTGGACCTCGGTCGACCTCACCTGCGACGAGCCGCCCTGCGTCGGGGATTTCGCCGCGGTCTGGGACGCGCTCGGCGATGCGGATCCCTGCCGGGACAACGCGACGCCCCAGATGGCCTTCGTCGACTTTGGCCAGATCCCGGGTGTCGGCCCCTCCGTCAATCCCGCGTGGGACTACGGCCCCTCCGGCTGCGTCACCAACTCCACCTTCGGTCTCGCCGGCACGAGCGGCCACCGCCTGGACAACGCCATCCACTCGCCGGTCATCGAGATCGATCCCGGCACGGCGGGACACGAGATCCGCTTCGGTGTCTACCGCCACTTCGACCTGCACTCCATGGGCGGCCTGTTTTACACGTGGAAAGTCCGCTCGAGCCTCGACGGCCTCGAATGGACCGACTGGCGGGACCGTCGCTACGTCTATTACGGCGGCCCGGACTACATCCGCACCCACGAGGACGTCTCGGACCTCGTGCTCCCGGGCGCACGCTACGCGCAGATCTCCCTCGGCGTGACCCAGCCCTGGCTCGAGTTCATCAAGGGCGCCTCGACGCCGGCCCCCTACTTCGACGACGTCTCCTGGCACAGCTACCCCCGCGAGGGCCCCGTCTTCTCCTATCGTGAATTCGAGCTGGCCCAGGACAACTCGCCCCACGATCCCGCGGGCCAGCCCATCGCCATGAACTGGAGCAACCTGGGCGGCATGGACGTCCCCTTCGACATGGGGCAGGACATCATCGGCCGCCAGGGTGCCGGCCTCCAGCTCGGCGACTCCATCGTGATCGATTGCCGCCCCTCGCGACCGGGCGGCGGGCTGTCCGGGCCGCCCGTGATGCACTACCACGTCAGGACCAACCCGGTCTTCGACGAATGGCGCACCAGCGGCACGGCCTACGTCGGCACCGTGGCGGGCGATACCATCCGGCTGGACGAAACCAGCTACGCCGATGGCCGCTGGTCCTTCACCCTGCCGGACCTCGATTTCCTCTATCCCGGCGACCTGATGCACTACTACTTCGCGGCCACGGAGACGCTCGGTGGCGAGGCGCCCGTGACCGTGACCCTACCGGTGCGCCTCGACGGCTTCGGCGTATTTCCGGACGACGAGGAATTCTCGAAGCGGCTGTGGCCCGGAGATTTCTGGCTCAGCTGTCTGCCCACGGTGCGATCGGCGGAGGTCGGCGATATCCCCCATATCCTGGTCTGGCTCGACATGGGCGATCGCGAGGGAGCCCTCGAGTGGGACATGGCGCTGCACAACTCATGCGCCAGGCTGGAGCGGGCCCGAGATTACGATTTGTACATCACGAAGGGGCCGACTTCGGGCACGGGCAACGGGCTCGGTGCGACGTTCAACATGGGGACGTTGAATCACTACGATCACGTCCTATATGGCGCGGGGGATCTGGACGCCTTCACCCTCAACGGGGTCAAGATCCTCGATGCAGCCTCAGGTGACTGGATCGGGGACGGCTCCAACGACATCGCCATGATCAAGACCTACCTGCTGGGTCCGCGGAACTTCTTCGGCAGCGGGGATCAGCTCCTCGGCGCTCTCGAGCGGGAGGCCGACGGCGGCGGCCTGCAACTGGTCAGCACGTATTTCGGTCTGGATCTGCTCGACGAAGATGTCGGCTCCCACATCGGCGGTCAGGCGGCCCCGCTCGTCAGAGGCGTGCCCGGCCAGACTGTCCTGTATCCGCAATATACCTATCAGGCGGTCGGTTCATGTCCTTTTCCGCGACGCTTCGAGGCCGTCGCGCCCCTGACCGCCACCGCCTACCGCATCGCCGAATATCTGGATCCGACCGGTGAACCCGGCGTCTATCCCGACGTCGCCGCCATGGTGGCGAATGACTTCCTGTCCGATGCCAGGATCGTCATCTCGCCTGTCAGCATCGGGGCCTGGGGCTACCACCCGCAGAGTCCCTACTGGGTTCGCGCGTACGTGATGTGCGGCATCTTCAGCTATTTCTACGACGATCCAGCCTTCTGCGACAATCTGTGTCCGCCCGTCGCCGTCGGTGACACGCCGACGCCCCTGTCGGTTCGGAATCGCCCGAATCCCTTCAACCCGATCACGCGGTTCGAGCTCGATCTGCCGCGCGTGGGGCACCTGTTTCTGAGGGTCTACGACGTGCGGGGTCAGCTCGTCCGGGTGCTCGTCGATGAGGAGCGGCCCGCCGGCCGCCAGACGGTCCAGTGGGACGGTCGCGACGATCGCGGCCGGACCCTGGCGTCGGGCGTCTACTTCTACGAGGCCCGCGCGGGCGGCGAGATCGTCGTCGATAAGGTGGCGTTGGTGAGGTAGAGGGTGTCGAGGATCAGTCCGTCTCCCACGGCACGTCCAGGTTCCAGGCCTTCAGCTTGCGCGCGAATTCCCCGCGTTCCCGATGTGCCTTCAGCCCGTTCTTGCCGGGCTCCAGCCAGCCGGCCTCGCGCGCGATCGCGTTGGCTTTTACCGGGTCGCCGGCGCCCACCGCCGCCAGGATCTCCGATTCCATGCGCGACAGGCCCGTGGCGTGGAAGCGGTAGTCCAGGAAGGCTTCCCAGGTCAACGGCACCCAGCGCGAGACGATCTCCTCGCCGATGACCGTGGCGTAGTCGCGGATCTCCTTCTGGGCGTGGCCGTCCATGCGCAGGGCCAGGAAGTGGAGCAGGTTGTGCAGGTCCATCTTCCAGTAGGCCTCGGTGTAGGTGCACAGGGGGAGGTCCTTGCGGGCCTGCTCGCGGGCGACGCCCTTGTCGAGGCGTTCCCGGTACGTCGCGCGGGCCTCGGCATGCAGGGCCGCCTCGCGCGCGCTCAGCGCCGCGCCCTCGTCCGGATCGACCGGGTCGCCGCTGCCCTGCTTGTTCTGCTGGGCCTGAGTTCGCCAACGCCCGGGCTGGGTGGCCTGCATGGCGTCGATGGCGACGGAATAGCGCGTGGAGTACTCGTTCACCGAGGCGGTGCGGTGGCGGATCCACTGGCGCCAGGCGTCCATGGGCACGCGCACGTGGAGCTTCAGTTCGCACATCTCGAAGGGCGTGGTATGGCGGTGGCGCAGCAGGTAGCGGATCAGACCGCGGTCCTCGCTCACCTTCCTGGTGCCCGCCCCGTAGGACACGCGCGCGGCCTGGACGACCGAGGCGTCGTTGCCCATGTAGTCGACCACGCGCACGAAGCCGTCGTCTAGGACGGGGAAGGTCTCGCCCAGGATCTCCTCGAGGGCGGGGGAGACGGCGCGGGCGATGCGTTCGGCCTCGGGCTTCATGCCTCTCCTAGTCGGTGAAGGCCTTGTCGATGGCGTCGGTCACGAGTCCGTCCTCGGCGTGGGCGGGCAGCGTGACCTGCAGGTCCGCGTCGCGCGCCATGGCCTGTTTCGCCGCGAACTCTGCGCCCTCGTTGCGGGCCCAGGCGCGCCGCGCGACGCCGTTGTTCACGTCCCAGTTGAGCATCATGTTCAGGCGGCGGGACGCGTCTGCGCTGCCGTCGAGGACCAGGCCGAAGCCGCCGTTGATCACCTCGCCCCAGCCCACGCCGCCGCCGTTGTGGAGGCTCACCCAGGTGGCGCCGCGGAAGCCGTCACCGATGACGTTCTGGACGGCCATGTCGGCGCAGAACATCGAGCCGTCGCGGATGTTGGCCGTCTCGCGGAAGGGCGAGTCGGTGCCCGAGACGTCGTGGTGGTCGCGGCCGAGGACGACCGGGGCGCTGATCTCGCCGGCGTCGATGGCCGTGTTGAAGGCCTCGGCGATGCGGCGGCGGCCCTGCTCGTCGCTGTAGAGGATGCGCGCCTGGCTGCCGACGACCATGCGGTTCTCGCCGGCGGCGCGGATCCAGCGCAGGTTGTCCAGGTACTGCCGTTGCGTTTCCTCGGGGGCCTCGGCGGCCAGGGCCTCGATGACGTCGCCGGCGATGCGGTCGGTCGCCGCCAGGTCGGCCGGATCGCCGCTGGTGCACACCCAGCGGAAGGGCCCGAAGCCGTAGTCGAAGCACAGCGGGCCCATGATGTCCTCCACGTAGCTCGGGTACGTGAAGCGCCCGTCGCCGGTGGCGATGTCGGCGCCCGCGCGGCTGCACTCGAGGAGGAAGGCGTTGCCGTAGTCCCAGAACTTCATGCCCTTGACCGCGCAACGGTCGACGGCGTCGATGTGCCGCAGCAGCGAGGCCCGCACCTGCGCCTTGAAGCCCTCGGGATCGGCGGCCATCATGGCGTTTGATTCCTCGTAGCTCATGCCGACGGGGTAGTAGCCGCCCGTGTACGGGATGTGCAGGCTCGTCTGGTCGCTGCCCATCTCCACGTCGACGTCGCTGCCGGCCAGCTTCTCCCACAGGTCGACCACGTTGCCCTGGTAGGCCAGGGCCACCGCCTCCTGGCCGGCCTTGGCGGCGCGGATGCGGTCGAGCAGGACGTCGAGGTCCGCGTGTACCTCGTCCACCCAGCCCTGTTCGTGGCGCTTGCGGGTGGCGTCGGGATTGATCTCCGCGATCACGCCCACGCAGCCGGCGATCACCGAGGCCTTGCCCTGGGCGCCGCTCATGCCGCCGAGGCCGCTGGTCACGTAGAGCTTGCCCGCCAGGGGATTCGCGTCGCCGGCGCCGCCCAGGTAGATCCGCCCGGCGCCGAGGATGGTGATCGTCGTGCCGTGGACGATGCCCTGGGGACCGATGTACATGTAGCTGCCGGCGGTCATCTGACCGTAGCTCGTCACGCCCAGGGCGGACATGCGCGTGTAGTCGTCGCCCGAGCTGTAGTTGGGGATCACCATGCCGTTGGTCACGACCACCCGCGGCGCGTCCGGATGGGAGGGGAACAGCCCGAGTGGGTGTCCAGAGTACATCACCAGCGTCTGCGATCCGGTCATTTCGGACAGGTAGCGCATGGTCAGCAGGTACTGGGCCCAGTTCTGGAAGACCGTGCCGTTGCCGCCGTAGGTGATCAGCTCGTAGGGGTGCTGGGCGACGGCCGGGTCGAGGTTGTTCTGGATCATGTGCATGATCGCGGCGGCCTGCGGGCAGCGGGCCGGATAGTCGTCGATGGGTCGCGCGCGCATCTCGTAGCGGGGGCGGAAGCGGTGCATGTAGATGCGGCCCCATTCGGCCAGTTCGGCGGCGAACTCGGGGGCCAGTTCGGCGTGCTGCTGCGCCGGAAAGTAGCGCAGGGCGTTGCGCAGGGCGAGCTCCTGCTCGGTACGCGACAGCAGCATGGGGCGGCGCGGTGCGCGCGCGACCGCGGGATCGACGGGCGGCGCCACGGGTGGCGTCGCGGGCAGGCCGGCGCGGATCTGCGCCTGGAACTCGTTCAGGGCGGTCTGGCTCATCTCTTTCCTCCGGGCGGTGTCCGATGCGAGGGGCCAACGATAGCATCTGGAACGGGCCGCTTCCACCGGCAAACTCCGGATGATCCCGGGCGGGCTTGACCGCCCGTCCGCGGGCTGCCACAATGTCCGCGCCATCGATCATCCACCCGGGGAGGGAAGCCATGAACCAGTTGTTCGACCGCATGTTGCGCGCCGCCAAGCTCGATTCCATGCTCTACGAGGAAGTGGAGCACGACACCACCGCGACCAGCCAGGCCGTGGCCGTGGTGCTGCTCTCGAGCGTGGCCGCCGGTATCGGCAGTCCCGTCGGCGGAGGACTCGGCATGATGTTCACGGGCGCCATAATCGCCCTCGTCTCATGGTTCCTCTGGTCCTACGTCGTGTACTTCATCGGCACGCGTCTGCTGCCCGAGCCCCAGACCGAAGCCGATTACGGACAGCTCCTGCGCACCATCGGCTTCTCCAGCGCCCCGGGCGTGCTGCGGGTCGTGGGCTTCATCCCCTTCCTGGGTTGGCTGATCGGGCTGATCGCCTCGGTCTGGATGCTCGTGGCCATGGTCGTCGCGGTGCGCCAGGCCCTGGACTACCGCGGCAACGGCCGCGCCATCGTCGTCTGCCTGATCGGCTTCGTGATCATGTTCTTCGTCAACATCCTGCTCGGCGGGTTGTTCATGCGCCCCTAGACCTGGGAGGAACCATGCGTCCGCGCCCCATGCTCCTGACGTCCGTCCTGTTCATCCTTCTTCTCGGCGCCGCGGCCGATGCCCCGGCCCGGGACCGGGACCGCGCCGTCTATCGCGAGCCCAACGAGTATCCCATCCTGGACGAGATCGTGGCGCGGCGCGATTCCCTCGCCGCCGCCGTCGACGCCGACCAGGCCGTGGCCGACGCGGCCTACGAGGCCGGCCAGGAGGCCCACGAGGACGAGGACATGTCCCTGCGCATCGACTGGTCCCGCATCGAGCGGCCGGCGAGCCCCGAGGCCTTCAAGACCCGCGTGGTCCACCTGCCGCCGACGCCCCAGTACTACACCGGTTCGTGCTGGGCCTTCTCGGCCACGTCGCTGATGGAGTCGGAGGTGATCCGGCTGACCGGCGAGGAGATCAAGCTCTCGGAGATGTGGCTGGTCTACTGGGAATACGTGGAGAAGGTGCGGCGCTGGGTGCGGGAGTACGGCCACAGCGAGGTCGCCGAGGGCTCCCAGAGCGGAGCCATCCTCGACGTATACGAGACCTACGGCGCCGTGCCGAAGGACGCCTACGCCGGCGTGCTGTACGCCGACGAACGCCACGACCATCACCACATGATCAAGGCGATCAAGGGCTACCTGAAATGGGCGAAGAAGCACGACGTCTGGGACGAGGAGATCGTGATCGCCAACACCCGCCAAATCCTCGACGCCCACATGGGTCCCCCGCCCGAGACCTTCACCTGGGGAGGCCGCAGCTGGTCGCCGCGAGCCTTCCTGCTCGAGGCCCTGCAACTGGACATGGACGCCTACGTGAGCTGCGTCTCGTTCATGGAGCGCCCCGGCTACAAGTTCGGCGACCACTGCCTGTTGGACGTGGTTGACAACTGGCGCCGCGACGCCGACTACCTGAACCTGCCCCTGGACCAGTTCCGGCGCGTTGTGCGCGAGGCCATCCGCCGCGGCTACACGGTGGAGATCGGCGGCGACAACTCGGAGCCCGGCCTGGACGGCTATTTCGACGCGGCCGTGATCCCCTCCTGGGACCTGCCCGCCGACCACATCGACCAGGCCTCCCGCGAACACCGCATCCGCAACGGCGAGACCGGCGACGACCACGGCATGCACGTGGTCGGCCACACCCGCATCGACGACCGCGACTGGTACCTGATCAAGGACTCGAACCGCTCCAGCCGCCTGGGGCAGTTCAAGGGCTACTACTTCTTCGACGCCGACTACATCGCCATGAAGATGCTGGCGGTGATGGTGCACAAGGATGTGCTGCGGCAGATCAGAGCGCTGCGGTGAGCCGTCGGCCGTCTAGCTGGGCCGGATGAGTAGAAGCCCCCCGCGACGGCGGGGGGCTTCTCTTTGCGTGACCGGCCGGTCTGTCCGGGCCTATTCCTCCAGCATGCACAGGACGAAGCTATAGGACCGCGTCCGCCAGTAGCTGTTCGGGTCATAGCCTGTGGCGGAGATGAGGCCGGTCGTGATGCACTCCAGCTCCACGGTGATGTAGCTGGCCGGGGCGCTGTCGAGGGCGCCCGAGGGGATCGTGAACAGGCCGTCGTTCTCCGTCTCGATCGAGTAGGCGACATCCTCGTTCACGTCGGTCACGGAGAGCCGGACCGTACCTCCGTCGCCGCCCGCCCACTCGACGTTGAAGCCGGTATAGGGAACCGTCGGCGTGGGATAGCCGGTGGCCGGGCTCGTGATGTAGGGATCGTGGGCGATGTAGGTCACGTTCTGGGTGAGGGCCGGCACGTCGGCGTCGGCGCCGACGGTGAAGGTGAAGATCTCGCCCAGGGTCAGGGGCTCGGTGGGATTCACCATGTAGACGTACTCGAAGTCGTCCGGATCCCACACCATGGGTTCGAGGCCGAAGTCGACGCCGGCGGCGTTGAGCGGCGTGACGGGCTCGGGATCGACGACCGTGTCGAAGCGCACGACGGCGCTCTCGAAGGTCGCGAACTCGGACGGCTGCCGCGTGATGTCGATCACGCAATAGACGCCCTCGGCGGGCTGAAGCACCTCGACCATGGCCACGAAGTCCGACAGATGGTCGATCTCAGCCTGGACCTGGTCGAGGAAGCCGATGACGTCGCTGGTGAGCTGGGTCCAGACGCCGCCGATGTCTGTGAAGATGACGATGGTGTCCTCGTCGTTGCCGTCGAGGTCGGCCTCGTCGTAGTTGAAGGTCAGGGTGGCGTCGGTGGCGAAGGCCGTGCCGCTGGGCTCGATGGTGTAGACCGGCGTCACGAAGGCCCAGCCGTCGGGCGCGGGCGTGGGAGAACTGTTGACGTCGGCCGTGAAGTCCACGTTCGAGGACAGGGCGCCGGCGGGAATGTTGAGCTGTCCGTCGTCGGCGCCCAGGGGCAGGATGCCGCCGTCGGGGCCGATGCTGCCGCTGTCGTCGGTCAGGTTCACAAGCGTCACGTTGAGCGAGCCCGCCGAGATGAAGCTGTAGGGGTCGTAGCCCGTGGCCTCGATCAGTTCCATGTTCTGGTAGATGAGGTTCAGGGCGTAGGTCCCCGAGCCGTACACGGCCAGATCCTGGGCCGTGAAGGTGTGCTCGCCGTCGTTGGGCGTCTCGAAGCTGACGACCTCCAGGGAGCCCTGAGGGATGATGCCGAGGAACACGTTGCCGTCGTTCGTGCCCGCCCACTCGACGGTGAAGCCGTCGAGGGACAGCACCTGGTCGTGGACGATATTGGTCACGTAGGGGGCGACCAGGGGCATGGTGATGGTCTCGGTGAGGCTCGGCACCTCGGCGTTGCCGAAGATCTCGAAGGTGTAGTCGTCGCCGGGCACCAGGAACTCGGGATCCAGGGAGTCGTCCAGGTAGGCCGTGAGCATGGGGTCCCAGTTCAGGCGGTACTCGTTGCAGAAGAGCGAGTCGGGGTGCAGCGCGTGATGCACGTTGCAGGGATCGACCACCGTGTCGAAGCGGGCGGTGATCATGTCGGTGTAGTTGATGATGCCCAGATAGTTGACCGTCCGCAGCACCTCTAGGATGGCGTAGACGCCCTCGGCGGCCTCGCCGATGGGGACGGTGGCGCAGTAGTCCGACAGGTGGCTGATGTCCGCCGAGGCCGTGTTGGCGGCCTCGTCCACGGTCGTGGTCAGGGGGGTCCAGCCGCCACCGTCGTTGCCGTAGAGGACGATGGAACTCTCGTCGGCGCTGCCCAGGTCGCCCTCGTCGTAGTGGAGGGTCAGCGTGGCGGGCGCGCCGAAGGCCGTGCCGTCGGGGCCGATGTCGAAGACGGGCGTCGCGAAGATGCGGTCGCCGGTCATGGGCGCGGGCGAGCCGTTCTCGTCCATGGTGAAGTCCACGTCACCGCCGAGGGCGCCGGCGGGGATCGCCAGGCTGGCCTCGCCGCTGCGGTCGAGCGTGCCGCCGGTGGCGCCGATGGTCTCGCGGGTCGTGTCGTCAGCGGGCGGGGCCGTGGTGTCGTCGTCTCCGCAGCCGACGAGCAGGGCCAGCGACATGAGCATCGTCCCGACGAGACAGATGATCACCTTCCTGTCGTGCATGACATCCCTCCTGTTGATTGACCTGGATATGGTCTTTTCTCTGCATGAATCCGTGATCGTGGGGCCTGCTTCCGGGTTGTCGAAAAATTATCGTACGACCCGAAATCGCGATTCCTCATGAAGACCGTGCAGGCCATGACGTTATCTCAAGTGGGGGAGTATAGACCAAGGGCAATGCAAATGTAGTGTTAATTTCAGCAAAGCATATAAAAACGCTGTGATTTCCATCCCGAATGCGTCTTCAGAGATCCGCCTCTTCCCGCTCGGCATCGATGCCGCGGCGGGCGAGTTCGTCCAGCATGCGTTCGGCCGGCACCACGGTCTCCTGGGGGCGGGCGCCGGGGGCGTCGACGCCGCCGGAGGCGAGCAGGTGCGCGACGACGGCGACCGGGAAACCCGTCATGCGCATCATGGCGGTCAGGCCCGTCTCCGGATCCCGCCGGTCGACCATGCGGATGCGGCGGCGGACGCGACGGCCGTCCAGGCGGCCTTCCGCCTCGGCCAGCAGCAGGATCAGGTCGTCGCCGCCGGCCGGCAGGGTCCGCTCCAGGCAGGCGGCCAGCACGTCGCGCGGGTGCACGGCGACGCCGCCGATCTCGACGGGCTCCGAGGCGGTCAGGCCCAGGTCCATCAGCAGCCGGATCCGGTCGCGGTGGCCGGGATAGCGGATGGTCTTGTAGTCCAGGTCGCCCACCCGGCCCGCAAGAGTTTCGGGCAGGGTCGAGACGCCGCCGGAGGTCTGGAAGGCCTCCAGGGGGCCGAAGCCCGGGAAGTCGAGGGCCTCCAGCTCGGACAGTCCGGGCACGAGGCGCCGCTCGCCGTCGCGCAGGACCACGCAGTCCTCGATGTACTCGTTGATCAGGCCCTGCACGGCGAAGGTGAGGGCGTAGCCCAGGGGCGGTTGCGGGTCGGCGGGCAGGCCGCCCACGCGCAGGCGCACGCGCTCGCAGTCGTCGAGGGACGTGGCCAGGTGATAGCCGAGCAGGCCGGCCAGCCCGGGGGCCAGGCCGCAGTCGGGGATCACCGTCACGCCGGCCGCCCGGGCCGCGGTGTCCTGGGCGAACTGCCCGGCCACGACGTCGTTGTTGCCGCCCAGGTCCAGGAAGTGGGACCCGTGGTCGATGGCCAGGCGGGTCAGGTCGTCGTTGAACCAGTAGTTGACGGCGCTGACGCAGACGTCGGACGCGTCCAGCAGGGGGGCGAGCCGGCCCGCGTCGTCGACGTCGCCGCGGGTGGTCGCGACGCGCGGGTCGTCCAGCCAGGAGGCCAGGGCGTCGAGGGCGTCCCTGTCGCGGTCGAACAGGTGCAGCGCGGTCGTGTCTTCGGCGTGGCGCAGCAGGTCGTGGGCGATGGCGCGGCCCTGCAGGCCGGCGCCGAGCAACAGGTATCGCATGACGTCCTTTCGGTGGCGGCGGAGCGACTCTACACGGCCCCGTGTGCGGAATCTAGCCCTTTGACGCGGACGGTGGCCGGGGCTACACTCTCCCGCGGATCGTTCTTCGGACATAAGGCCAAGGAGAAGAGATGGACGCCAAGCTGCTGCAGTCCCGCCTGCTGGAATTGATCCGGCGCACGTCCTGCGTGCTGCCCCCCGACGTGGCCCGGGCCGTCGAGAAGGGATGGCGCAGGGAGAAGAAGGGCACCACCGCCAAGTACGCCTTCGGCGTCATCCGCGACAACGTCGTCCTCGCCGGGGACAAGTCGCAGCCCATCTGCCAGGACACCGGCACGATCATCTGCTACGTGGACCGGCCGCGCTGGATCACCGAGCGCGACTTCCGTAGGGCCTTCGAGAAGGCGGTCGTGCAGGCGACGAAGATCGGCTATCTTCGCCAGAACTCCGTCGACTCGATCACAGGCAAGAACTCGGGCACCAACCTCGGCCCGGGCAGCCCCGTGATCCACTTCCACGAGACCTCGGCCCGGTCCATGACCATGCGCCTGATGCTCAAGGGCGGCGGCTGCGAGAACGTGGGCGTGCAGTACGCCCTGCCCAACGCCAAGCTCGGCGCGGGTCGCGACCTGGAAGGGGTGCGCCGCTGCGTCCTGGACGCCGTGAACACCGCCCAGGGCAAGGGCTGCGGACCGGGCGTGCTGGGCGTGTGCATCGGCGGCGATCGCGCCACGGGCTACGCGGCCTCCAAGGAGACGTTCTTCCGCTCCCTGGACGACGTCAATCCCGACCCGACGCTGGCCCGGCTCGAGAAGCGCCTGCTCAAGGAAGCCAACAGCCTGGGCATCGGCCCCATGGGCTTCGGCGGCGCGACGACGGTCATGGGCATCAAGCTCACGGCCCGCAACCGTGTGCCGGCCTCGTTCTACGTGTCGGTTTCGTACATGTGCTGGGCCTACCGCCGCGACGGCTGCAAGCTGTCCGAATCGGGCAAGGTGACCGGTTGGCTGTACAGCTAGAAAGGACCTGACATGATTCTGGAAGCTCCGTTCACCGAGGCCAAGCTCCGCAAGTTCCGCGTGGGCGACGTGGTCGAGATCACGGGTCTGCTCTACACCGGCCGCGACGCGGTGCACAAGTACCTGCACGATGGCGGCAAACCGCCCGTGGACCTGAAGGACTCCATCATCTACCATTGCGGACCGGTGGTCGTGCGCGAGAAGGGCCGCTGGGTCGTCAAGGCGGCCGGACCGACCACCTCGATCCGCGAGGAGCCCTACCAGGGGCCCCTGATGGAGCAGTACCGCATCCGCGGCGTGATCGGCAAGGGCGGCATGGGCCCCAAGACCCTGGCGGCCTGCAGCAAGGTCGGTGCCTGCTACTTCCACGCCATCGGCGGCGCCGCGCAGGTGCTGGCCGAGAAGGTGGTCGAGGTGCCTGACGTGCACATGCTCGAGGAATTCGGATCGCCGGAGGCCATCTGGGAGTTCAGGGCCGTGAAGTTCCCGGTCGTGGTGACCATGGACTCGCACGGCAAGTCGCTCCACGAGAAGGTCGAGGGGGCCTCGGCGAAGGCCCT
>Ga0180435_10003833_pt1 | contig 14971 bp, 8 predicted proteins | sample SS_ome_3_FD_132467 | JGI IMG/M metagenome (GOLD analysis project Ga0180435, IMG submission 132467) | Hypersaline lake sediment archaeal communities from the Salton Sea, California, USA - SS_3_S_1 metaG | ecosystem: Environmental > Aquatic > Non-marine Saline and Alkaline > Hypersaline > Sediment... | reverse complement strand
GGCCACCACCGACATCGTGCCAGCATACGAGCGACTTGTGGGGTAGTATCCGGAAGTGCTAAGTGTGTATCCGGTGTGGAACGTGCCGGCACCGCCATCCAAAACTCGGCCGCGATGAAGGGTAAATTCTTCCCTGCCGACAACTTCGCCATCACGGCTGATCACCATGGTGGCTCTGTCAAGCAAACGACCCTGACCAAGGGCTACACCAGGGGAAACCACCAATACTGTGAGTACGGTGAGTATTGCGACGAATCGGGCGGACCATCTCTTTGTTGCTAACATGGTTCTTCGGCCGGAATAATCTCTTTGTCGGAGTCGCGTCCAAATACCCGTGTTGCAATCCGTTCGTATATATAAAAGTACAGCCTTTCACCCTTTTCGGCTGAGGCTTTTGTAGGGTGGCCCAGCGATCCCGGGCTGTCTTTGGGTATGGCGGCCGATGACCCCCTTTGGTATCTGCGGATTGTATCCTGGCCGGGCGAATAGTCCACGGCTCGGTCCATTTTCACTAGATTGGCGTCGATGAACAGCAGGAGGGATGTGTCCATTTCGCCACCATGGCTCGGCACCTCCAGGTTTTCCGAAAGGCCGGGATGCGGTACACCGAATATGTCGACCGTGCTGACGCTTGCGTGCCTGGTATGAATCGTACACAGGGCTTCCTGGTGAGGTTCCTGGTTGTGCGCCGTGATCAAAATGAAATGCTCGAATCCGCATGCTTCCCAGTCTCCGATGAGATCGTTCATCAAACGATGCAGCGTTTTGCCCGATAACGATGCGGCTCCGGGAAAGGGCACCGAAGTGGCTGCATTTACGCCATATTCTATGGTTGGTGCTCGCAAGACACCGAACTCTTTCGAGAGGTCGTCCGATAAGCGCTCTACTATTGTTGTATCGCAACCAAACGGAAGGTGGGGACCATGCTGCTCGGTGGTACCTACCGGGATTATCAACCGTGGATCCCTCTGCATGCATTGGGATACCTCCTCCGGCCGCATGTGCTTGATTAGCAAGGGTTTACGTTGATCCGTTCCGCCGTTGGGCGTGCTGTCCGCAGTCTCTTTCACCGTGAAATCCTAGTGGTTTTGCAGTGCGCGGCGCTAGGGTTCTGGTTGGTTTCGCCTGCTCTCGGATGGGCGCTGCTCGCCGGCGCACTCGGTGCGTGTTCCGTCCTGTTTCTATTGCTGTCTCGAAGGTTTGTTCTGGTGGTGGTGAGCTGTGTGGGCTTGGTAGTAGCGTACACGGCAATCGATTCCTCTTGGAGAGTCAGGCGTGTCGAGCGTGACTGGCCGGAACTGAGAGAAGAGATCGTAAGCTCCGCCGGCGCGGAGCTCAGCAATAGGCTCAATGCGAGTGTGGAACTAGTGCGCGACCTGGCCGACTCGGCGGCGGTGGTTGATCTAACCTCGTTGGACGACGCCTTCGAAAGCCTCGAGTCCGTGGTGGGATCTAGTGTGCCGGAACATGGCACGGCCGTGTTCGACACTACCGGCCTGGCTTTGGCCTGGGCCGGGCGGCATCGGGTCGCGCCTGTGGCTGGTCCGGAAGGTCTCGCAGCCCACATAACTCAATTTTACGTCCTATTGGAAGCGCGGCGCCAGGTAGGTTCACGAATTGGGATGGGTCAGGTTGTACTTTGGGCTGACAGCGCCGTGCCTGACCGCGAACTGACGCTCGCCGAAATATTCACCCGCGAAACAGGTGCGGAACTCAGATTCCACCAACCCTGGAATACGCCTTCCGATGCCCCCGGCGTGTTCGATTACACCCTTGGAGCCGACACTCTCTTCAGCGTCGAGGTAATACCACCGTCGCAAGGTGATCTCAAGCTGGAAATCAGTGCAGACGGAGGGCGCGTGGTGGCGTTTGGGGTCGTGTTCACACTGGTTCTCTTTCTCTTGAGTGCTCCCGCGATATTCCGCTGGTTGAGTGCCCTCGGCATTGGAACACTGCTAGTGTTCACTCCGGCGGGTAGCCGCGTAGGGTTCGAAGGCATCTTTTCCGAGGCCACGTACTACTTGGATCTCCTCGGACCGTTCTCAGCCTCGGCGGGCGCCTTGCTGGTACTGGCCGGGTTACTGATCGCAGCCCTCGCACCGATATCGAGGAGAGGCCTTCCGAGGCATTGGATCGGGCTGTCGGTGGCGACCGCAATGGTACTGGCGGCACCATTCACAATCGCATCGATCGCCAGTGGGATCACCCCCCCCGAGGGTAATACGGGAGTTGGGTTGTGGCTGATCTGGGAAACCATGCTTACAGCGGCAAGCGCATTCTTGCTGCTCTTGGCTGCGCTCCTGGTTCGTGGTAGGGTGAAGACAGTGCCGCCGGCCTGGGTTACCTGGTGCGTCTTGGGTTTGGTTGTCCTGGTGTCGGTGCTGGGAATCTACATGTGGAGCCCAGACATCGGTTGGCCAACCTGGTATGCCTTTCTCTGGATTCCTGCGATTCTTCTGTCTGTGCTTCCAGCGCCGCGACTTCGAACAGTCGCAAACGTCAGCGTGGTCGCAGGGGCGGGCGCCGCACTGTTGACTTGGGGAGCTGTGGGGGAAGGGAGATTGCTCTTGGCGGAGAGGGACGCCGAAAGGGTCAAGGAAGGTGATGCCGTACCTATCGGATATTTGGATCGACTTGGCGAAACGCTGCTCGAAGGTGCGGTGCCTCAAACAACGGCTCAGCTTTATGCATTATGGCGCCATTCGTTTCTGAGCCAGCAGGAGTATCCGGCAGTGTTGGCATCCTGGGGGCCAAACGCTGAGGAACTGGTCCGCCTGGACCTCGCGGAGTTGGAGCTCAGTTCGGAGCTGCTGCAGATCATCGCGACCGAAAGGCGTACTTCGATTGACGTCACTACCGTCCAACGCCCGGCAGGTGTGGTATACATCGCGGCAGTTCCGTTCCCCGATGGTTCTGTTCTGACAGTCGGAGTCGGGCCACGATCGCGCCTCATAGAGCCGGCCAGGTTGGCTCGGTTCCTTCGAGGTGAGCGTCGCCTCGTCGCGCCCTACGAGATGACTACGGGTGAATTGTCCACAGAGCTGCCCGACGAAAGCAGAGTGAATTGGCGGAGAGATGGTTGGACCGTTAGGGGAGTTCACACACTGGAACAACAACCGGGAGTCAGGGTGGCGCTCCGCATCCAGGTGCCATTGGGAAGCTTGGGCCAATCGTTGGTCCGAGGATCTCTCACCCTGGCCTGGAATGTGTTGCTCATCGCTGCTCTTTGGCTACTTGGGGAGGGTTTGACCGGAAGGGTTACGCTACCTTCAGGCCTGAGCGGTTTGGTCGCCATCAGGTCATATCGTGCAAGGCTTACCCTCGCTCTCGCCGGTTTCTTCATGCTGCCCACCTTAGGCTATGCGGCGTGGACGGTGCAGCGATTGCGCGGTGATGCTGTCAGGAGTCGCGACCTTCTGATTGGGCAAACATTGAGCGATGCGGCCGTGACTGCCCGCCAATTCCCCGATGCAGACCCGGGGGAAACCAGGGAACGACTCATAGATCTAGCCAGGGGTCTCAACGCAGATCTAATATGGTACGATCGCGGCGTGCTGCGGCAGGCTAGCCCCGCAGTACTCGCAGAATTGGGCCTGATAGATCACTTCATGCCGCGAAGCGTGCACCGCAGCCCGGTGCTGCACGAATCTCCCGAGATTACGGCAGACGTATCGGTTGGGGGACATGCGACGCGAATGGGGTACCGACACTTCAGGGGGCTCTCCGGGGGAGAGGGTACGTTGGCGGTTCCTCGGCTTGTGGATGTGCGAGATATCCAGTCGGAACAGGAAGGACTGCTCTACGGTCTCCTGTTGGCAACTCTGATCGGGCTGGCCGCTTCTGCCAAGCTCGCCGACATAGCTGCACGGTCCCTCGCCGATCCGGTCCGTTCCCTCCGTGATGCCGCGGTCGCCGTTGGTCGGGGAAAACGATTACCTCCCTTTGGGTCCAGTGTGCCCACGGAATTCGTGTCGGTTGTAGATGCGTTTGAACGCATGGCTTCCGACATCGATCGCAGTCAGTCGGCGCTGGAGTCAGCGAGGCGGCGTACTGCAACGGTGTTGAAGAATGTCGCGACGGGGGTGGTGGCGCTGGACCGGGAAATGCGTGTGACCATTGCCAACCCTCGGGCGGAGGAACTGCTGTCGGCGCCGTTGCCGGCTGGTGCACACATTCACGTGCTCGGCGGCGCGGAATGGGTACCGGTTTGGAAATGGGTTCGAGGTTTCTTGAACGGGCGCGCCGAATCGGATGCAAGCGAGTTCACGGTGGCCGATACTCAGATCCGGGCGCAGATCGCCGCAATGCACGGCGAGCCCACCGGCTGTGTTCTCGCCCTCGACGATACGACGGAGCTAGCGCGCGCTGTACGCGTACTCGCGTGGGGTGAGCTGGCTCGACAGATCGCGCACGAGATCAAGAACCCCCTTACGCCCATCCGGTTGGGCATACAACACCTCAAACGTGCTCACGATGACCCGCGCGGCGATTTCGGCCATACGCTCGACCGGACGGCGAAACAGATCCTGGCTGAGATCGAGCGGCTTGATTCGATTGCTCGCGCATTTGCCAGGTTTGGTGCGCCACTTGCGGAGTCGGCCCCGCTGTCGTCAGCCGATCTCTGCGACATCGCCAGGGAGACCGCCGAACTCTACGCCTTCGGAGGAGAGACGACGGTAACCATCAAGGCGGATGCTCCAGTGTTCGCGAACGTCAGGCGCGATGAGGTGAAGGAGGTGCTCGTCAACCTCATCGAAAACGCCCGAGACGGCGGAGCGACAGCCGTGGAGATTCTCCTCGAAGGGGGTGGAGAAAGATCTGCAACTCTTGTGGTATCCGACAACGGCAATGGGATCCCGCGCGCCGATCTACCACATGTCTTTGAACCTCAGTTCTCGACGACCACCAGCGGCACGGGGTTGGGGCTGGCGATATGCAAGCGGCTGGTGGAATCCTGGGGCGGTAGAATCGAATTGCAGAGCGAGGTTGGTGCGGGCACCAACGTGCTGATATCCGTTGCCGGATCCGCGCAGCTGACCTGACGAAACTCCAATACCTATCTATCTACCGGTCCGACATGCGCGGGGTCGATTACCGAGATATCCCTTCGTAAAGATCAGTACGACACCTGCATAGATGTCTTCGGTGCCAGGAGGCTTGAACTCCATCACAGCGGTGAAACCTTTGCGTATCTCAACGCAATCAACGTCTCGCGAATCGATGTAAAAGGTGAGCGGCGGTCTCAATGCATTGCCGTCCAACACGTAGAGCACATCAGCTTGCTGACCCCGGACCACAAGCCTCGTGTCTTCGCGGCGTCCCCTGACACGGACCCCCGGGACGACGCCCTGCAGTGCGTCGAGGACGTTTCCACTGCTGGGCAGTTCCTCTGAGGTGAGCACCTGAGCTCCCTCAACGTGCCGCCAAGTTCGGCCAGGCTCACGGGCGGTAACCTCCACGGCATCGAGTTCGTACGCAACAGGGGCGAGGCGGAAATTGACCTCAACCGCGGTGTCGGGGAGAACGGAATAATAATCCGTGGTGATCGGGAGATAGCCCAACAACTGCGCTCTGAGCCTGACCAGACCTGGTACGACGCTGTCCAGCGAGAACACTCCGTCTTCATTGGTTCCTGCGGCAATAGTCGACCCGAGAATCGAGACCATCACATCGTTCACCGGATCGCCGGTTATCGCGTCGCTAACTTTCCCGGTAATCGTGCCGATGCGTTGCGCCCCGACCTTACTTGCGAAGCTCAGTGCAGCGAGCGTCATCAGCAGGCAGAATATGTTTCTCGCAGATTTGCAGTTGATGGGCATCCTGCCCCCTCGATTTAGCTCGGCAATCGACATTTCGTCGACCAGATGTCCGTCGCCAACTTAACGGCGGATAGCCAGGAAAATTCGAACTGCCCGGGCGAAAGGCTGACTTGGAATATACGGAGCGAAAGCGCCCGTGGGCGAGTGCCTCTGGCGTTGCCCGGTGGCTGTAGCTCACAATGAGTGTTAAACCTCAGCATGGATTCAGTTCCGACTTTCAGGGGTGGCGGTGCCGGAAATGCTCTGTTTCTTGCAGGTTTTTTCGAACAGAGCCCCAGGTGACCAAGTTTCGCTGTTGATTTTCTCGGCGACTGCAACAATGAGGAGCGATTAATGCACTCTCATGCAGTTGAGATGGCTAGGAAGGCCTTTGCACAGGTCCACTCGAACGAAGAGCCAACCGGCGTGGCAGTCGCCCCGGGTCGAGTGAACCTCCTGGGTGAGCACACTGACTATAACGGCGGATTCGTTCTACCGATGGCAATCGACGCTTGCATTGCAGTTGCCTTCGCCTCTCGCACCGACGGTAAGATGAATGTCCTGTCGGTGGACTTTGGGGAGACGAGAGAATTCGATATTCGCTCGTTGCGCCCTCCCGGCGGCTCTGCCTGGGCCGACTACGTTGCCGCTGTCACGTGGGCATTGAGAGATTCAGGCATCTCGCTGCGTGGGGCAGACCTCGTGCTTGCCGGTGACGTGCCGGTCGGCGCCGGGTTGGCCTCGTCGGCAGCCGTCGAAATGGCGACGGCGCGTGCTATGTGTGCGGTGGCAGAGGTGGAGTGGTCTCCCACAGAGATTGCCGCCATCGCACAACGCGCAGAAAACGAGTATGTCGGAGTTAGCTGCGGAATCATGGATCAGTTCGCGTCAGCCGTCTGCATCGCCGGATCGGCTCTGCTTCTGGATTGCAGGAGCCTGAGCTACTCGCATGTCAACGTTCCTCCGGAAGCGAGCGTTGTCGTGATGGACACTGGAGTGAGGCGAACACTTGCCGCCAGCGAATACAACGATCGCAGGGCTAGCTGCGAGGAGGCGGTAGCAGTCGCGAGGCGATCCAACCCGAGCGTTTTGTCTTTGCGAGACATAGACTCCAATGATCTTTCCGAACTCGCTGGTGATCTGGACGAATTGGTTTTACGCAGGGCAAGACACGTGGTGATTGAGAACCACCGCCCGGTTCATTTGGCGGCCGCCCTGCGATCTGGTGACCTCGTCGAAGCGGGAAAGCTCATGAACGAATCACACGTGAGCCTGAGAGATCTCTACGAGGTGTCGTGCGACGAGTTGGATCTGATCACTGATCTAGCCCGAGAAAACCCCGCCTGCTACGGCGCGAGGATGACGGGGGCCGGATTCGGCGGTTGCGCTGTCGCAATGGTCAACCGCGACAACGAGATGGATTTCGTAGCGGACGTAGAGAATCGATACGCGTTGAGAGCAGGCCGCGAGGGCAAAGCGTATGTCTGCCGCCCGTCACAGGGAACCAGACTGGTATGAAAGACCAGGGGCACTTTCAACGATAAGTGCCTGGCGGTAGAATCCTGAGTCGTTGCTCTCACCAAGGAAGTGAAAGGAAATAGACATGCCGCGAAGTGGTACCATCGCTCCGTCTGTGCTGGGATCGTTGTTGATAACTTTGTTCTCGACCGGCCTCGCAGCCCAAACGGAGCCGATTCGAGGCTTTCCCTCCGACGGCCTCGCGCGCCAGGCGCGCCTCGAACAGCAGCTACGCGCGACTCCCGATACCGGCCTCCTGCACGAATACATCCGCACCATGAGTGAAGAACCACATCATGCGGGATCGCCTGGATCGAAAGCGGTGGCGGAATACGTGCTCGAGAAATACTTGTCATGGGGTGTGGAGGCCTGGATCGAAGAGTTCCAGGCGTTGCTGCCGTATCCGGTCGAACGGACCGTCGAGTTGGTTGGGCCGAGCCAATACGTGGCCAGACTCGAAGAGGAGGCCTTCGCTGAAGACAAGGACTCCGGAGACGAGGGCCAGCTGCCTACGTTCAATGCGTTCTCAGCGGACGGAGACGTCACAGGGGAACTAGTCTTCGTCAACTACGGCCTGCCGCAGGATTACGAAACGCTCGAACAATTGGGGATCGACGTAACGGGCAAAGTCGTGATCGCGAAGTACGGCCGAAGTTGGAGGGGTATCAAGCCGAAGGTGGCAGCCGAACACGGTGCCATCGCATGCCTCATCTACTCCGATCCGGAGGAAGATGGATACTACGTTGATGAGCCATACCCCGTAGGGCCAATGCGGCCGGAGCACGGGGTGCAACGCGGCAGTGTTATGGATATGCCGCTCCACCCGGGTGATCCGCTTACTCCCGGCCGGGGTGCCAGCGAGGGTGCACAACGGTTGGACCGGTCGGAGGCAGCTACCATAATGACGATCCCGGTACTGCCGATATCCTACGCAGACGCGATGCCGCTGTTGAAGGAACTGGGCGGACCGGTGGCTCCCAACAACGACTGGAAAGGTGCACTGCCGATCACCTACCACGTCGGCCCGGGGCCCGCAACTGTCAGAGTCGCGCTCCGGTTCGATTGGCAGTTGCGGTCCGTTTACGACGTGTTCGCTCGCATTCCCGGGGAGGTATACCCGAATCAGTGGATCATTCACGGCAACCATCACGATGCGTGGGTGAATGGCGCGCAAGACCCGCTGTCTGGTGCGGCAACGGTCATGGAGTCAGTGCGCTCGTTCTCGCAATTGCTGGAGACGGGATGGCGGCCCAAACGAACGATGGTGTTTGCACTATGGGATGCTGAAGAGTGGGGGTTGATCGGTTCCACCGAGTGGGGTGAGCAACACGCCGATCAGTTGCGTGAAAGTGGGGTCGCCTACTTCAACACTGATAGCTACAGCCGCGGATGGTTCGGTGTGTCTGGATCACACACGCTCGAGACCTTCTTCAGAGAGGTGGTCCGCGACACTCCTGATCCCGCGAGCGGCGTTGGTGGGCTGCAGGCGTTGGTCAATCGTGATCTGGAGCGCGCACGATCGGAGAGGGATTCGCTGCGTGCGCTCGAACGGGAATTTCGTATCGGGGCGTTGGGCTCGGGCTCGGACTACACAGTCTTTGTCGATCACCTCAATATTGCGTCGGCCAATATCGGCATCGGCGGAATTCAATCGACAGGTGTGTACCACTCCATCTATGATAGCTACGACTTTTTCATGCGTTACCACGATCGCACGTTCGAGTATGGTAAGGCACTCGCCGGTGCCATGGTTGTGGCAATGCTCCGCATGGCTGATGCACCAATCCTGCCATTCTCGTTCTCCGACGCTGCGCTCACCTACGCCGACTACGTTGCCCAAATCTCCGCTCTCGCCAATCGAGAGTTTGGCCAGGATGCCCTCGATCTGACGGCACTACGCGCGGCGGTCGCAGAGCTTGCGGAAGCGGGCAGCGAGTTCGATAGGACGCTCGAAAACTCCGTCGCCCTAGGCATCAACGTTTTGGATAGTGAGCAGAACACGCTCGGGCAGATCAACCGGATGATCTATACGACAGAACGAGACCTTGGCTACGATGGGGGATTGCCTCGGCGCCCGTGGTTCCGCCACATGATGTACGCTCCCGGTTTCTACACAGGATATGGTGTGAAAACCATACCGGCTGTCAGAGAAGCGATCGAACAGGGAGATCTCAATGAGGCACGTGAGTACACTGCAATAGTGGCCTCGGCGGTCTCCAGGATGGCAGAGAGAGTGAATCGGGTGAACGCAAGGCTGGAAGGATTGAGGTGAACGTCGTTCTGCAAGGCGGATGCGACTACCCGCTATGGAAATGGAACGGAAAGAACAGGGTGTGGTAGGGGCGACGACAGGGTTTAAAAGAAAAAGAATTGGAACACGAAGGGAATAGAACATGAAGATCGCAAAAACAGCCGTGATGGCTGGTATGGCCTTGCTCCTTTTCGGCTGCGGCGATTCGCAGCTCGACGGTGCATTGGACACAATCACTGCCGATGAACTCTCCGCCGACATCCAGGTTCTCTCGTCTGATGAGTTCGAAGGGCGCGGACCGGCTTCACCCGGCGAAGACAGCACCATCAACTATCTTCGGGCCCGCTTCCAGGAGGTTGGGGCACAGCCCGGCAACGGTGACAGCTATTTCCAGCAAGTGCCGCTAGTATCCATCACCGCCGAACCCTCAGCCATTCTCCAGGTGAGAGGGCGTGGTCCCACGGTACGGTTCGACTACGCCGACGAGTTCGTTGCATGGACCAAGCGAGTCGTAGACAGTGAACGGATCCGGAATTCTGAAATGGTTTTTGTCGGTTACGGAATAGTCGCTCCGGAAAACGACTGGAACGATTACGAGGGAGTAGACGTTACCGGCAAGACGGTGGTCATCTTGGTAAACGATCCAGGTTTTGCCACACAGGACCCGGACGTCTTCAACGGCAACGCGATGACCTACTACGGTCGCTGGACATACAAGTTCGAAGAGGCGGCCAGGCAGGGAGCGGCAGGGGCGTTCGTGATTCACGAAACCGCGCCGGCGTCATATCCTTGGGAGACAGTCAGGAACAGCTGGACGGGGCCGCAGTTTGCGCTCGTCGACGAGAACAACAACATGTCTCGCGTAGCGGTAGAAGGTTGGCTGCACCACGAGACTGCATCGACGCTCTTCGAGCGAGCAGGGCTCGACTACGACTCACTCAAGATTGCTGCGCAGCAATCGGGCTTTCAGGCGGTATCGATGGGTCAAACGGCGTCAGTTTCGCTCCGCAACAATGTGATACGATCGGTTTCCAACAATGTGTTGGCGCTCGTTCCCGGATCCGACAGGGCAGACGAATACATCTTCTACACGGCGCATTGGGATCACTTCGGAAAGAAACCGGAGCTCGAGGGTGACCAGATCTTCAATGGCGCTCTCGACAACGCAACCGGCATCTCGGCCCTGGTCGAGCTGGCTGAGGCTTTTGTCGGCCTCGAACAACCACAGTCGCGGTCGATGGTTTTCATGGCTGTCACAGCTGAAGAGCAGGGTCTGCTGGGGTCGGCCTACTACGCAGCCAACCCGATATATCCCCTGGACAAGACGGTTGCCGCGATCAACATGGACGCGCTAAACATTCTGGGTCCGATGCACGACATCTCGATAGTCGGCTATGGGAATTCCGAGCTGGATGACTATTTGGTGGAAGCAGCGGCAATCCAGGATCGTGTGGTAAATCCCGAGACTCGGCCGGAGGCAGGCTCCTACTATCGGTCCGACCACTTCAATTTTGCCAAGGTAGGGGTCCCCGCGCTGTACACGGGCTCAGGAGTCGATCATGTCGAGCACGGCCCCGAATGGACGAGAGAACGGAGCGAAGAATACAGCGCCAACCACTACCATCAGCCGTCGGACGAATACGATCCCAACTGGGATCTTTCCGGTGCTATTGACGATATCCGGCTGTTCTTCCGAATCGGCTATCGTTTGGCCAATGAGACAACGTTTCCGAACTGGAACGAAGGCACTGAGTTCAAGGCAATCAGAGATGAGATGATGGCCGGGAGATGAGCCAGGCCCACCAGCATTGATCGATAGGGCCCCGGGGAGTCTAACCGGGGCCTTTGATCATGCGGTCGGGTGGCCCTCTCTCGGCTCGGCCGAGACACGGCGAATTCCCTCCAGAATCATGACCGAGATATCCGCCTTCGGTTGATCCGATCCCAGCGACACTGTCGTGATGACTTCTCCAGTCGGCTGCGCCACATATCGCGGCGGCAACCGGTTCAACGCGTAAACGAGAACATCGTCTCGGCACATGTCGCAGCCGCAGAAGTCAGGCATGTTCTGCCTCAGCTGTTCGTAGTCACGAAGAACTGCGTCTTCCTGTAGGTTCTTCACCCCATGGGTATTCGCTCCGTTTCAGGGATTGTGTTCTAAGCTGAGATCTAAAGCGCAGTGGTCTATGGCGCAACAACGTACATCACTGAAATAGCACTACCGCTGTATCGACTCTATGGGCTCACAACGCTCAGTTCGATGAAGGTCTGAGCAGTATGGATTGAGTGTCCCGGCCGGTTCCACTGGGGAATGTGATCTGCAACGAATAGTCGCTGCCATTGGACACTACGGTCGCAGGGCCATCCGCTACGGTCGGTCTCGTGCCTACCAAGTCCAATCCGTACGCTCGCCCGGCATCGCCATCAACCAAGATGTGCCAACCGGCGGCCGTGTAGTTGAAGTCCAGCACCCTGAGTCCGGTGCTCTCTTGCCCAGGTCGAAGTGTACGCGTTGGAGGTACTACCGCGAGGCCGCCGTTCCAGCGCACTGCTACTGATTGCGGCGTCCCCGATAGCGTTGCTGTCGTAGAAACACCCACGTCATGAAGCCCAGGAGTGGTCTCGAGTGGAGTCAGGTTTGGGTTTGTCTCGCCGTCGAGACTAACGTCAAACGCTCCAGGAGGTAGTGACAGAATCAGCTTCAGTTGAATTGGCGAACCTTCGTGTTCGATTTCTGCGCGTATCGTGCTATCGGTCTGGTGCAAAACGAGCCCGATCGTGGCGTCGCCGACCTGCAGTCCCGTTACTGAGGTCTGTTTCCAGTTGGGCGGCACTTGAGGCGCGATCTCAGCGCGCCCATTTGGGGCGTCGGGTTCCCAGCCGAAAAACCCGGCTACCACGGGTGAGATGAGCATCGATGTGGCAAAGAACTGTTGGGGCACTGCGGTATCCAACGGCCTGTAGTAACGGCCCGAGAGCAGTTCAGGGTGACGTCCCCTGGCCCAGTCGAACGTCATCTGCTTCAATGCGTCAACTAGTGGGTATCCCGCCCATGGTCGCCGATAGTTGTATTGAGCCCAAGCGACAAAACCGGTCACGAACGGCCACACCGCACCGTTGTTGTAGTGCATCGGATCGTACAGGGCGCTGCCGGTGGAGAGGATCCTCGCTCCCCAATCAGCGCTGATCGAATCCGCTGCGAGCTTGGTCAAAGTCCTCTCTGCTTTTTCTGTTTCCAACAGCTCAAACGACGCAGCGGTTGCGGGCCAGACCGTCAGGTTGTCGTTCGTTCCGCCGGACTGCAGTATGCCGAACGCGAAATGACCGTCTTCTTCTCGCCAGTATGCGGTGTTGAGTCTCTCACGTGCCTCGCGGTGCATAGTCTGGGCCCTGGAGGCCATGTCAGAGTCACCTCTCTCCGCGGCAAGCTCCGTCGCCGCTTCGAGGGCCTCGACCCAGACGGCGGCGAGGTATATGTCCTGGTGCATTCCCTCACCGAGTTGCCCAACCTCTATCGCCCCGAGGTTTCCTGGACCGTTCTCAATGATCCTGTCGCCGTCGGTGTCGCGGCCAAGGCACCATTCGAATGCCGAAATGACGTTGGGCCACAGTTCATCGAGCAGGGCGGTATCGCCGGAAGCGCGCCAGTATCTCCACAGTGCTACGATCCAATACGGCGTCGTGTCGGCGTGATAGTACGTGTAGGGAAAGTCGGTGAACCAAGGTATTCGGCCAGCAGACTGTGAGATTTCGTGGGGGATCTTCCCGTCTTCCCGCTGATAGGTTGCCAGGAAACGGATGCCCTCGGCAACTTGCTGCCACATTCCCGTGGCGTTCATCGCGAAAGAGTTGATTGCCGCGTCTCCACCGAAGAACCAACCGAATCCCGGTCTAGTGCCTGGTCCGGAAGGTCCCCAGCCAGCAACCAGGCCGCATCCGAGGTCGGGGTTACAGACGAAAGATTCGTCGAGGTTGACCTTCGCCCACTCGAACGCGAGGTCCAGTCGATCGTCGGGCGTGTCTATGTGTGTAGTACCCTCGACTGTCTCGGCAACGTGATCCAATCGTGCGTTGTAGTAATCAGATGCGTTGGCAAGAAGGTCGCGGTAGATGGCGACGACCGAATCTCGCGGCGCGGTGCCGGCCGCAATCGCGATCGGAACAAACTCATGTTGGGCTCGCGCCGAATCGACTGGTAGCACAAATGTGTTGGGAGCGTCCGGTAGAGCGTGAGCAGGGTGGGCGGATGCGGTGGTTGCCCAGGGAGACCCAATCAAGGCATTCCGTTCCCGCAGGCTCTCCGACAAGACGAATGCTTTCTCGGCATCGTTCCAAAAAGCATACTGGCCTCCCAGCGCACCCGGCCAGGCGTATTGGAAGACGGTGTTGAAGCTCACATGGACCTCGAGTGGCCGGAACGTTTGGACGTCAAGTAGAATCAGCAGCCCGGGTTTATTGAGTGGCGCTAAGATGTGTTGCTTTACGGTGAAGGTAGCGTGGCTGTAGGTGATGGTTGTCAACTCTGGGCGAACCTCGATGGTGCGCGCTACATCCGACCCTGCAACCGGCTCAACGTAGTCGGGAATCTTGAAGGCCAACTCGAAATTGTTGGCGAGTTTCAGCGGGTGTATCCAAATCTCCGCCTCGCCTGTCTCAGATCCCAGCCATGCTGCGGCGCGTCCCAATACTCCCAAGTATTGGCGAGGTCTAACGTCGTGTGTCAGAGTCAGTGGCGACGACACAATACGGAACTTGGGTACGCTCAGATCTTGCTGCGGCTGTGCAGATAGATGGGCAGCGGGGAGCAACGAAAGCGCTAGCAGAATCTTGGCCGATTTGAGGATTCTGGTTTTCACTTGACCGTTCCGACGAATGGTTGATGCCAGGCCGTGTCAGTCGATCACTTCGATCACAGCTTTGCCCTTTTCTACCACTTCTCCAATCTGAGCCGCAACCGGCGTCTCTTGTTGCTGGAGCAACTTTATGAGGTCGGAGGCTTTGGAGGGTTCCACCGCAATCAAGAGCCCGCCCGAGGTTTGCGCATCGCTGAGTGCGAGTCGGCCGACATCGGACACGCTGTCGGACCACGCAGTGACCTCGTTGACGTGCGCCAGGTTGGACTTGGTACCGCCAGGCACGGAATCGCGCTCAATCAGATCCGAGACGCCTTCGATTATGGGTACATCGCCGGCGGAAACCCGGGCTGATTTGCCGCTGGCCTCCATCATGCTTCGCAGATGCCCGAGGAGCCCGAAACCGGTGACATCGGTTGCAGCGTGAACTGCATTGCCGAGTTCGAGCATCGCCTTGGCGGCTCCGGCGTTCAGTTCGGACATCACTTCGATCGCATACCGAATGTCGGATTCGATCAGGAGGTCGCGCTTGAGGGCCGTGCTCAGGATCC
>Ga0180435_10003832_pt1 | contig 14973 bp, 8 predicted proteins | sample SS_ome_3_FD_132467 | JGI IMG/M metagenome (GOLD analysis project Ga0180435, IMG submission 132467) | Hypersaline lake sediment archaeal communities from the Salton Sea, California, USA - SS_3_S_1 metaG | ecosystem: Environmental > Aquatic > Non-marine Saline and Alkaline > Hypersaline > Sediment... | reverse complement strand
GAAATCCAGGAAGTCGCGAACGTACTGGAAGGCAGACTTCTCGGAGTCGACGACCTGGTGGATGTTGCCGTACCGCGCCTGGTGGTCGGCACCGCCGAGCTCGTCGAGGCTGACTTCCTCGCCGGTGACGTCCTTGATGACGTCGGGCCCGGTGACGAACATGTAGCCCTGGTCGCGGACCGCGACCACCAGGTCGGTCTGGATCGGTGAGTACACCGCGCCGCCGGCGCACTTGCCCAGGATGATCGAGATCTGGGGCACCACACCGGAGAGCAACTCGTGGCGCCGCCCCAGTTCGGCGTACCAGGCAAGCGAGGTCACCGCGTCCTGAATACGGGCCCCGCCGGAGTCGTTGATACCGACGATCGGACAGCCGACCATGGCCACCCACTCCATCAGGCGGGCCACCTTGCGGCCGAACATCTCCCCGACCGAGCCGCCGAACACCGTCTGGTCGTGGGAGAACACCCCCACCGGACGGCCGTTGATGGTGCCGTGCCCGGTGACCACGCCGTCGCCGTAGAGCGCGTTCGGATCGCCGGGGGTGCGGGCAAGTCCGCCGATCTCGATGAAGCTGCCGGGATCGACCAACTCGTGGATGCGGGCCCGTGCACTGGGGATCCCGCGCTTGTCGCGTTTGGCGGCGGCGGCCTCACCGCCGGGTTCCTTGGCCAGTTCGAGCTTTTCGCGCAGTTCGGCCAGCAACTCGGCGGTGGACTTGTTCGTCACTTGGCGGCCTCGCTCTGAATCCGGTCGAGCGCCTCGCTCATGTGGGCGCCCACTTTGGCAATGTACGGCTCGTCGATGGCCTGGATGTGTTCGCCCCCGATCGGAACCACCTCGAGGTCGGCAACGAACTCGCCCCAGCCGCCGTCGGGCTTGCGAGTGGCATAACGCGGCTCGAACATGATGGCGTCGTCGTGGTAACGGTCGGCCATGTAGAGCGTCACGTGCCCGTCGTACGGCTCGATCTCCGCGGTGTCGATCGCGCGGTTGTCCAGGTACGAGGTGCGCTGGTGCTCGATCACCCCGCCCGGGATGTCCACGCCGGCCTCCTTGACCGCGTTGAGGACGAACTGCACCTGTCCCGCGTCGTCGAGTTCCTCGAGTTGCTCGTAGGGGATCTCGGGGATCTCCACGTTGAAGGTCCGCTGGGCGAACAGCGCGTAGCGGTCCCAGCGGGCCCGGATCTCCTCCTTGGTCTGCGGAATCTCCTCGCCCGCGCGGACCGTGTCGATCAGACCGACGAACGCGACGTCGGCTCCCGCCCTCTTCAGCCCGATCGCGCAGGCGTAGGCGAGCACTCCGCCCAGGGACCAGCCGACCAGGATGAAGGGGCCCTTACCCCCCAGCTCCAGCAGTTTGGGCACGTACTGCGCGGCGCGCTCGGAGATGGACCCGTCCACCCGCTCGAAGCCGTACATCGGTGTGTCGGCGGGCAACCGCTTGAGCAGCGGCTCGTAGACCACCGTCGAGCCGCCGGCCGGGTGGAAGACGAAGACCGGAATCCGCCCCTCTCCTTCCGGCCCTTGCTTCCTCGCCCGGATGGTGCGGACGAACCCGTCGAGTTCACCGGCCTCGAGGTGTTCGCGCACCGTGGTCGCGAGTTTCTCGATGGTGCCGGCCGCCGTGACCTGCTCAGCGGTGATGGTGCCCTCGCAGCGTTCGGACAGCCGGGCGGCGATCTTGGCCGCGGTGTCCTCGTCGACGGCGGGCAGTTCGTTGAAGATCCCGCCCGGCGACTTGCCGGTGACGATGGCCCAGGTGGCGAAGGTGACCCGCTCGGCGGCCTCACGCGGCGGGACGTCGGCGCCGAGGGCGTCGACGACGGCCTGCTGGGTCAGGACCTTCGCCGCGGCGCCTGCCGGTGTGTGGGCCGCAGCCGATGCGTCCGGGCCGGCCGGGTCGGTGGGCGGCGGCGGAATGCCCGGGCCTGCCGGGTTAGTCGGCGGCGGCGGGATATCCGGAACGTGGGCCTCCGGGTGCTTGGCCGCCAATTTCTCGGCCAGCGCCTCCGGGATCTCCCCGGCGGCCAGCTTAGCCTGCTCGGCGGCGATCTCCTCGGGGGTCATACCCTTCTGGTGCTCGGCCAGTTCGGCCACCTGCTCGCGGTTCTCGATGGCGTAGATGATCAGCTGCTCAACCGCGTAGAGGTTGGCGTCGCGCACCGCGGTCAGCTGGATCGGCGGGAGGTCGAAGTCGTACTCCACCCGGTTCTTGATCCGCACCGCCATCAGCGAGTCCAGGCCCAGCTCGATCAGCGGGACCTCCCACGGCAGGTCCTCGGGCTCGTAGCCCATCGCGCTGCCGACGATCAGGCCGAGCCGGTCCCGCACCGTCTCAGTGGAGTCCGGCGACCACTTGCCCAACTGCGCGGCGACCCCGGCGCCGGCGGCGAGGTTGTCGTGCAGGATCTCGGCGTCAGCCTGCTCCTCCGCAGGCTCCGCCGGCGCTACGGCGGTCTCGGCTGTTGCCGTACCGGTGGCCACCGCGGCGGGCAGCACCGACTGCGCGCCCGCCCGGGTCACGATGGCGTCGTAGACGAGGGTGAAGGACTCCTCGATGCGGGCGTGCACCTGAACCGAGGCACCGCCGGGGTGCCGGGTCAGCGTGGTGACCAGACGCGCCCCCGCTCCGGGCACGGCCCGCTGCTCGGCGGCGGTCAGGGTCGCATCCGGAAGAACCTGCACTGCAGCGGCTTTTACCAGCCCGGCCAGATCGGTCTGGCCGTCACCGGCGTACTCCCAGACATGCCGGCCATCGGGCATGGCCACGTGCGTGCCGGGAATCAGCGCCGAGCCGTCGGCGGAGAAATGCGCGTTGAGCCAGTGCTCCTTGCGCTTGAAACGGGTCGGCGGGATGGCGGCGTAGTCCTGGGGCCCCGCTGCCGGGGAGAACAGGGTGCGGAAGTCCAGGTCGTGGCCGTGGACGTAGAGCTGCGCCATCGCCGCGACCATCGACTCGACCTCGTCCTGCTTGCGGGCCAGCGTGGCGATCAGTTGGCCGTCGTGCAGACCCGCGGCGGCCGTCGTCAGTCCCACCTGCATCAGCGCCACCGGGTTGGGCGCCAGTTCAAGGAACGTGGTGTGCCCGCTGTCGACCGCGTTGCGGATGCCCTGGGTGAAGTGGACGCTGTGCCGCAATCCCTTCCGCCAGTAGGCGACGTCATGGATCACCTCGCCGGGGCGGATGTAGCGGCCCTCGTGCACGGTGGAGAAGTAGCCGAGCCGCAACGGGTGGGCATCGATGCCCTGCAACTCGGCGGCCAACTCGCCGAGCAGCGGGTCCATCTGGGTGGTGTGGCTGGCGCCTTTGGTCTGAAACTTGCGAGCGAACTTCCCCTCGGCCTCGCAACGCTCGATGATCGCGTCGACCTGCGCCGGCGGACCGCCGATGACGGTCTGGGTCGGCGCGGCATAGACGCACACCTCGAGATCGGGGAAGTCGGCGAAAACCGTGCCGATCTCCTCGGCGGAGTACTCGACCAGCGCCATCAGCCGGATGTACTCGCCGAACAGCATGGCCTCGCCCTCGCCCATCAGATGCGAACGGGCGCAGATGGTCCGGGTGGCGTCGGCCAGCGAAAGGCCCCCGGCGAAATACGCAGCGGCGGCCTCCCCGAGTGACTGGCCGATCACCGCGGCGGGCTTCGCGCCGTGGTGTTTGAGGGTTTCCCCCAGAGCGATCTGGATGGCGAAGATCACCAACTGGACGACTTCGATCGGGTACTGACAGGTCTCGTCGGTGTAGTCGACCGAGTCATCGAGGATCAGTTCGAGGATCGAGTAACCACGCTCGTCCTGGATCAGGCTGTCCACCTTGTTGATCCACTCGGCGAAGACCTCATCACGCAGGTAGAGACTCTTGCCCATCTTGCGGTGCTGGGCGCCGAAGCCGGCGAGTACCCAGACCGGCCCGTTGGTGACCGGGCCGTCGGCTGAGTACACCAGCGGGCTCTGCTTGCCCTCGGCGACCGCACGCAGGCCCTTGACGGCCTCGTCGTGGTCGTGGGCCATCACCACCGCCCGGGATCGCCCGTGATTGCGCCGCGACAACGCCCGGCCGATCGACTCCAGGGAAGACGCCCGGCCCTCCGCACTGTCGATCCAGTCGGCCAGCTCGGCGGCGGTGGCTCGTTTCCGGGAAGTCAGGAAACCGGAGACGGCAAGCGGCACAACTGGTACGAGCTTCGCCTCCGCATCGAGGGCGTCCCATTCCGCACGGGCCGCCTCCAGCAGCCGCAGCGCCTCGTCGGTGAGTCCCGGCAGTTCGGGCTCTTCTGAGGCGGCGTACTCCGCGGCCTCGAAATCGTAGGCGGCGATGACGGCCTCATCTCCATCCTCGTCATCGTCATCGATGAGAACCCCGCCGACATAGACGCCCCCGGAGGCCGGAGCCGCCTCATCGGCGGTGTCCTCCGGTTCGGGTTCGGACTCCTCCAGGTCCTCGGGCAGCACTTCACGCAGCACGAGGTGGGCGTTGGCGCCGCCGAACCCGAAACCGGACACCCCGGCGATGGCGTGGCCGCTGTACCGGGGCCACTCCGAGACGGCGTCGGCGACCTTCAGGTGCACCCCGTCGAAGTCGATGTAGGGGTTTGGGCCGGAGTAGTTGATCGACGGCGGGATCTTGTCGCGGCTCAGCGACAGCGCGACCTTGGCCAGGCTGGCCGCGCCGGCCGCGGACTCCAGATGGCCCACATTGGATTTCACCGCCCCCAGTAGTGCGGGCTGCTCGGCGCTCCGCCCCCGGCCGACCACCCGGCCCAGCGCGTCGGCCTCGATCGGGTCCCCGAGGATGGTGCCGGTGCCGTGTGCCTCGACGTAGTCGACGGTCCGCGGGTTGATCCCGGCGTCCTTGTAGGCCCGGCGGAGCACGTCGGCTTGGGCGTCGGGGTTGGGGGCCAGCATCCCGTTGGACCGCCCGTCGTGGTTGACCGCACTGCCGGCGATCACCGCGATGATGTTGTCGCCGTCGCGGCGGGCGTCGGCCAGTCGCTTGAGCACCAGCATCCCGCCACCCTCCGAGCGGGCGTAGCCATCGGCATCGGCGGAGAACGACTTGATCCTGCCGTCCGGGGCGAGAACACCGCCGACCTCGTCGAAACCGAGCGTGACCGCCGGTGTGACAAGGGCATTGACCCCGCCGGCGATCACCACGTCGGCCTCCCGGGCGCGCAGCGCCTGCACACCGGAATGCACGGCGACCAGCGAGGACGAACACGCCGTGTCGACCGCCACCGACGGACCGCGGAAGTCGTAGAAGTAGGACACCCGGTTGGCGATGATCGAACTGGCGGTGCCGGTGATGGCATACGGGTGCGCGGTGCGCGGATCCATCATGGCCAGGTAGCTGTAGTCGTTGGTCGAGCTGCCGACGAAGACCCCGACGCTGTCGCCGCGCAGGCTCGAGGCTGGGATGCGCGCGTTCTCCAGGGCCTCCCAGGTCAGCTCGAGCGCCATCCGCTGCTGGGGGTCGAGGTTGTCGGCCTCCATCTTCGACAGTGCGAAGAACTCGGCGTCGAAACCCTTGATATCGCGCAGATACCCGCCGCGGGTGCGGGCCTTGCGGATGCGCTCAGCCAGCCGGGGCTCGTCCATGAACTCCGCCCAGCGGCCCTCCGGCAGGTCGGTGATGGCGTCGCGCCCCTCCAGCAGCGCCTCCCACATCTGGTCCGGGGTGTTCATATCCCCGGGAAAGCGGGTGGCCAGGCCGATGATCGCAATGTCGAGGAGATCGGAGGGGACGTCGCGGTCGCGGCTCCAATCCTCGCCCTCGTCGGAGAACTCCAGTTCCGGCTCACCCTCGATGATCACGGTGGCCAGCGCCTCGATGGTGGGGTGGCGGAAGGCGACCGTCGCGGTCAGGGTCACCCCGGTCAGATCCTCGATATCGCTGGCCATCGCGACCGCGTCGCGTGAGGACAGCCCTAACTCCACCATCGGCACCGACTCGTCGATCGCTTCCGGTGACTGCCCGGTGGCTCCCGCCACCCAGTTGCGCAGCCAGTCGCGCATCTCGGTGACCGTCATCTCGGTGCGGGCCTCGGCCAGTTCGGACTCCGGCGCGAGGATGATCTCCCCGCCGGCGTCGGGGCCGGGTGCAGCAGTGTCAGGCATCTCAGCGTCAGACATGGGGCCGGTCATCACTCCTCGTCGGGGAAAGCGTTGGCCACCTTCCCCTCCCGCAGGCTGCCGTCTAGGTAGGCCGAGCGGCAGGCACGCCGGCCGATCTTGCCGCTGGAGGTGCGGGGGATCGCGCCGGCCGGGGTCAGCAGCACATCGCGCACGGCCACGCCGTGCCGCACCGCGATCGCGGCGCGGATGGCGTCGATGACCGGCTCGAGTTCCATCTTGTGCGCGCCCGCGGCTCTCTCCCCGACGATCACCAACTGCTCGGAGGTGTCGTTGGGGTCGCGTTTCAGCCCGGAGTGGCTGTCGGCGAAGACCTCGTCGGGAAGCTGGTTGGCCGGAACCGAGAAGGCCGCGACGAAACCGGTGCGCAGCGCCTTGGTGGATTCCTGGGCGGAGTACTCCAGATCCTGCGGGTAGTGGTTGCGGCCGTCGATGATGACGAGGTCCTTGGTGCGCCCGGTGATGTAGAGCTCGCCGTCGTGATAGGCCCCCAGGTCGCCGGTGCGCACCCAGGTCGCGTCCTCGCCGGCGCCCTCGGCGTGTGACGGGCTGGTCCGGGACTTCAGGATGTTCTGGAAGGTCGCGATGGTCTCCTCGGGCTTGTTCCAGTAGCCGGTGCCCATGTTCTGACCGCTGATCCAGATCTCCCCGATCTGACCGTCGGGCAGTTCGGTGGCGGTGTCGTTGTCCACGATCACCGCCCACTCGCCGACGCCGACCCGACCGGCGCCGGCCTGGGCGACCGCCTTCTCCGACTCGTCGGACACCGGCACGAACCGGCCCGAGTTGAGTTCGTCGCGGTCGACGGAGATGATCGTCGGCTCCTCCGAAGACGGCGTGGTCGACACGAACAAGGTCGCCTCGGCCAACCCGTAGGACGGCTTGATGGCCTTCGGGGGGAAGCCGAATGGCCCGAAAGCGTCATTGAACCGGCGCACCGTCGCCGCCGAGATCGGCTCGCTGCCGTTGAGGATGGCCTTGACGTTGGACAGGTCCAGCGGTTCCTCGCCCTCCTTGGGCACCCCGCGGGCGGCGGCATGGTCGAAGGCGAAGTTCGGGGCGACCGAGATGGTGCCGCCGGTGTCGCCGGGATGGCGGGCGATCTCCCGCATCCAGCGGATCGGCCGGCGCACGAACGCGGCGGGGGTCATGAAGGTGAAGTAGTGGCCGATCAGCGGCGAGATCATCGCGGTGATCAGTCCCATGTCATGGAAGAACGGCAGCCAGCTCACGCCGCGGTCGCCTTCCTCGCCCTCGAGAGCCTCGATCACCTGCACCACGTTGGTGGCCAGGTTCAGGTGGGTGATCTGCACGCCGGTCGGGATCCGGGTGGAACCGGAGGTGTACTGCAGGTAGGCGATGGTGTGCTCGTCGACGTCGACGTGCTCCCAGGTCGATCCGACCTCGACCGGCACCGCGTCGACGGCGATGACGCGGGGGCGTTCCTTGGCCGGGCGGGTGCGGAAGAACTTGCGCACCCCCTCGGCGGCCTCGGTGGTGGTCAGGATCGCCGAGGGCTGGCAGTCGTCGAGCACCGCGTGCAGACGGCCGACGTGACCCGGCTCGGAGGGGTCGAACAACGGCACCGCGATCCGGCCGGAGTACAGCGCGCCGAAGAAGGCGACCAGGTATTCGAGGTTCTGCGGGCACAGGATGGCCACCCGGTCCCCGGGCTGGGTGACCTGCTGGAGCCGCGCGCCCAGTGCCCGGTTGCGGGCGCCGAAGTCCGCCCAGCGCAGTTCGCGGGCCACGCCGTCACGCTCGGTGGAGAAGTCCAGGAACCGGTAGGCCAGCTTGTCGCCGCGGACCTTGGCCCACCGCTCGACGTGCTTGACCAGGCTGGCGCCCTCCGGGAAGGTGATGCGGCCGTCCTTGATGAACGGGTTGTGGAAGGGCATACCACTCTCCTGTCAGAACCTCTGCCGCGGGGACCCGCGGTACGGCCGTCCGCGGGTGCGGTGCCGGCCGTGTCCGTCGCCCCCTGCGTCGTGGCCCCGAGCCTCACAGATGCTACCGAGCGCCGGGCATCCGATTCGGGCCTCGACGAAATGTCTGCGGACACCGGCGGTCGCAACTCTTAAATTCTTCTTAATGTTAGGTGCAGGGGTGCGCGCTGACCAAATCGCAACGCCGGTGCCGACGCGGATCAGCCGTGTGGCGGGCGAGGCGCGTTCTCGATCAGGTTGCGTGCCCAGTTCAGTGTCCACGACGTCGCCGTTTGGCCGTCGAAGCTCCAGAACTGCGGTGTGTTGTACATCGCGTGCACCGGCTGACCCGCGCCGCCGGCGAGCACGTCGAGGGTCCGCGGCAGATTGGTGATGTTGAACGCCGACTGGGGCGCCGCGCAGATCAGGTCACCCGCCGCGCAGATCTGGAAGGTGCGGTTGTTCAGCGCCCCGAATCCGCCGGGCCGCTCCCCGCTCATCGTCAGGCCCAGCGCGGACAGCGTCGGCACCTCCTCCAGGGTCAGTTCGGCACCCTGCCCGGGCGGGTTCGGCCCGACCTCCTGGCCCACTCCGGGCTGGCGGCGGCCGTCGGCGATCAGCGTCACCCCGAGCACCAGATCCTCGTCGATCGGGCCGCGGCCGTTGCCGATGTCGCTGGCGATGTCTCCGGCGATCACCGCCCCCTGGGAGAAGCCGACGAGCACGAAACTGGTCAGCGGACAGCGGTCGTTCATCGCGGTCATCGCGCGCACCGACGCGGCTGTGCCCTCGGCGCGGCTGTCGTTGTAGGACATCTGCCGATCCGGCGCCAGCGGGTTGTTGAACTGCGCGGTGTAGGGGACGGTGTACACCTCGAGCCGGCCGGGAGCGAACTCGGCGCTGATCGGGCGGGTGACGTTGAGCAGCAGTGCGATCGGGAACTGGTTGGGGTTGAGCGGGTCATCGGTGGGCGAGGATTCCCAGGTTCCCGGGATCGCGATCATGCTGACGTCCGGGCAACTGGCGTCCTGGAACGCCGGCCGGGGCTTTTTCACACCCGGCTGGCTGGTCGGCGGGATGGCTGACGGCGGGATCGCCGTGGTGGCCGGTTCGGGGCGGCGGACGATGAGCACGACGACCGCCACCACCAGGGCCACGACCACCGCGACCGCGCCCGCGGCAACGAGCGCGAGGATGCGGTGGCGCCTTCTCCGGCTGTTTGCCCGGGTGTCGGTTTTCTTTCGGGCCATTCTCAGCAGAGCCGTTGAGTAGCGATGTCGATGTAGGCCGCGACGACGGTGTCGGTCTGTGCGGGGGCGGCCGATTGCGGCGCGGCCACCTGGGAGTCGGCGACGTCGCTGCGCACCATCGGGGCCACGTGATCCCAGACCTCCTGGTCATCGTTCCCGGCTGCGCGTGCCTGGCAGACGTAGGAGCCGATGCTCAGCGCACGCAACTCGCTGGCAGGCCGCACTCCGGCAGCGGCCAGCGCATCGAGGTAGCCCTGCTGCACCGGCGTCAGTTCGAGGGCGGCCGGGCCGCCCATATCGACAGCGCCATCGACGAAGTCGGTGGACTGCTCGGCGGGAAGCGCAGCCTCACCGACCAGGTCCGGTCCCGACCCGCAGCCCGTCAGCCACGTCACCGGCGCGAGCAGGCTCACCGTCAGTACGGCCCACTGATGTTTGCTGGACGAGCCCCGGCCTGCGCATCGCACGGGACCAACAGTACAGGCCGCGCGACATGTCCCGGCTGCCGTGCGGTTGCAGAGGGCTAACGGTTTCTCGGCTAGTTCAGGGCCGCCGCGATGTCACCGGCCATCGCCCCCAGCTGCCCGGACCACGTTCCCCAGTCGTGGTTCAGGCCGGCCGGGAAGTCGAAATGCGCGTTCCGGCCGCCCAGGGAGCGGTAGTGCGCGTAGAAGGTGCGGTTGCTGCCCTGGGCCTGGGCGCAGCCGCCAATCATCGCGGCGGGGTCGCTGCAGGTCAACGTCGACGGGCTGAACACCCACAGCCGGGTGTTGTTGTTGATCAGCAACTGGACGTGGACGTTGGGGTCATGCCACTTCCACCGGCCCAGCTGGGGGGCGCCCCACATCGCGTCGATGTTGCCGCCCGCCCCGTTGATTCCCGCCGAGATCAGGCCGTTCATCTGGGTGTTCGAGGGGGTCAGGAAGCCCGACATCGTCCCGGCGTAGCTGTACCGGTTGGGGTGGAACGTCGCCATGGTCAGCGCGCCGGTGCCGCCCATCGAAGCACCCACGATCGCATGGCGGTTGGGCGCCAGGCCCCTGTTCGCCGCGAGCCAGTTGGGAAGTTCGTCGGCCAGGAAGGTCTCCCACTGCTTGCTGCCGTCGAGTTCCCAGTTGGTGTACATCGAGTAGGCGCCCCCCGCGGGGGCGGCCACCGACAGCCCGGAGCCGGCGAGGGTGTTCATCGCGTTGCCCAGAGTCACCCAGTTGCTCACCTCCGGGGCGGCGTTGAAGGCGTCGAGCAGGACCACCGCGTGCGGGCCACCGGCCTGGAACGCCACCGGGATGTCCCGGCCCATCGCCGCCGACGGGACCATCAGGGTCTCCATCGCCGCCGCCGCCGGGGGGGCGACGGCGGTCCAGGCGCCCAGCGCCACAACCGCCGCGGACAGTGTCCGGAACAGCTTCGCCAACCTGCTCATCGCCATCCTCACCTCGACTCTTGGCCCCTGGTAGTGAATCACACGGCTGACGGGCGGTTGCGCGTTTCGCCGCGATACGCCCGCCGCCGCGGGGCGGTGCCGTCAGGCCGCCGGGATTCTCAGTTCGCCGGGGCGGACCCGGCCGCCGCCGGCGGGGCCGACGGCTGTGGGGTGGCGCCGAGAACCCGCTGGATGTCGGGCTTCATCTGCTGCAACTGCTGACCCCAGTAGCCCCAGCTGTGGGTGCCGTTGGCCGGGAAGTTGAACACCCCGTTGGTGCCGCCGTCGGCAAGGTAGGTGTCCCGGAAGGTCTTGTTGGTCCGAAGCGTGAAGCCTTCCAGGAACTTGGCGTTGAACAGGTTGCCCGCGCTGGCACCGGCATCGAGGTCCGACTGCTTGCCGTCCCCGCAGTAGATCCAGATCCGGGTGTTGTTGGCGATCAGCCGGCCGATGTTGACCATGGGATCGTTGCGCTGCCACGCCGCGCTGCCGGCCGGACCCCACATGTCCTGCGGCTTGTAGCCGCCGGCGTCGCCCATCGCCAGGCCGACCAGCTTGGGCCACCAGCCTTCGGAGAGGTTGAGGAATCCCGAGAGCGAGGCCGCATAGGGGAACTGCCGCGGGTGCCAGATCGCCAGAGTGAGCGCGGCGGATCCGGCCATCGACAGGCCGACGGCGGCGCTGCCGGTCGGTTTGACCTGCCGGTTGGCGGCGAGCCAGGTCGGCAGCTCCCTGGTCAGGAAGGTCTCCCAGCGGTAGGTCTGACAGCCCGCGTTGCCGCAGGCGGGCTTGTACCAGTCGGAGTAGAAGCTGGACTGGCCGCCCACCGGCATGACCACCGAGAGCCCCGAATCGAGGTACCACTCGAAAGCCGGGGTGTTGATGTCCCAGCCGCTGAAGTCGTCCTGGGCGCGCAGACCGTCCAGCAGATAGACCGCCGGGGAGTCGGCTCCCCCGCTCTGGAACTGCACCCGGATGTCGCGGCCCATGCCCGCCGAGGGGACGTCGAGGTACTCCACGGGCAGGCCCGGCCGGGAGAACGCCCCGGCCGTCGCCGAACCCCCGGCGACGCCGACCAGTCCGGCCAGCAGAGCGGCCGCGCCCATCGCGACCGCGCAGCGCCGCAGCCAACCGCCGGATTCCGTGCGTTTCGGCCGAGTCGGCAGAAGTCTGTTTCCGCGCATCACGAATACCCATCCCATCGTTGGTCGCCGCGCCGTCGCACGGACCCCTCCGCGGCGCCGGGGTAGTCAACCACACCCCGGGGCCACCCCGGCAATCGCCGGGAACCGGCCGCGCCGTTACACCCCTGCGGTGCAATCAGGGCCCGGTCGCGGGAAGCCCGGTGTAGGGCGGGTTCTGCGGCGGCGGTACCGGCAGACCGCACCGCAGCAGTTCATAGAGCGGCACCCGGTCGATGCGGTAGCGGGTGAACCCCAGCGCCCGGTTCAGGTTGCCGATGAACCGCGGCCGGCTCATCGGTTCACGGATCGCCTTGAGCCTCTCGGCAGTCTGCGGGCACGTCAACGCCTCCCGGGCCTGCCGGATCCAGTCCTCGTCGAGATACTCGGGTATCCAGGGCCGGTAGGTCAGCCAGGGCCCATCGGCGACCGCCCAGTCCGGGAAGATGTTCTTGTCGTGGCCGATGCGTCCCTCTTCCAGCCGGGCGGTGTGGGCGGCAAGGGGGTTGGCCAGACCGATCTGGTCGAGCACGCGGGTATCAAGCCCGACGTTCATCCCGACCATGCCGAGGTTGGTGAAGAACACGGTGTGCTGGGCGACGTCGCGGCGCCAGGTGTCCATCGGCACTCCCGGCGGCGGCGGTGGCGGTGGCAGCGCCGGAACGACGTCCCAGACGTCGTAGTTTCCTGACGGCAGCAGCAGCGCGCCGTCGGGTGTGTTGTTGAGGGCCACCAGGATCGCCCGCATCCGCGGGTAATCCAGGTAATCGGCCGCGGTCAGCGGATGCGCGTGTCCGGTGGCCTGGGAGTAGAACCGGCGTTCGTCGACGATGCCCGAGTAGGTCACCCGGGTGCCGTCCGAGCCCATCCCCGGGGAGTTGGCCGCCCACAGCGCCCACCCGGCCAGGGCCAGCCACAGACCCGCGACGGCGCCGCCGGCCAGGTAGGCCCTCTCGCGGGCGAGCCAGCCGCCCTCTGGAAAGGCCAGTGGGATCACCGACACCGGTGCCAGAAGACAGAACACCGGCGCCAGCAGCACCCGCCCATGCATGAAGTCGCCGCCCTGGCGGGTCCAGTACAGCCCCTGCAGGATGCCGCTGAGGAGCATGAAGGCCACGACCACCGACGGGCGCCGCACCCAGCCTCCGGCGCGCGGCGAGGGGCTCCGGGGCGGACGGCCGCCGGGCCCCCCGGCCAGCGGGAGCACAGCGAGCGCGGCCAGCAGCAGCGCCGGCACCCACAACGCGTAGGGGCCGGTGAAGTTGGCCAGGTAGGCCATGCCCTGTCCCCATTTGCTGCCCGAGGCATCCTTGGCCAGTGCGGTCTGAGGCACCAGGAGGCCGTAGTAGCCCATCCGGAAGATCTGGTAGCCGACCGGCAGGGCGCCGCCGGCCACGACGACCAGGACCCGCTGCCGCCGGCCGGGGGCGGCGATCAGCACCATCAGCAGCGCCAACCCGCCGATGAGGGCGAACTCGGGGCGGACCAGCACGCTGAGGCCCGCGACGAAGGCCAGTGCCGCGGTGAACCGACGGCCCGTGCCGGCACCCTGCGACCAGCGGACCATCATCCACCACAGCAGGCCCAGCCACGCGGTCACCAGCCCGTTCTCCAGCCCGGAGGTCGCGAAGTCGCGGGCCGGCGGTATCGCGATGTACACCAGGGCTCCGGCGGGCAGGAAGAGCGCCCGGCGGGCGCCCAGGCCCGGCGCCCACAGCCGGGCGGCGCCCAGCATCGCCAGGACCACACCGGCGACGCTGAGCATCATCGACAACGCCAGCGCCACATACTCCAGGCGCAGCGGGCCGCCGATGACACTGCCCAGATAAACCAGATAGGTCCAGGCAGTCGAGGTGTTGGACTCCACCCGCTCACCGGCGTTGAAGACCGGGCCGTTGCCGGCCAGCAGGTTCCGCACGGTGCGCAGCACGATCAAACCGTCGTCGGCGATCCAGCGCCGCTGCCAGATACCCCACGTCCACAACGCCGACACCACGGCCACGCTGACCCACAGGCTGATCCGGCCGATCCGGTCCGACGGCGGTTCGGCCGGCGCGACCACATCGGACCCCCGGCCGGAGACGGCCGGGGCGCTAACCAATGAGGACGGCGGCAACGACGGTTCCGATCCAGCCCACAGCGAGCAGTTGCAGAACCCGGTCACGCAAGGCGATTTCCTCGGGTTCGCCGGCCAGTCCGCCGTCGACGTCGACCGCGTAGCGAAGGATGGCGATGGTGAACGGGATCATCGAGATGGCGTACCAGGACCCGCCGCTGTCGTCCTGCTCGAAGGCCCACAGCCCGTAGCACAGCACCACCGCGGTGGCCGACAGCGTCCAGACGAACCTCAGATAGGTGCTGGTGTAGCTCTCCAGGGACTTGCGAATCTTGGCACCGGTCCGCTCGGCGAGCTGCAGTTCGGCGTAACGCTTTCCGGCGGCCATGAACAGTGAGCCGAACGCCATCACCAGCAGGAACCACTGGGAGAGCGGAATTCCCGCCGCCACGCCGCCGGCGATGGCACGAATGAGGAACCCCGAGGAGACGATGCAGATGTCGAGCACCGGCTGGTGTTTGAGCCCGAAGCAGTAGGCGAGCTGGATGGCCAGGTACACCGCCATCACCAGGGCCAGTTGCGGGGTGAGCCACCAGGAGACGGCCAGGCAACCCAACCCTAGGACGGTGGCTATCCCGTAGGCCAGCCCGACCGGCAGCACCCCGGCCGCGATCGGGCGGAACCTCTTGGTCGGGTGCGCCCGGTCGGCCTCGACATCGCGGGCGTCGTTGACCAGGTAGATCGCCGAGGCGGCCATGCTGAAGACCACGAACGCGACCGAGACCTTGAACAGCACGTCGCGGTAGTCATAGGTGACATCCCCGCCGAGAGCAGCCAGCGGTGCCGCCAACACAAGGAGGTTCTTGACCCACTGTCGCGGCCGGATCGCCTTGACCACCCCGGACAGCAGGTTGCCCGGCGGGCCGGTGACCGGCGCCTCACTCATCGTGCTCACCTCGGGTCCGCACTCGGGGTCTCCTTCCGGGGGCCGGCCAGCCGGGAGG
>Ga0180435_10003831_pt1 | contig 14976 bp, 13 predicted proteins | sample SS_ome_3_FD_132467 | JGI IMG/M metagenome (GOLD analysis project Ga0180435, IMG submission 132467) | Hypersaline lake sediment archaeal communities from the Salton Sea, California, USA - SS_3_S_1 metaG | ecosystem: Environmental > Aquatic > Non-marine Saline and Alkaline > Hypersaline >... | reverse complement strand
CGTCGAAGCCTCGACCTCGATGGGCGCGTCCTTGAGGGCGATCATCTTCCCCGCAAGTCTCTCGGCCATCCTGCACGCTGTCTCGTCCGTATCCACAAGCCCGAGGACGACAGGCTCGTTGCGCTGGATAAGGTCGAAGACCAGCTTGCGCGTGAAGTAGGCGCTGCCGGCACCGATAAGGACGAACTTCTCTTTCATCACATACCTCCTGTAATGCTCCGCGGCTACATCCAGACGCCGAAGGTCGGCACGTGGAAGACCAGGTTGACCAATGCCCACATGCTTCCGATGACACAGTCACCGAGGATGAGCCCGAGGAAGAACGGTAACGCGCGGACATAAGCCCTGAGCCCGCCGTATCGCAGCAGCACGAACTTGATGATCCAGGCGATGAAGATGGACATCCACAGGTGATGGGTGAACCACATCGGAGCGAGCACATATCCAATCGGGTGAAAGGGCCACCAGAGGAAGCCTCCGCGCATGGCATACAGGAAGAAGGTGAACGCGAGGCCGCCCCCGATCGCCAGGCTGCGCACACCCGAGGGCGGGGGCGTCCCGCTGAGCCACGTCGCCAGTTCGGAGAAGGCTTGCACACTGCTCATCGTGTCCAACTGCAGCTTGCTGCTGTCGGCCCCGAGGTGATGGAGTGGGATGAGCAGCGCGAAGTAGCCGAACACCAGCCCCGCCGCGGCCGCGATGAACATGGCGCCCACCAAGCCGCGCGTGCGCAGGCCCGTGCGCTCGCCCATCTTGAAGCCCTCGATCTGAAGCGGAGTGGGATCCATTCCGTAACGCGCGGTCCAACTGAACAACGCAAGCACGGTGAGGCTGCGGAACGGTATCGCACCGGACGGAGCGATCTGCGTGACAATGCGATACGGCTCCGCATCGTGGACCTCGTTGGCGGGCGCGCCCAGCTCCGCTCTCATTCGCGAAAGTGCCAGAGTCGCCGTCAGGTACAGTCCCAGGTAAACGGGAACAAGCCATAGCGCTGCACCTGCGTACCACAGGAACACACCCAGAAAGCAGACGGAGAGGACAAGCATGGCGAACGCCGAGCGATAGGATAGCGGTTCGTTGCGCTCGTCCAGCCCCTCCCGCCCCAAGGCCTGGCGAAGGGCCCGACCCAGGTGGCGGCGCCCGGACCAGAGAACGTAGACGCCGATCCCGATGAGCCCGGCGGCGGACTGCAGATGAGCAAACGGCGCGTCGGGCGCAATATCCCAACCCCAGATGAGGGTCAGCCATTCCTCGATCTTCACGAACCAGAAGAAGAACCAGTAGCTGAACGAGATGTCCAGAGGCATCAGGAAGGCGACGCCGACAGCCCATCCGTAGGGCGGCCAGAACGTGCCGCCGTACTTCAGAAAACAGGGCCATTGTAACCCCAGGCTCTGGTTGAAGTGCCCGAGGTTCGGCTGAAAGCTGGGCACGGCCGGGAAGAGCGTGTGCAGCCCGTTCATGATGCCCAAGAGCATCGTCAGCCCGAACCCGACCCATAGCAGGCGGCCACGAAACAGGTCGGCGGACGGATCGGTGACCGCCAACGGAACCTGGACGAGCGGAAACGTCAGCCGCTCCTCGTCGATCCACCGGCGCCGCACCAGCACGTTGAGCGACAGCATCGCCGCGAAGAACGCCAGGAAGAAAGCGGACCAGGACACTATCGGCATGGCCCAGGCCCGGAGCTGCTGAGCCGTGAGGAAACTGCTCTCCCCGTAGTAGACGGCGTAGAGCGCTTCCCTGTTCGTCAACACGAGCCAGTTCGGCAGGTAGCGGGAGAAGAGCTGCTCCCAGTCGTTCTGCGGCGTAGCCTTGCCCATCGGCACAATGACCCACGAGACGAGTTGCTGGAGCAGACCGTAGCCCACAATCACCCCGCTGATGGCTAGCATCAGGTACACCGTCAGCAGCTCGCCCTGAGACAGCGCCAGGCGACGCGCGCGGCGGCGCAGCAGCAGGTTTCCGGCCACGAGCACGAGCACCAGGAAGAGCGTGTGCAGCGGCAGCGACAGCATGGTGGGCCAGGTGTTGCATTGGATGACCTCCATGCGCACGATCCACCATGACTGAAACGGCATCATCAGGAGCGCGATCAGGATCGCCCGCCACGTCGCGAAGTCCCTCGAGCGCGCGTGGGCAGCGCTTGCGCTACCGCATTGGCGGCGTCTCTCGGATTTGCCGCGCTGGCCGCTCTGCCGTCCCATGTCTTCGCTCTGCCTCAGCTTGAGTTTGGATACGCCGCGACGAGCGGCAGGGTTTCCAACTGCGGCTCGCTGCACGCCGCTATGCTGTTTGGAGTCCGCAGCCCTCGTGCCTGGAACAATGCGGGCACACCCGGACAGTCCTCACCGAAGCTGCATGGCTGGCTGGGCACCCACGGCCAGAGACTCTGGATCTCCCCGTCGGCCACCTTCGCGATCAGGTGCTCGGAGCCGATCCATTGGGTGTGTCCGTCGAGGAAGCCGACGGTGACGCCGCCAAGATGGCGAGCGTAGGGCTTCCGGAGATCCGGGTTGGCGCGGAAAGAGCCGTCCATCGGAGCTACGTTGCAGAGCCCGCAGTCCCCGATCATCCCTAGCGCGCACTCGCCTGTTTGGAACTCGTTGGACCTACCCATGGAGCAATTCCGCCGCAAGTTGTACGCATGAGGCGACCTTTGGCAGTTCCTTGTCTTCGGACTCCACCGGCTCGCCTCCCAGCACTGCGGCGAGATGATCGGCACGAACCCAGGTAGTCGCGAGGTAGCCCAGCATCTTCTCCGTTGCGTCTCGCCGGCTGACCTCGAGGAGGCGCCGCACGGCCGCCTCCTCGTTCCACCCCGCCGGCCAGACTCGGAAGCCCTTTTCCTGGAAGTAGCGCACCGACGGGTAATCGTCTTGCTCCATCACCTCGTAGTGCCAGTCACAGATCACAATATCCTTGGGAACAAGCTCGATCGCTCCCTCGGTCTCGTTGTTGCTCCGCTCCCACATGCTGTAGCCGGTCGCGGGCGGCAGCAGTCGGTCGCCCCACATCAGCATCTCCAGGCCGCGCGTGCCGACCACGTGGCGATGGATGTCGTTGACCGCCTTGGCGAAGAGCTGCGCGTTGGGAGTGCCTTTGCACTTCGGGCACTCCCCCAGCACGAAGACTTCGTCCATACCGACGTTCAGGCTCTTCGTCTCGAACGCCTCGATCAGCTCGTCCATCAGATCGAAGACGATCTCATAGACCTCCGGCCGGTTCGGGCACCAGCTGTAGAAGTTGTCGAAGCTGAACTGGCTCATGTCCATATCCGGCGCTTCGTTGAACTCGGGATGCGCGCGCAGCAGCGCATGCGGCTTCTCTCGAAACGATTGATGTCCGAGGCAGTAATACGCCGGGACGAGCGTGATGCCGTGCTCCCGCGCGAGTTTCGCCAGCCGCCGCGCATCGGCCGCGTCCATGGAATCCGGCTCCGCACACTCCGGATGGCTCCGGTAGGCAAAGTGTCCCCCAATGCCCACAACCATCCAGTTGAAACCAAGCGCCGGCAGGCTATGCACAATCAGCTTCTCCAACGCAGGGAGAGCGGCCTTAGAGCCTGATTCAGCGCTATGCGCCATCACATCAATGCCTCTGCGATCCATTCTCCTACTACCTCCTCTCTTCTTGTCTTTCTCTCTTGTGGCACGCTCGCAACGGCCCACTCGCCGACTAGCAAAGGCCAGAGGGTCGACTATGGCTGCCATGAGCAGTGCTGACATAGCGTTTCCCAGAAACCCGCGCCGGTCCATGTTCAGCCGTATCCGATCTTGCCCATCGTCCTTCTTGCTTCCTACACTCTCCCGGCGGTGGCCAACGCAATGCATGCCCAGATCGCCGTGTTCATCGCGTCCCCAACGATTGCTCCCACCGCCATCGGCACGGTGAGCCGGTATAGGCGTAGGCCGCCATATCGGATCACGAGTGACTTGCACAACCAGCCGATGAGAAAGGGCATGTAGAACCACCTTGCGCCCCACGTGTTCGCAACAATGTAGCCCACCGGGTGAAACGGCCACCACCAGAACCGCAGTCGCAACATCCCAAGCGCAATGACAACGAGCGCGCCTGCTCCCATACCCATCAAGGCCTCGGGGTTCCCCTGCATTATCCCGGGGGAGGTCAGCCAGTTGGCGACGCGAGAGCCGGCGTTGAGGGTCTGCCAGCCGAAGTTCTCGTAGAGAGGCGCGATGCGCGTGCCCATGAACCCGATCCGGTACATCAACTCAAGCCAGACGAGGCTGCCGAAGATGAGCACGAGCAGGCAGACGCCCGCCGTGGCCACCACGAGGCGCCGCCAGTTTATCTGCGCGGCATCGGCCACCTTGAACGACTCGATTAGCGCGCCTGGCAAGTAAGCGAAGCTAGGGCCGAAGAACGACCACTGCCTCGAGGTGAGGGCGATCAGCTCCGGCGTTCGGAATGCCGCTACGCCCGTGGTAGGCACAATCAAATCCTGGAGTTCGAAGAACTCGACGAAGCCCACACCCGCTTCGGCGCGGAGCCGTACGAGAGCGAGCCGGGATGCGATGATGGCCGCGATGAGGAACAGGGCGAAGCCCGGTCGGCATTGGGCGAGATGGAAGTAGCACAGCAGCCCGGCGACCGAAACAGCGAAGATCACGAGCGCCGCGCGGGATACCGCTCCTTCCCGGCGGCCCGCACCACCTTGTCGGGCGAACGCGGCGCGCACCGCTTGCCGAAGATGGTCGCGGGCGCCCCACACCACCAGGCCGAACAGGGCGAAGCCGCCCCCGGCGGACTGGAAGTACGGAGCCGGGAACTCCGGCCCATACCACTCCGAGGCCGGTCGTGGTGTGGCGCCATACGTCACGGCAATCATATGGAGAGCCAACCGGACCAGATAGAAGAACCACACCGAAAACGCGAGCTCTCGCGGTGAAAGGTAGGCGAGGCCGATCAACCAGGGCCACAGGACAAGCTCGATGTCCCCGATGCCCGCAAGGATGCCGACCGGCTCCCAGCGGATGATCGGCAGAGGCCCCAACGGCAGAGCAGGGATCGCCGGGACGCGCAGGGAGAGGCTGTTGGTGAGGTTCAGGAGCAACGACACAGCCAGCCCTATCCAGAAGAGCGAGGCGACTGAAAGTCGCCCGGCGCCACCTGACTGGGCCTGCCGTGGGACAACCTCGAGCGGGATCTCGGCAAGCGGAAAGGTGAGCTTCTCGTTGACAATCCACTGCTCGCGCAGGAGAACCATGACGCTGGCGCAGGCCGCGAAGAGCAGGATGATGTAGGCCAGCTCTGCGCCGGCCGGTGCCAGCCATTCGCCCCACGGCACCGCCAGGCCTCCCTGGAAGTACCCCTCTACGGTTGTGATCCCCGAGGGGGCATACCAGGTGGGGATGCTGTCTAGGAACAGGGCTTCCCAGTCAGGGTTCGCACGCGCCGCATAGTAGTAGGAGATGTTGCGCGAGAGGGCGAACGGCAGCAGGTGGCTGTTGAGGAGCCCGCTGCCGACCAGGACAATGCAGTAAATGGTCAGTAGTTCCCCGCGCGTCAGCCCCATGCGCCGGAACATCGGCAGCATCATTGCAGCCGCGAGAGCCACCAACAGCGCCGTCGGCGCCGGCGCAGGCACGCCTGCGGTTACATCTGGAACCCTGAACCAAACGATCTCGACAAAGTACGCGATCGGGGTCAGCACCAGTAGCGAAACCGCAGCCACTGCTGTCGCCCGCCAGGTCACTCCCCCGCTCTTGTCGGTTCTGTTTGCCGCGCCCATCGCGATGGAAACCTCACTGGCAATACCGCGTTGGTCCGCCTAGATCATCCAAACGTGAGGCGGGGCACCCACACTGGGTGCCCCGTCTCCACTGGTAGGTCCAACACTCCGCCGGGCAGGTTTGCCGGCACCGGCCGTTCTGCCCCTACCAAGCGAGGCGATTACGTCACTCAGTACAGGAAGTTGTAGTCTGCGGCTGGGTAGCCACAATAGCCCTCGAACGTTGCCCGAACCGTAGCGGGGGGACAGTACGGCCCGATACCCAGTATGTCTCCCTCACCACACATGGCCACAAGTCGCTCGGAGTGGATCCATTGGGCGTGGCCATCCAGGAAGCCGACATTCACACCGCCAAGGTGCCTCGTGGCCCCCTTCCTGACGCTCTCGTCGGTCCAGAACTCCGGGCCGGCGTGGAGGGCCCTACACGGGCCGCACACCGGATCGTCGAGGATACCGCAGTCCAAGGGCGGGGGCCATCCGTCCCACATGTAGTAGTTGATACCGGAACACTCCGCGCAGCAGATGTCCGGAAAAGCGACGCAACCCGGACTGCTCGCTCTGGTCTGGCCGCCGTCAGAGCAGATAACCCACCTCGCGGCGTCACTGACCTCGACCATCTTGAGGTCGACATCGCCGGTAGTGGCGATGCTCTGCATGAACACCTTGTTAGCATCGCTGACGGTTGCCCCATAGGCGGCGTCAAAGAGGCTTGCCATTCGCCCCTGGGCGAGTGAGTCTGTTACGTCGCCGCCCCATCCAGGTGGCCAGCTATCCACGCAAGGGCCGATGGAGCCCCAGTCTCCGCCCCACGATCCTTCGGCGGCGTGCAGGCGTCCGACCCAGTCCGGCCCAGGCAATATGAACGTCGCTCCGGACTGCATTTTCGCGCTGGGGCACCGCCACACGTCGCGGTTCTTGATGTACTCGTCCAAGATCACAGCCCAACGAAGATAGGGGTTGGCCCGGTAAGCCATTTCCTGATCGCCACCAGCTATGTCACGACACATGTCCCCGCCGCCAGGCGCAGCCGCGAAGTAGTCTATTGCCTCCTGCCTGTGCTCGTATGGCGGCAGCGTATCGTTGTTGTCCGCCAGATACATCTGAAAAGCCAGGGCGATGTTCTTCACATTGGACAGGCACACCGCCTTGCGCGCGGATTCCCGCGCCCTGGCAAACACAGGGAACACCATTGCTGCTAGGATCCCTATGATCGCGATGACCACAAGGAGCTCAATCAGAGTAAATCCCTTCCGATTCCTCATAGCATCAGGCCTCCTTCGCCGAAGTTATCCCGCCACCGCTGGCTGGATGCCCACCTCTCATCACAGACCTCTGCTGTCACCTCCCTTCCGCCGAGGGCCAGCCCGTCGCGAGAAGTACACGTATCGGTGAATATGCTACCCCGGTCAGCGAACAGGGAGAAGTAGCTACGCGCAGAACTGCATCTTGAGGAACTGTACATTTAGACCTATTGCCACAGACCGGTCGAAGGAGGTTCTCATGCGCGAGCGGACCCGGTGGATTGCCGAGACGCCTCTCACGCCCGCCGAGTGGAGGAACCTCGACTTCAGAGTCTCTGAGACGAACCCCGTGCACGGTGGATACGTGACCGCCGACCCCACGCCCGGGCCCGAGTACGATATGCACTACGGTCTGGAGTTGGGGGTGGTCCTATCCGGGCGCATGCGGCGGCTCTGGCACGCCTGGGAAACGGAGCTGGAACCGGGAGACGTGTGGCTCTGCGGGATGTGGGAGCGTCACGGCTGGCAGGCCCTCGTCCCGGGCTGTCAGCACTTCGTCCTCGTGCTCGTGCCGCAGTTCCTGCTGCGCGCCCGCTTCCAGGAGGCGCCGGATCTGGACTTGATGGCTCCTTTCGCCGTCCCGCCCCGCGACCGCCCTTGCGTGCACCAGTCCGCACGCCGCGAGGTTCTCGCGCTGATGCGCCGCTCGGAGCCCGGTTTCTCGATGACCAGTCCACGGCGCGCCGTCGGTCTCGAACTCGTCGCTCTTCAGATCCTGCTCGCCGCGCTTGCGAACTGGGTGCCGCCAAGGCCCAGACCACCCATTCCCCAGGAGTCTGACTACCAGCTCGTGGGTCACGCAGTCGAGATCGCCTTGGACAGTCGCCGGCCTTTGACGTCACAGGAGGTGGCGCACGCAATCGGCATGGGTCACGCCACCTTCGCCAGGTCCTTCAAGGGGTTAATGGGCATCTCATTCACCCGCTTCGCCCTCCGTTCGCGTCTTGGCCAGGCGGCCGCTCAGTTGACCCAAACCGACGACCCGATAGCGAAGGTGGCCACCGACTGGGGTTTCACCGACTTCAGGCGCTTCCGGCACAGCTTCAGGCAGCACTACGGCATTCCGCCCGACGACTATCGAGAGCGCCGAGGCTGACCGCCTCCACGGACTGCGCCTACCGAAGGCCCTGAACCCGAGCTCCTTCGACGCCGATACTCGCCCGGCGAACACCCATAGTGGTGAAGAAATGCCCGGTGGAGGTGGCTGTCATCGGTGAAACCCCACTCGACCGCCACGGCCTTCAGCGGATGCTCGGTGCGCAGCAACTGCGCCGCTGCCTGGCTCAGCCGACGGCGCAGGGCGAACTTGGCGAAGGTGATCCCCATAAGGTTGCGGAAGCGCCGGCTGAACGCAGTCTTGCTCATGGCACACGCCGCGGCTGCCTCGGTCGTGCTCACGGCGCGCGGGGTGGCGAAGACCAGTTCCACGGCTCCGGCCAGCGCCTGAAAAGAGTCTGCGCGCGGCGACGGGAATTCAAGCGGCTGCTCCCATCCCCGCTGGAGAAGGAGGAGCATCTGGATGGTTAGCAGCCGTATCCACACCCCGCGCCTGTGCGTCTCCGACTCGAGCTTCCTAATCACCTGCAGACTCAGGGCAAGCATCTCGTGGCGCATCGAAGCTCTCGCCTGAGGCCGTTGATCCGGCGGGGCGCGGAACGGCGCGAGCCAGTCGCAGCGATTGGCAGCCGGCAAGCCGGGCGCCATCAGCACCTCCGGGAGGATGACGAATACAAGGTGGTCGCAGGGGCCCTCCACCACCTCCCAGCCGTGCCGCTCCCAAATCCCGCACAGCCACACCTCGCCGGCACCCAGCTCGGTCGCCCACGTCCGCCAGAACCGTCGCATCCGCCCGGATAGCACGATGCCCACCTCGACGCCATAGTGCATGTCCCAGTCTGCGACGGTCGCCTCCGGAGAGTTGACAATGCCTGCATGAATTGGCGTATCGTCTGAGAGAGGGAGAAGCGACCGACGCCAGTCGCTCGGGTAGATCACCGCTGCCCCACCGGCCTGCTCGGGCATTGCCCACCTTTGTTCTCGTCTGCGCTGCGGCAACTTCATGTCTTACCTGGTTTGACCAGAACATACAGGAAGCAGAAGGATTCGGGCGTCAGGTTCGCTTTACTTCCGCCATCTCAGCAGTATACCATACCCTTTGAAGGGCCGCTAGCCCGGGTGATAGCGAGGCGAGGCAGTGGTCTCAAGGGAGTTGATTATGACAGAGAAAGTTGTTCTGATCGGTGCTGGTAGCGCCATGTTCACAGGCGCGCTGCTGACTGACATCGCGCGACGAGGCTGGGAATGCGAACTGGGTTTGGTCGACACGGACCCGGACGCCTTGGCTGTTGCGGAGGGGCTCTCGAAGAAGGTAATCGCGGCCGGGAAGGCGCCCATCACTGTCAGCGCTTCTACGGATCGACGTGACATACTCTCCGGAGCGACCGTAGTCATCACGACCATCGCGGTAGGCGGTCGTCGCGCCTGGGAGAAAGATGTCCAGATCCCGCGCAAGTACGGCATCTACCAGCCGGTGGGGGACTCCGTCATGCCCGGGGGCACGTCCCGGTGTCTCCGCGTCATCCCGCCGATGGTGGAGATCGCGGAGGATGTTCTCGATCTGGCGCCACAGGCGCTGTTTTTCAACTACGCGAATCCGATGACCGCCATCTGCCGCGCGGTGCGCAAGGAGACGAGCGCTCCTATCGTGGGGCTGTGCAGCGGCGTGTACGGGATCGGCTGCGGCCTGGCGAAACAGCTTCAGGTGGATGCGGACGACTTTGAGTACACGGCCATCGGGCTGAACCACCTGACCTGGTTCACGGAGGTGCGGGCAAATGGGCAGAATGCCATGCCTCGGCTGAAGGAGATCGCTGCGCGCGAGCTGGCGAAGATCGGGACGGTTCCTGAGAAGTATGACCTGCCTGGGGGACTGTGCTGGCAGTTGCTGGAGACCTTCGGGGCCTTCCCTGCGGTGGGCGATGGGCACGTGCTGGAGTTCTTCCCGACTCTCTTCCCCAAGGGCGAGTTCGGAGGGAAGAAGATCGGCCTGGAATGGCACCCCTTCGAGCAGATCATCACCTGGGGAGACAGGATCTACGAGCAGATGAGGGAGAAGGCCTTCTCCAAGGGGCCGCTGCAGGCGGACTATTTCGACACGATCGCAGGCGAAGGCGAGCACGAACAGTGCATTGATATCATCGAGAGCATCCGACAGGATAAAGGGCAGGTCTTCTCGGCAAACATGCCCAACGAAGCCCAAGCCCCAAACCTCCCGCCGGAGGCGGTGTTGGAGGCTCCCGTCGCGGCGACTGGCGGGGGGATGAAGCCGATTGCCCAGCCGCCGTTGCCGTCCGGCGTTGGGGGCACCGTTGCGAATCGCCTGTGGTGGGTCGAGACGATCGTGGAGGCGGCACTGGAGGGCAGCAGAGAGAAGTTCGTGCAGGCGCTGGTGCTGGACGGCTGGGTGAAGAGCATTGGGATGGCCCAGGAGCTGGCGGACGAGCTGTTGGCTGCGCACGCGGAGAACCTGCCTCGGTTCGCGCCAGCCGTGCCAGCCTCATAGACGAGGCCGCTGCCGCCACTGCCGCTTTCTCCCAGACCTTTGGCCGCGCCGTGTGCACGCGGCGGGGGGAGGCGGCCGTCAGAGGCACAGGATAGTCGATCCTATAGTAGGACAGATAGGAGTTAGGATGACGACCCTTGACGATCTCAGACAGGCAATCATCACCGGCAACCGCGAGCAGGCGAAGGGGCTCACGCAGCAGGCCCTGGACAAAGGCCTCGAAGCGCGCGTCATTGTTGTGGATGGCATCGCCGCGGCGATGGAAGTTGTCGGCGAGAAGTTTCGCGCCAACGAGTTCTTCGTGCCAGAGCTGCTCATCGCCCAGCGTGCGATGAAGGAAGCGCTCTCTATGATGTCGGGGGCCGAGGTTGACCACACCGGCACCGTCGTGATCGGGACGGTGAAGGGAGACCTGCACGACATTGGCAAGAACCTGGTGGCGGCCATGCTGGAGGGGGCTGGGTTCAAGGTCGTGGACCTGGGGGTGGATGTTTCGCCCGAGCAGTTCGTGGCGGCCGCCAAAGACAACTCCGCGCAGGTGATCGCTATGTCGGCGTTGCTGACCACGACCATGGGTTCCATGCGGGACACGGTGCAGGCGATGTCGGAGGCTGGTCTGAACGACTCGGTGAAGGTGATCATCGGCGGCGCGCCAGTGACGCAGAGCTATGCGGATGAGATCGAAGCCCACGGCTATGCCCCCGACGCCGCCAGCGCCGTCGAGAAGGCCAAGGGGCTGGTCCCGTAGCACGGTTGCGAGTAGGAGAAGGCATATGCAACTTGGCGTCCTGACGGACCGCCAGATAGGCCGGGTCCACGAGGCCTCGGTTCACATCCTGGGGACGGTGGGCGTCCGAGTCCCCCATGACGGTGTCCGGGAGCGGTTCGCGCAGGCGGGCGCGAGGGTCGAAGGAGAGTGCATCCGCATCCCTGAGGCGCTCGTCATGCACAGCCTCGAACAAGCCGGGAAGTCGTTCACCATCTACGGTCGCGACCGAGAGAAGAAGGCGGTCTTTGGCCAGGGTCAACGCAACTACAATTCGATCTCGGGAGAGGCGCTGTGGATCGACGACGAGACGGGTGAGCGCCGCTATGCCACTGCGAAGGACGCTGGCATCGCGGCCCGTCTGGCCGACGCCCTGCCCCGCCTTACCATTGCCGGGGCCATGTCGGACCCTCATGAGTTACCGCCCGCGTACGGCGCCGCTGCGTGCATGGCGGAGATGCTCCGAAACACGACCAAGCCGCTGGGGCTGTGGTTCCACAACCGCGCCGTCTCCCGCTCCATGATTGAGATCATGATCGCGGTCGCCGGCAGCGAAGAGGAGGCCGCAAACTACCCGCTCGCCTACCCGTTTCTGGAGCCCATCAGCCCGCTGCGCTTTCCCTTCGACGGCGTGGAGGCGCTCTTCGAAACCGCCCGACTGAACCTCCCAATCCCCATCGGCCCCATGGCCCAGACGGGCCTGTCGGCCCCCGGCACCCTGGCTGGCACGCTGGCCATGGAAAACGCGGAGATCCTCGCTGGCGTGTGCATCACCCAGCTCATCAACCCCGGCAATGCCGTCTGCTACGGGGGCGTCTGTCACGCCTTCGACATGCGCACCACCCAGATGATCTTCGCTGGGCCGGAGCAGGCGCTGATGGCCGTGGCGATGACGCAAATGGGTCAGCACTATGGCCTGCCTGTCTACATCAACGTTGGACTCACCGACAGCAAGGTACCGGACGCGCAAGCGGGGATGGAGGCCGGCATCACGCTTGTGTGTGGGGCGCTGGCCGGCGCCGACATCTTCGGGCATCTCGGCATCTGCGGCGTGGATCAGGCTTCATCCCTGGATATGCTGGTCATGCAGCACGAGCTCATTGGGTACGTAGAGCGCCTCATGCACGGCATCGACCTCGACGAGGAGACGCTCGGACTGGAGGTGATTGAGGAGGTCGGGCCCGGTGGTAGCTTCATGGACCAGGAGCACACGGCGCGGCACTTCCGCAGCGAACTGTGGTTCCCCAAGCTGCTGGACCGGCAGTTCTACGACGCCTGGATGAACGGTGGTGCGAAGACCATGGGCCAGCGGTGCCGGGAGGAGAAGGGGCGCCTCCTGAAAGAGCACCAGCCCGAGCCCCTGCCCGAGGGCCTCGATCGGGAGATCGAGCGGGTGCTGGCCGCGGCGCGCAGGGAACTCTGAGGGGGGTTGGCGGACCTCGTGTTGTCCTGGAACCCATCTGGCTTCCAGGATGCTCGTGCAGCCTCTCTCGCGGCATCCTCGGCACTCGCTGCTGCTCCTGCTGCGGAGGCCACCGGGGATGGAAAGGGATGCTTCCACAGTGGCCCGATTGCTGTGCCGGAAACTGACAGCGCAGAACGAGCACCTGCTGCTGGAGAACCGGTCGTTCAAGTCCAGTATCTCCGGCCGGCTGCGCTTCACCGACGAAGAACGCCGCTCCCTCACCGAAGCGGCGCTGGCGATGGGCCGCTCGCTGATGCGAGAGGTAGTGAGCATCGTCAAGCCGGAGACCATCCTGGCCGGGCAGCGGCGGCTGGACGGGATCGTGGAGCGTTTTCTGCGCACCCTCTAGGAGCAAGTGCTGTGGGTGCACCGGTTCCGCAACCTGGAGCAGGCCCGCCAGGTAATCGGGGAGTTCATCGCCCGCTACAATGCGCAGTGGCTGATCCAGCGCCTGGGCTACCGCAGCCCGGCCCAGGCGAGGGCCTTCTACCTTTCGCAGGATGCCGCCTGATAAGGTGGAATTGCGCCCAAGAGACCGGGGGTGATACAGAAAACCACAGGCAAGTCGGCAGGGGGGTCGCGGCTGGCATCGCCGGAGCGTGCCGGGACCCCGACCTGCCCCAATCGGCCGCAGTCGCAGGCGATTGAGGTCAGGAGGCGCAGCGGACGATGGAATGGCATGTGACCGCCGAGGAGAAGGCCTACCTCCGCGAGCTGGCCAGCAGACAGGCCGAGTATGCGGCGCTGCCGGTGATGGCGGAGCGGAGGCGGATGTGGTACGACGTGAACGACGGCCGGGCGAGCGCCCGGCCGCCGGTGGTCGTCGAGACGTGGACGTTCGACCGCGACTTCATGCCCGAAGGAGTGCTGCGCTGCACCAGCGACGTCGGCCGGTGGATCGAGGCGCGGCTGCTGCGGCCGATCCGGGAGCACGAGCTGATAGATGACGATAAGGTTGTGCCCGACACCTTCGACATCGGCTGGTTTGTACAGGTGGATGAGTTGGGGGTGACCATCCCGACCGAGTCGGTGAAGGACCAGCAGGGCATCGAGACGGGATACCGCTTCCTCCACCCCATCAAGAATCTGAAGGAGGACCTCGGCCTGCTGCGGCCGCCGGTCTGCTGGGTGGACCGGGAGCGGACGATGGCGTGGAAGGCGTTTCTGGAGGAGGTGCTGGGAGGGGCGCTGCCCGTCGAGATCCGTACGGGCACCTTCGGGCAGACCATGCTCACCTACACGGTGGTTCAGCTCATGGGAATGGAGGCGTTCTACGTCGCGATGTACGAGAGTCCGGCGGAGCTGCACCAACTCATGGGGCTGCTGCGGGACAACTGCCTGGGGGTAATGAAGTGGGCAGAGGCGGAGGGCCTGCTGCGGGTCAACAACGGCAACCAGGAGAGCTTCGGCTCCAGCTTCAACTTCACCACGACGCTGCCCGCGCCCGGGTATAGGGCTCCGGCCGCCCGACTGTGCGACATGTGGGGGGCCGCCAGCAGCGAAGAGACCATCGGAATCTCGCCGGGGATGTTCAACGAGTTTTGCTTCCCCTACTACCGGGACGTGTGCCAGCCGATGGGGCTGCTCTACTTCGGATGCTGTGAGCCCGCGCACCCCTTCTGGGAGGACATCCGCCAGCTGCCCCACCTGAAGAAGGTCTCGATCTCGCGCTGGTGTGATCAGCGGTTCATGGGCGAGGCGCTGCAGGACACCGACATCGTGTTCTCGCGCAAGCCGGACCCGAACTTCCTGGGGGTGGATGTCGAGCTGGACGAGGAGGCGTGGGCGGCGCACATACGGGAGTCGTTGGAGGCGGCGCGGGGCGACACGCTGGAGTTCATAATCAGGGACGTCTACACCGTCCACGGCAACCTAGAGAAGCCCCGCAGAGCAGTCGAGATCGCCCGGCGGGAGATTGGCCGGGGCTAGCTGCGGGTGTCGAGCGCGGGTAGGACCGCCCTGAGGGCGTTCTGCACTTGCCCAGACTGACTCCCTTCCTGTATTATCTGGGACCGGTAGGCGGCGCCTTCGGGCGCCGTTTCTTCTTTGGGAGTCAGCGCAGTGGAGATCTACGAAGCATCGGTGTCATTGATGGTGCGGGCGATGGTGGTCAGCGGCCGGTGGGCG
>Ga0180435_10003830_pt1 | contig 14977 bp, 12 predicted proteins | sample SS_ome_3_FD_132467 | JGI IMG/M metagenome (GOLD analysis project Ga0180435, IMG submission 132467) | Hypersaline lake sediment archaeal communities from the Salton Sea, California, USA - SS_3_S_1 metaG | ecosystem: Environmental > Aquatic > Non-marine Saline and Alkaline > Hypersaline >... | reverse complement strand
GGACATGCTTCGGCGTGTCCCCTTGCTTGGTGCACAGCAAAGCAGGGTGCCCATTGGAAAATGGTGCGGATAAGCCAGGTTCAGGGGAAGGAATCGGGATTGGTTGATTTTGACTGCTGCTCTCCGGCCTTTATCGCCGTATCAGTTCCACGACAACCGGTTAAAAGGCCTGCGGCCTTTTGCCTACATTGTCAACCGTTCCACTGATACGGCGGGCCGCCGCGATGCAGCCAAAGTCAACCAATCCCGATTCCACCAAATTTTTCCAATCCATAGATTATAAAACCTTTTTATTTAGTCTCTACCTCGGAGACACACTGGAGCATTTTCCCAAGCGGTTTGACGAGCTTTGAATTTAAAAAAATCTTCAATCCCATCTATTCCGCCGAAAGCAATAGTGTGCTATAAAAAAAGTATGCACCTTGTCATCACCAGACTTGGACGGTGGGCTTGATATGGCCGAAAAAAACGATACGCTGAACCGAACGGTTGTCCCGTCGATAAACGGCAGCGAAAACGCGGTTGCGCCGGAAGTGGCGATTGCGTTTTTGCGCGAGACGATGCCGTTCAAGGAGCTGGATGATCTGGCGCTGGCCGACCTGGCCCTGCACTGCAAGATCGATTTCTTCCCCCAGGGCACCCGGATTCTGACCTACAACGAGACGGAAATTACCCATCTCTACCTGATTCAGCGCGGCGGCGTGCGCGCCTTCATCACCGACGAAGACGGCGACATCGTGCTCAAGGATTACCGCGGCGTCGGCTCCAACATCGGGGCGCTGGGCATCATTCGCGGCACCAGGGCGAATCTCAATATCGAAACGGTCGAAGATACCTTCTGCTATCTGATCCCGCGCGCGATTTTTGAAAAGCTGGTCGCCAAAGTATCGGCCGTATCTCACTATTATCTCAAGACATTTTCCGACAATATCGTGGCAACGGCGTATACCGAGCTGCGCAAGAACAAGCTTGAGCGGAGGAGCACGGAAGAGCTGTTTCTCTTCAATACGAAAGCGGGGGAGCTGAGCAAGCCGCTGTTTTCGGTGTCGGCCACGACCTCCATCCAGGAGAGCGGCGCTATTATGGCCCGCCAGGGGATCGGTTCCCTGCTTGTCTACATGGACGAGGACCCGGGGGCGATGGTCGGCATTGTCACCGATCGGGATTTCCGGGGCAAGGTCATTGCCCAGGGGCGGGATTACCGGGAGCCGGTGGCGTCGATCATGAGCAGCCCGCTGAAAACGGTATCATCGAACATGCTCTGCTTCGACGTGCTGCTGAAGATGATGCGGACCGGCATCCACCATCTCGGGGTGGAGCAGGGGGGACGGGTGACCGGCGTGATCACCAGTCACGACATCATGGTGCAGCAGGGCAACTCGCCGTACTACCTGTTCAAGGAAATCGCTGCGCAGGATTCGTTCGAAGGGCTGTACATGCTCGCCGACAAGGTCAGCGGCCTGGTTCGCAACATCATCAACGAAGGGGCGAAAGCCGGCGATATCGCACGGATGATCGCGCTGATCAATGAAAGCATCCTGGCCCAGATCCTGGAGCTCCTGCATCGCCAGCACGGGCCGCCGCCGGTTAGATACAGCTGGCTGATGTTCGGCAGCGAGGGACGCCACGAACAGACCTTCAAGACCGACCAGGACAACGGCATCGTGTACAGCGATCCGGAACCGGAGCAGCAGGAGCAGGTTGACCAGTATTTTGCGATGTTCGGCGAACAGGCGACGTACCATCTTATCAAATGCGGCTACCCGTCCTGCCGGGACAACGTGATGGCCAGCAATCCGCGGTGGTGCAGGTCGATCTCTGCATGGAAAGATCAGTTCTCGCACTGGATAACCGAAGCGGATGAACTGGAGCAGCTGAATGCGGCGATCTTTTTTGATTTCCGGCACGGTTACGGTACCGAGCAGCTGGCAGTCGACCTGCGCGATCACCTGATCAGCAAATGCCGCGGGGAAAACACGATCGTCGACAACCTCACCAGGAGCTGCCTGAGCATGCAGGCGCCGCTGTCATTTTTCAAGCAGTTCATCGTCGAGCAGAACGGCGACCGCAAAGACCGCCTCGACATTAAACGGCGCGGACTGGCCCCGTTTGTCGATTTTGCCCGGGTCATGAGCCTCAAGTACGGCGTCAGGCAGACGAACACGTGGATTCGCCTGAGGCGGCTGCGCAGCAGGATGCAGATGAGCGATGAATTCTACAACGAGATGCTCGAAGCATACGAGCTGCAGATGCAGCTGCGGGTGATCCACCAGCTCGGGCAGATAGAAAACGGTGAGGTCCCGGATGACTATATCTTCCCCGACCAGCTCACCGACCTCGAAAAACGGATGCTCAGGGAAGGATTTTCGGTGATCGACAAGATGCAGCAGATGCTGCAGAAGGAAATCGAAGCATAGGCGTGAGTTTTATATCCGACATCCTGAGCCGGCTGCGGCCGACCGCTGAGATCATCACCGCCAACCACCGCTATTTCAGCGCCCTTGACCGCAACCGGAGGCTGAGCGAATACACCTATGTCGTGTACGATACCGAACTGACCGGACTGGACCGCAGAAAGGACGAGATCATTTCCATCGGCGCCGTGCGCATCAGCGACATGCGCATCGACCTGGGGGAAACCTTCCACTACTATGTCCGACCGCAGAATCTCGATCATACCAAGGCGACCCTGATCCATAAGATTACCCCGGAGCAGCTCAAGGCCGCCCCGCCGCTCGAGGAGGTGCTGCCGCTTTTTCTCAAGTTCATCGAAACCGACCTGCTCGTGGGGCACTATGTCTGGATCGACACCGGTTTCCTGAACAAGGTCACCAGGAAGCTGTACAACGGGGTCATAGCTAATCCAAATCTTGACACGATGCGGATGGCGCAGGTTTACAAGAAGAGCTCTCTGTATAATTACCGGGGAAATTACCCGGTTGAAAACCGCGGCTATAACCTGCAGAAGCTGAGCACCGAGCTCAACCTCCCGTTTTTCGAGGCCCATGATGCCTTCGAGGATGCGCTGCAGACGGCCTACCTGTTTATATATCTGGTCAGAAAGCTTGAACTGATCGGCATCACCACGATAAACGAGCTGTTCAAAGCGGGTAAACAGGTCGACTGGACGACGATGAAAGTGGACGGCGTATAACTCCCCCTTTAAATCTTTCAATCTGAAATTATAGTCTCATGCCTGCGGGGAACCCGCCCGTTTTTGCGTTTCGGCAGGACAAAATGGTTTACTAATATCTAATTTTATGTACGTTTGGGCACAGATAGAGGAAAACGATACCCAAACACAACCTATCGGATGAGATGATCATGACAGGTAACGAGATTCGAGCCAAATTTCTGGAGTATTTCAAACAGCACGGGCATACCGAGGTGGAGAGTTCCTCCCTGGTTCCCCAGGACGACCCGACCCTGCTTTTCACCAACGCCGGGATGGTGCAGTTCAAGACCGTCTTCATGGGTGAGGAGAAGCGCGACTACAACCGGGCGGTTACCAGCCAGTGCTGCATGCGCGCGGGCGGTAAACACAACGACCTGGAAAATGTCGGTTACACGGCCCGGCACCATACGTTCTTCGAGATGCTCGGCAATTTCTCCTTCGGCGATTATTTCAAGAAAGAGGCCATTGATTTTGCCTGGGATTTCCTGACCGGAGAACTTGCCATAGACCCGCAGCAGCTGTGGGTGTCCATCTACGAGGACGACGACGAGGCGGAGGAACTCTGGAAGCAGATCGACACGCTGCCCGAAGGGCGGATCGTCCGTTTTGACGAAAAGGACAACTTCTGGGCGATGGGAGACACCGGGCCCTGCGGTCCGTGTTCCGAGATCCATATCGATCAGGGCGAAGCGGCCGGGTGCGGCCGACCTGACTGCAAGCTCGGCTGCGACTGCGACCGTTTCCTGGAACTGTGGAACCTGGTGTTCATGCAGTTCAACCGGTACCAGGACGGAACCATGGAACCGCTGCCGAAACCGAGCATCGACACCGGTATGGGGCTGGAGCGGGTGGCGGCCGTCCTGCAGGGAAAATTCAACAACTATGACTCCGACCTGTTTTCTCCGGTCATCAGCCGCCTGGAGAAAATGTCCGGCCGAACCTACGGGGACGACCAGGCCGACACGACGGCAATGCGTGTCATTGCCGATCATACCCGGGCCGCCTGCTTCCTGGTTGCCGACGGGGTTCTGCCGTCCAACGAGGGACGGGGGTATGTACTGCGGCGTGTCCTGCGCCGGGCCATGCGATTCGGCAGGAACCTCGGCCTGAGCGGGCCGTTTCTGCACCAGGCCTGCCTCGCCGTGGTCGAGTCTATGATCGGTGCGTATCCGCGCCTGGCCGATACCGCCGAGCTGCTGGAAAAGGTGGTAAACAACGAAGAAGAACGCTTCGGGGAAACGCTGGAACACGGCCTGGCGATGCTCGACAGGGAAATCGAGCGCCAGAAAGCCGAAGAGAAGCCGCTCATCGACGGATCGTTCATCTTCAAGCTCTACGATACCTTCGGTTTCCCGGTCGATATCGTGCGTGATCTCTCGCTGGAAAACGGCATCGATTTTGACGAGGCGGGATTCAATGCAGCCATGGAAGAGCAGCGCAGCAAATCGAGGGCATCGCGCAAAGATGAGGGGCTGCAGCTTAAATCGGCCGGCGTCAGAGAGCTGATCGACGCGGGCCTGCGCACCGAGTTCTGCGGCTACGACACCCGTGCGGGATCGGCTGCCGTAACCGGGATGCTGGACAGAAACGGCCAGGTTGTCGACGCGCTTGCCGACGGGCAGGAAGGGCAGATCCTCGTCGATAAAACCCCGTTTTACGCCGAGTCGGGCGGTCAGATCGGTGACGTCGGCCGGGTTACCTGGAACGGCGGGAGCGGGAGAGTGACTGACACCAGCTCCGAAAGCGAAGGGTTCATTCTCCATCAGGTGCATATCGATGAGGGCACGCTGAAAAACGGCGAGCGGGTCGAACTCGCGGTGGATGAACGGCTGCGTGCCGATACCGAGGCCAATCACAGCGCAACCCATCTGCTCCACGCCGCGCTGCGGGACGTGCTCGGCGACCACGTGAAACAGGCGGGTTCCCTGGTCAGTCCGGAGCGCCTGAGGTTTGACTTTACGCATTTTTCGGCGCTCAAACCGGAAGAGATCACCCGCATCGAAAACCAGGTCAACGAACATATCCGCAAAAATCACCCGGTCCAGAAGAAAATTGTCGAGCGGGAAGAGGCGTTCAGCGAAGGGGCGATGGCCCTGTTCGGTGAGAAATACGGTGATTCGGTCAGGGTCGTGTCGATCGACTCGTACAGTAAAGAGCTGTGCGGCGGCTGTCACGTCGATGCGACCGGCAACATCGGCCTGCTGAAAATCGTCAGCGAAGGCGGTATCGCCGCCGGAGTGCGGCGCATCGAAGCGGTGACCGGCACCAGGGCGGTGCAGCTGATGCAGGAGATGGCGGGGCGCGAGGAGGCGATCGGCAGCCGGCTGAATGCCGCGCCGGCGGATATCGTCGCCAAAATCGAAAGCCTGCTCGAAACCCAGAAAAAGCTCGAAAAGCAGGTTGCCGCGCTGTCGACCCAGGTGGCCAGCTCCGGACTCGATGCAATCCTCAACAACAGGTTCGAGGTCAACGGCGTGAAGGTGATTGCCGCGCAGATTGAACTCGACAGCCCGAAAACCCTGCGGGAAGTCGGCGACAAGGTGCGCGACCGGATGGGCAGCGGGATTGCGGTGCTCGGCGGTTCGATCAAAAGCAAGGCCGCCCTGCTCGTTATCGTGTCAAAAGACCTGACCGGGACGTACAAAGCCGGCGATCTGGTCAACCGCGTTGCGGCCATTGTCGGCGGCAAGGGCGGCGGCAGGCCGGATATGGCCCAGGCCGGCGGCCCGCTGTTCGACAAAGTCGGTGAAGCGATTTCTGCGGTTCCCGACATCGTCGAGGCGGCCGGATAAAAGCGGTTTGAACCAACCCTGGAAATCAACGGTTGGTGAGGACGTTTCCAACCCCAAAACCGGGCAGTCTGCCCGGTTTTTTTGGGCCCTCCCTCAGATAGTCCGAACAAGCGCGGATTGGCTTGAAACCGGGGATTTGCGCCGCCTATAAAATAGTTGACACAGGGAAATATTTACAGTAAAGATTTTGAGCTGTTGTGAATGGTCATTCAGTCGCTTTTCTCAGGCATCATTCGCACTAAAACATCGAATTGCGCGTAAGGTTATCATTCCTTCGGGGATGTTTGTTTTTTTTATTTCTGCAAATCGGGAGCATAACAACATGGTCACAATTGACATCACGATGCTGATTCAGATCATTAACATGGTTATTCTCATGTTTTTGCTCAACAAGGTACTTTACAAACCGGTAAAGAAGATCTTGACAGAGCGGTCTGAAAAAATGCAGGGAATGCAGAACGATGTGGCGAAGTTTCAGGAAAACGCCCGTCTGCGCCAGGAAGAAGTAGATGCCAAGATGTCCAAGGCGTCCGGTAAGGCCAAGGCCGCGCTCGATGCCGCCCGGGCCGAGGCCCAGACCGCCGGCGACGAGAAGATGGCGTCGATCAAGGCGGAAGTGGACGAGTTCAAGGAGAAACAGCTGGCGGACATCAACACCCAGATCGATGAAGCGCAGCAGCAGTTGAAGGCCGGTCTGGACGGTTTCGCCAAAGAGATGGCCGGCAAGATTCTGGGGAGGGCTCTGTAACCATGAAAACTTTCGAGCACGTAACCAGAATTTTCATGCTTGTCGCAGCGCTCTGCTTCGCATTGTCGCTTACCGCCGTGTCAGTATATGCCTCATCCCCGTCCACCGATACCCACGCCGCCGCTGAACATGCGGACGATGCCGGCCACGGCGATGCGGCAGCCGCGCACGGGGACGAACACGGCGACGGCCACGCTGAAGGCAGTCTTTCCCCTGCCAAGCTCAAGGATCTGTTCTGGCGCGTTATCAACTTCATCGCGCTGATGATCATTCTCGTCAAATTCGGGGCCAAACCGATCGCCTCCGCCCTGGGCGGGCGCCAGGAATCGGTGAAGAACGAACTCGAAGACCTGGAGACGCGCAGATCCGACGCAGAGCAGCAGTATCGCGAATTCGAAGCGAAGCTGGCCACGGTGGAAAAAGACATCGACTCGATCGTCGAGAAGGCGGTCGCGCAGGCCGAGGTTGAAAAAGCCAAGATTCTCGAAAAAGCCGAAGCGGCCGTCGAGGATATGAAGCGCCAGGCCGAACTGACGATCCAGAACGAGATCGTCGAAGCCCGCCGCAACCTCAAGAATGAGGTGGCTGACCAGGCTGCGGTCATGGCCGAAGAACTGATTGTCAAGAATCTGACCGCGGAAGACCAGGTCAAGATTATCGAGAACTATTTAGATAAAGTGGGGGCCGTACAGTGAAACAGACTATCCTCGCCAAACGTTACGCCAAGGCGCTGTTCGCACTCGGTAAGGAAAACGGGGAGTACGAAGCCTATGCCGAGGCGCTGAAGGCGCTTGCCGGGCTCTTTGCAACCAATCCGGAAGTCGAAGACGCGCTGACCAACCCCCTCTACCCGGTAGACGCCCGGGAAAAGGCCATGGCGGCGATCATCGAATCGATGGAGGCCGACCAGACCATGGGCAATTTCCTGAACCTGCTCGTTGAAAAGAAGCGGGCGGCGATCCTGCCGGAGATTGCGGAACAATTCCAGGTCATGGTTGATGACGACAAGAACCTCAGTCACGGTACGGTTATATCGGCGATTGAACTGGACGCCGAACTGCAGGGTAAAATACAGGCTACTTTAGAAAAAATAACGGGTAAAAAGGTTGAGCTGACTGCATCGGTCGATCCCTCAATCATTGGCGGCATGATCGCCAAGGTCGGGGATCTGGTTCTGGACGGCAGCATCAGGACTCAGCTTGCAAGTTTAAAAGGTTCCATTAAGGGGAGAGAATAGATGCAGATTAAAGCCGAAGAAATCAGCCAAATTATCAAGGATCAGATTGGTGGGTACGAAACCAAGGTAGACCTCGACGAGACCGGGACCGTTATCTCCGTTGGTGACGGTGTTGCCCGTGTCTACGGCGTCCAGAATTGCATGGCCATGGAGCTGCTCGAGTTCCCGGGCGGAATCATGGGCCTGGCGCTGAACCTCGAGGAAGACAACGTCGGTTGCGCCATTCTTGGTGAGACCACCGGGGTCAAGGAAGGCGACCTGGTCAAGCGTACCGGCCGTATCGCCGAGGTTCCGGTTGGTCCGGAAATGGAAGGCCGCGTCGTTGACGGCATCGGCCAGCCCATCGACGGTCAGGGACCGATCAATGCCCAGCACTCCTCGAAAATCGAGGTTCTGGCTCCCGGCGTTATCGCCCGAAAAGGTGTCCATGAGCCGTGCTATACCGGGTCCAAGGCAGTCGACGGCATGACCCCGGTCGGCCGCGGACAGCGCGAACTGATCATCGGCGACCGCCAGATCGGTAAAACCGCCCTCTGCGTCGATGCGATCATCGCCCAGAAGGAAACCGACGTGCACTGCATCTACGTTGCCGTCGGCCAGAAAAAATCCACGGTTGCCCTCGTCGTCGAGGCACTCAGGAAGCACGGCGCGATGGATTACACCACCGTCGTTTCCGCGTGTGCGTCCGACCCGGCCCCGATGCAGTACATCGCCCCGTTCGCCGGCTGCTCCATGGGCGAGTATTTCCGCGACAACGGCCAGCATGCGCTGATCATCTACGACGATCTTTCCAAGCAGGCCGTCTCCTATCGCGAGCTGTCACTGCTGCTGCGCCGTCCGCCTGGACGTGAGGCGTACCCCGGCGACATCTTCTTCAATCATTCGCGCCTGCTGGAACGTGCGGCGAAAGTCAACGACGAGCTCGGCGCCGGTTCCCTGACCGCGCTGCCGATCATCGAGACCCAGGCCGGTGACGTATCCGCGTTTATCCCGACCAACGTTATTTCGATTACGGACGGTCAGGTGTACCTCGAGCCGAACCTGTTCTTCTCCGGTATCCGCCCGGCGATCAACGTCGGCCTGTCGGTTTCCCGCGTCGGCGGTGCTGCACAGGTCAAGGCGATGAAGCAGGTCGCCGGCACGCTGCGTCTCGATCTGGCCCAGTATCGTGAACTGGCGGCGTTTGCCGCGTTCGGTTCCGATCTCGATGCGGCCACCCAGGCCCAGTTGACCAGGGGGGAACGCCTCGTGGAGATCCTCAAGCAGCCGCAGTACCAGCCGCTGCCGATGGAAAAGCAGGTTTCGATCCTCTACGCCGGGACGAACGGCTACCTCGATGCGCTGCCGGTAGACATGCTGGCCGACTACGAGGCCGAGCTCTACAACTACATCGAGTCAAACGATCCGTCGATCTTCTCCGACTTGAAAGAAGAGCAGGAGTTCACGGATGCGATCAAGGAGAAAATTGATAAAGCACTGACCAGCTTTGGTGAAACGTTCAAGGCAACGAAAGGTCTTAACTAATAGAAAGGTCCAGTTATGCCGAGCTTAAAAGAAGTCCAGACAAAGATCGTCGGTGTCAAGAAGACCGCACAGATCACCAAAGCCATGAACATGGTTGCGTCCGCCAAGCTGCGCGGCGCCCAGGAGAAGATGGAGTCTTTCCGGCCCTACACCTCCAAGTTCAACGAGGCGATGTCGAATCTGTCCGAAAAGGCGACCACCGGCGGCAGTTACCCGCTCATGGAGAAGCGGGACGTCAATTCGGTGGAACTGGTTGTTATCACCTCCGACCGCGGATTGTGCGGATCCTTCAACTCCAACATCGTCAAGCTCGCCGAGCGGAAGATGAACGAGTATGAAGGGGAAGGGAAAACAGTCAGTTTCGTCTGCGTCGGTAAAAAGGGTTTCCAGCTGCTGAAGAAAACCGGCAAGGTGCGAAAATCCTACAGGGACATCATGGGCACCTTTCAGATGTTCAATGCCCGTGAGATTGCCACTGAAATCTCCCAGTACTTTCTCAGCGAAGGCGGCTCAGACAAGGTTGAAGTGCTGTACGGTGAATTTCGGTCTATAGCTATCCAGAGACCGGCCGCGAAAGAATTCCTGCCGGTCCAGCCGCTGGAGGCGGAAGCGGGTGAGGAAAGCGGGCCGAAAATTTCCGGTGAGTACATCTACGAACCGTCGGCAGAGGAAATCATGGACGTCCTCCAGCCCCTGTATCTCAACGTGATGGTCTATCACGCGATGCTGGAGGTGGGCGCCAGTGAGCATGCCGCCCGGATGACCGCCATGGACGCTGCCACCAGTGCGTGCAACGACATGATCTCGGACCTGACCATTCTGTACAACAAGGCGCGCCAGGCTGCGATTACCTCGGAACTGTTGGATATCGTCAGCGGTGCCGAAGCCCTTAAATCATAAATTGACTTTACTGATATAATCTCAAACCTAGGAGGGGTAAGGCCCGATGAGTGAACAGAGAACAGGAAAAATTTTGCAGGTTATCGGACCTGTAGTCGATGTGGAGTTTGATGCAGGCAACCTGCCGACCATAATGAGCGGGTTGATGGTCAGTAACCCCGCTATTAACGATGATCCGGACAATCTCGTCATCGAGGTTGCCCAGCATCTCGGCGACAACGTGTGCCGCTGCATCGCGATGGATCAGACCGACGGTCTGGTTCGCGGCATGGAAGTACGCGACACCGGCGAGCCGATCTCAATCCCGGTCGGCGCACCGTCGCTGGGCAGGATCATGAACGTGGTCGGCCGCCCGGTTGACGGTCTCGGCCCGATCGAGTCCGACAAGAAGATGCCGATCCATCGTCCGGCTCCGGCGTTCACCGAGCAGGACACCGAGGTTCGCGTGCTGGTCACCGGCATCAAGGTTATCGACCTGCTGGTTCCGTTCCCGCTTGGCGGTAAAATGGGGTTGTTCGGCGGCGCCGGCTGCGGCAAGACCGTTATCATGATGGAGATGGTCAACAACATTGCCATGCATCACGGCGGTATTTCCGTGTTCTGCGGCGTTGGCGAGCGTACCCGTGAGGGTAACGACCTCTACCACGAGATGAAGGATTCAGGCGTTCTGCCGAAAGCGGCGCTGATCTACGGACAGATGACCGAACCTCCGGGAGCCCGCGCCCGCGTCGGCCTTACCGGTCTGACCGCTGCTGAATACTTCCGTGATGAGGAAGGCCAGGACGTGCTCTTCTTCGTCGACAATATCTTCCGTTTCACCCAGGCCGGTTCTGAGGTTTCCGCGCTGCTCGGCCGCATGCCGTCCGCCGTTGGGTACCAGCCGACCCTGGCCACCGACCTCGGGGCGCTGCAGGAACGCATCACCTCGACCACGAAAGGATCGATCACCGCGGTACAGTGCGTCTACGTACCTGCCGATGACTTGACCGACCCGGCCCCGGCCACCACCTTTGCCCATCTCGACGGTACCGTTGTTCTCTCCCGTCAGATCGCCGAGCTCGGCATCTACCCGGCCGTTGACCCGCTCGACTCCACGTCCAGGATCCTCGACCCCAACGTCATCGGCGAAGAGCATTACGCCGTTGCCCGCGGGGTTCAGGTGACGCTGCAGAAGTACAAGGACCTGCAGGACATCATCGCGATCCTCGGGATGGACGAACTCTCCGAGGAAGATCAGGTTACCGTATCCCGGGCCCGCAAGATTCAGCGCTTCCTGTCGCAGCCGTTCCACGTAGCCGAAGTATTCACCGGTATGGCCGGCAAGTTCTGCAACGTTGAAGACACCGTCAAGGGCTTCAAGGAAATCCTCGACGGCAAGCATGACGAACTGCCTGAAACCGCGTTCTACATGGTTGGTTCGATCGAAGAAGCCATCGAAAAAGCAGCCCGGTAAGCGCTGTAGTACTCAAGACGAGAGGTAGATTAAATGGCACAGATAGCATTGGAAGTGGTAACTCCCAGCGGTGCGGTGGTCAATGAAGACGTTGACATCGTGAACGCACCCGGTTACGGAGGTGACTTCGGTGTCCTGGCGAACCATGCCCCGTTCCTCTCAACCATCAAGATCGGTGTTTTGTCCTACGAAACCGGCAAAAAGCGCGAGCACCTGATGGTGAGCGGCGGGTTTTGCGAGGTCTCCAACAATAAAATAACCTTTCTGGTGGAGAGTGCGGAATTTGGTAAACAGATCGACGTTGAACGGGCGATGCGGGCAAAGGAGCGCGCCGAGAAGCGGCTCTCTCAGGCCTCGTCGCAGGACGAATCAATAAACGTGGCGCGAGCCGAAGCTGCCCTGCAGCGGGCGCTCATGCGGTTGAAGGCGTCCGAGTTCAAGTAACGCGGTTCAGCCAAAGCCAAAACAGAAAAGGCCGCCTCCGGAAACGGAGAGCGGCCTTTTTTTATAGCCCTCAGGCGGTCGTCGGCTATTTTTGATCGTTTCAGTCAGACAGGATTGCCAATCGCTTCTCGATATCGCTTCGCAGTATTTCAATGTCCTGATGAGGAACATTGTAAGAAGCGAATACCGTACCCCATTCTTTAACCGTTGCCACGGTGTCTGCAATGAATCTTTCAGCTGTTGAACTCTGTTTGATGCCGAAATATTTTGCTTCATCCATGAGGATACTGCGGCTGCGTATAGTATTATCAGTGCCGATCCGCAGCACATGTTCCTGATTGCGGCCGATGTTCGGAACCAGGTCGAAAGCCGGACTCAGTCTCCAGCCGTATTCGCCGTGAAGCATGCAGAAATTTTTCAGATGATCGTCGGTATTTCCTATGCAGAGGTTGAAAATCAACTGCCGGTACAGCCGTTTAAGATCCTGAGCCGGAGAACCGGAAACTTTTCTGATGATGCCGGCCATGTTCCGATAGGACAGATTATAGTATCCGTCGGCATTCAGCAGGGTCTGCATACTGATCATATGGTTGCGGCCATCGGGGTATTGCGTGATATCAAACCGCTCGACCATCAGGGCTTTCGTATTTCCGAACCGAAGTACACTGGTTTGGGCTGTTTCTATACCGCATCGTCGGGCCAGCTCCATCGTTGCAGCTTCGAGGGCGACGACGTCGAGGTCGTCCTTGACGCTGGGAAATTTGGCGATATAGGCGCTGTTGTCGTCCCGGACGAGAACCTTGGGGCGTGCTCCCCCCGGCGAACTGCCGGCCTGGAGCAACAGACTCAGTTCCTCGTTGCCCAGCGATGCATTGAGTTCATAACGCTCGGCCTGATGGATTAACTTGTCGAGCAGTGAGATCTCAAAGTCAATCTCATGCTCGGGAAACGCTTCTGTCGATGAATAGCTGAGCGCGCCCAGCCCTACGCCCAGATATTGCAGCAGGTATGGTACTCTCTGTTTTTCCCGGTTGAGATTATGTCGTTTGATAAGGATTCGGCGCCCCCAGTCATCGGGGAGGCTGTCTTCGAACACTCCGTGAACTCCTGAGGAGGGGCGGTTGGCGTCGAATACGTCACGGGACAGCGGCAGGTTGACAGGGTCCAGTGAAAACGACGATTCCCATTCAAGGTAATTCCCGCTATATCTGAATTGTCCGGCTAATCCTCCTCGATGATCAGGCGGGGTAACGACAAGTTCTCCGACAACGATCTTTTTTCCTTGAGGCGTCGTAAGCCGGACAAAAAGCTTGATCATTTCTGTCCCCCGGTCCGACGCCCTGCACGCTGGCGTTTCTTTTCCTGCCGCTCATACTGCGCAAAGAGGTCCTCTTTTTCCGCAAGCACGTTTTGCCACGTATCGAGGCGGCCAAGCAGGTCGCAGGCTTTAAGCCAGTGTACAATCGAGGTATGCGGAGAGCCTTTTTCCATATTGCCGTATGCCTGTCGGGATAAACCAATCCGGGCAGCAAATATTTCCTGGCTCTCATTGCGGTCAAGCCGGGCTTCTTTGAGACGGCTTCCGAGTTTGATCAGTAAGCTTGCGATATCGTCATTAATGTTATCCATGCATAACATTATTGCCAATATAGTAGTATAATGTCAACTGTAATTAACAATATTATGGCGACGTGGTCGTTATTTAGAATCCTGCACCGAATTGTTTTCATCTCCTTTGCCGGCTTGGGGTTCCTCATTTGATACCATCACAGCCGGAGTGTCACGTTCGTTCACACGCAGTTGAAACACATCTGGTCTTGCGTAGTGTCCGACCACGTCAAAATCATACTTGCCCCTCGCGATTTCAGCCATATCAAGATCGGCGATCAGGACGGATTCGCCTCCAAAGTGAGGCTCAACCAGGAAGTTGCCGAAGGGGTCAACGATGCAGCTGCCGCCGCGTGAGATAGTTTCTTCCGGATCATCTGACGGGCATATGTCTTCCGGATAGTCCTTCGCTTTTACGAATTGATTGCATGACAGCACGAAGCAGCGCCCTTCCGTGGCAATATGGCGCATACTGGCATGCCAGGAATCCCGATTGTCGGCGGTAGGCGCGCAGTACAGTTGAATTCCCTTGCTGTACATGGCCATTCGCAACAGCGGCATGTAATTCTCCCAGCAGATAACCGATCCGAGCTTGCCCAGTGAAGTATCGTAGACGGGCAGCGTAGAACCGTTACCATACCCCCACACAAGTCTTTCAGAAGCTGTGGGCATTAATTTCCGATGCTTGCCAAGATATCCATCCGGAGAGAAAAAGAGTACGGTGCAATAGAGCGTTCCACCGTCACGCTCGATAACACCTATGACAAGATGCACGTTATGGCTCTGCGCCGTTTTTTCCAGTGTATCAACTTCGGGCCCAGGTACGTCTAGAGAGCTTTCCCAATATCGACGAAACATTTCCCTTCCCTCATCGGTACGTGAACCAACTACCGCACCGAAATCCATGCCTCTGGGATAGCCTGAGATAAACGCTTCCGGAAAGACAATAAGTTCTGCGCCTTGAGCAACAGCGTCCGCAGTCAGCTGTATCGTCTTTTCAAGTGACCCGTCTCGATTAAAAAATATTGAAGATGCCTGAACAACCGCTGCCCTGACAGAATCTTTGACTATTGGCATGTGTCTCTCCACTGGAATC
>Ga0180435_10003829_pt1 | contig 14978 bp, 7 predicted proteins | sample SS_ome_3_FD_132467 | JGI IMG/M metagenome (GOLD analysis project Ga0180435, IMG submission 132467) | Hypersaline lake sediment archaeal communities from the Salton Sea, California, USA - SS_3_S_1 metaG | ecosystem: Environmental > Aquatic > Non-marine Saline and Alkaline > Hypersaline > Sediment... | reverse complement strand
CCGTGGACTGTGCTTTCGCAATGCGCCCATCGACAAACACCGCCCGGCGACGGTGATACCTGGTGGATCAATTTCTCGCGTGTCCACTGGGAGTTGGATGTCGTTGATGGCAGCTACGTCAAGCGTGTCGATTCGGCCACCGGCCGGAATCTACCCGAGTACAATTGGGTTTGGTCGCCCCAGGGCCTCATCGCCATGCATTACCCCGAGATGTGGGGACTGGTCCAGTTCTCCACAGATTCGGCAGGGACTGAGCCGGCCGAGTTCACCCCCCCTGATGATCTTCAGATACGCAATGCCCTGTGGCAGTTGTACTATGCTCAGCGCGAACACGAGATGGCGCACGGAAGTTTCTGTTCAGATTACGAGGATCTAGTCCTACCGCCTATCGAGGTGGATGGATTCTCCTGGCCACCAAGCCTGCACGCCTCGCGTCGCGCTTTCATCGCTGAGTCGGTTAGCGCCGACAGCACTCAATCTCTGACAATCAACCAGGAAGGACGTATGAGATCCTTCACGCGGAAACCGGAGGGCAAATAGGGCATGAACCTAACCGGACTCGACTGGGGCATCGTATTTGTCGTTCTGATTCTGATGGTTTTTTCGGTGGCGCTGAGTCGCCGCAAGATGAAGAGCGTGGCGGATTTCCTCGTCGCCGGTCGGTCCGGAGGGCGCTATGTCCTGAGTGTGGCCAGCGGCGTCGCCGGTCTGGGCGCAATCACTATCGTCGCCCACCTCGAGATGAACCTCATCGCCGGTTTCTCCATGGCCTGGTGGGGTATGACCATGGCACTGGTCATTCTCATCATTACGGTCTCGGGATGGGTGATCTATCGCTTCCGACAAACCCGATGCCTGACCCTGGCCCAGTTCTTCGAGATCCGCTACAGCCGGAACTTCCGCATCTTCGCCGGCTTCTTGTGCTTTGTCTCCGGGCTGATAAACTTTGGCATCTTCCCTGCCGTCGGGGCGCGGTTTTTCATCTATTTCTGCGGCTTGCCGCATACCTTTAGCGTTCTCGGCCTGGATGTATCTACGTTCGCCGTCACCATGCTCATTCTCCTAGGCATATCCATCTACTTCGTTACCGCCGGCGGTCAAATAGCGGTCATAATCGCCGACTTCTTCCAGGGCATGTTCGTGAACATCGTGTTTGTTGCGATAATCCTCTTCGCATTCTTCTATGTCGACTGGGGCGTGATTCAGGAAGCCCTCTCCAAAGCGCCGGAAGACGCTTCGCTTATCAATCCCTTCAAGACCAGTCAGGTGGAAGACTTTAACTTCTGGTATTTCTTGATCGGAATCGTCGGAGTGCTTTACAACACCATGTCATGGCAAGGTACACAAGCCTACAACGCCTCGGCCAAAAGCGCTCATGAGGCCAAGATGGCCAGTGTATTGGCCGGTTGGCGCGGATTGCCTCAGACGGTCCTCTTTCTGTTCATTCCTATAGTAGCCTACACGATTCTCAACCATGTCGACTTTCAGCATATCGCCAGCGCCGTCGATATCACCATCGCCGACGCTGAAACCGATGCGATCAAGAATCAGCTCAAAGTCCCCATGGTGTTGTCACATATTCTTCCGAGAGGACTCATTGGCGCGTTCGTGGCGGTGATGCTGGCGGCCTTCATCAGCACCCACGATTCCTATCTTCATTCATGGGGATCGGTCCTGGTGCAGGATGTCATCCTGCCCTTCCGCAAGAAGCCGCTCACACCGCAACAGCATATCAAGCTGCTCCGCTGGGCGATGGTCGCCGTGGCTACTTTCATCTTCTTCTTCAGCCTGCTGTTCAAACAGAACCAGTATATCATGCTGTTCTTTGCGATCACGGGCGCGATCTTCGTAGGCGGCTCCGGAGCGGTGGTTATCGGCGGACTCTATTGGAAGCGAGGCTCTACCGCCGCCGCCTGGGCGGCCATGACCGTCGGATCAGGCATCTCGGTCTCGGGGATAATCATTCATCAAATTGTCGACGACTTCTTCATCAACGGCCAGATGTTCTGGGCCATAAGCATGTTCGGCGGCTCTCTGATCTATCTGATCGTCTCGCTTCTGGGTCGAAAGAAGGATGCCGACATGGACAAGCTGCTCAACCGGGGAGCGTACGCACGGCACGAAGAAAAACAGGTTGGCGCACCCCCGTCTCGCGGCTGGAAGATGCTCGGAATGGGCAGTGAGTTCACCCGCTTCGATCGGTTCATCTATATCATAAACTACGTCTGGACCCTGGGATGGACGCTGGTCTTTATTGTCGGCACCATATACAACCTCAACTATGAGGTCAGCGATGACACCTGGATGAGTTTCTGGCAGTTCTACGTCCTAATCCAGGTGGCTTTGGCGACGGTCACGATTGTGTGGTTCACGATCGGTGGCTTTAGCGACTTGCGCGTTATGTGGCGACGCTTGACCCACCAGAAACGGGATGAAAACGACAACGGATTCATCAGGCAGCAGACTACTACCGGAAGTGATCAAGGACCGAACCAATGAACGAAATCGAAGAGAAGATCCTTCTTGAGCGCTTAGCCCGAAGTTGTGATCGCATTGCCTCACAGGTTGTGTCTTCACCGGTGCCAATTGCACTCGAGTTTGCACCCTGTGACGGCGAAGTCGCCTTTCCCGCATGCAAGAGTCTGCCGTTCAAATCGATTTCTTCCGGAGACAAGTGGGGTGAACGCTGGGAGGTGGGCTGGTTTAAGTGCCTCGTCGATGTGCCCGAAACACACCAGGGTACGCCTCTGGTGATACGCCTGGACCTGGGTGGTGAGGGTCTTGTGTTCGACGACCAGGGGAAAACCCTTCAGGGCATCTCTCCCGGTTCAGTCTTTTCGAGTGACTTCTGTCGTGATCTCATCCACCTTGACCAGCTGAGTGACGACCAACGTCGATTTGTGCTCTGGATCGAGGCCAGTGCCTGTGGGCTCTTTGGCGTATACACCGAACCCGACCCCGGCGTCGACGCCCCCAATCGCTACGGACAGTTCGAAGCTTCGGTAAAGACGGCGGATATATGTCGGTTCGACAGATCTCGCTGGGCGTTCTGGATCGATCTAACCACCGTGGCCGGAATGCTCAAGGAGTTGCCCCAATCAACCACCCGACATGCTCGCCTGATCGAGGCGGTATTCGACTCCCTAAATCTATTTGACAAAGGCGCGGCGGTTGACGAATGCCGAGAAAGACTGACCCGCGAACTTCACAAATCGGCGGTCGAATCAGAACTGACGGCGGTTTCGGTCGGCCATGCCCATATCGACACGGCCTGGTTGTGGCCGATTCGCGAGACGATCCGCAAGTGCGCCCGGACGTTCGCGAGTCAGTTGCGTCTGATCGAGAGATATCCCGACTACGTATTTGGAGCTTCCCAACCGCAGCACTATCAGTTTGTCAAGGACCATTACCCCGATCTGTATTCCGAAATCTCACGCGCTGTCCGCGAAGGGCGATGGGAGCCGCAGGGTGGCATGTGGGTCGAGGCCGACTGCAACCTGATAAGCGGTGAATCGATGATTCGTCAGGTATTGCACGGCAAGAACTTCTTCCGCGATGAGTTTGGCATCGATGTAACGAACCTGTGGCTACCGGATGTCTTCGGCTATTCCGCCGCCCTCCCCCAAATACTCCGGAAGAGCGGCATCAACTACTTCCTGACTCAGAAGATGTCGTGGAGCCAATACAATAAGTTTCCCCATCACACTTTCCGATGGCACGGCATCGATGGCTCCGAGGTAATCGCCCATTTCCCTCCCGAAGACACCTACAACGCTTCGTTAAGAGCCGAGTCTTTGATTCGCGGCGCCAACCAGTTCAGGGAGCCGGGCATTGTCGATAGGTTCATGAGTCTCTTTGGCGTTGGCGACGGTGGTGGAGGTCCCAAAGAAGAACACGTCGAACTCGGGCTGCGCTGCCTCGATTGCGAAGGGGTCCCCAAGGTCAAGTTCGGAACGGCCGAGAAGTTCTTCGCCGGCATGGAGAAGGTCCACGATCGTCTACCCCAATGGACAGGTGAGTTGTATTTGGAGTTGCACCGGGGAACTCTCACTACGCAAGCGAGCAATAAGCGATGGAACCGGAAGTTGGAGTATCGTCTTCAGGCCACTGAGTTGCTATGGTCAATGGTCGATCTGGCCCATTACCCGTCAGAGCGCCTGGCCACCGGATGGCGCAGTTTGATGATGAATCAGTTCCACGACATCCTCCCCGGCTCATCGATTACATCCGTGTATGAGCGCTCAGAATCGGAGTACGAAGAACTCGACAGAGAAACCACTTCGCTGCAACAGGAAGCTCTTGAGCATATCTCGTCACCGGATCCAGAGAAGGCACTCTTGTTCAATCCGGCTCCCCACAGTTTCACTGGGGTTGTGGCACTGCCGGAAGACTGGCCGTCCGCCATGAGAGGCGACGCCGAACCGATTCAGTGCCAGCAAGGTTCCACAACGGAAGCGTTGATCACAGTCGCCCCCCACCAGTTGTTAGAGTTGCAGCGGTCCAGGTCATCAGCCTCAGCCGTCTCCGAGGATACTGGTTTGATACTGGAGAACGACCTGGTGCTGTATGAGTTTAACGAGCGCGCTCAGGTAATCCGCGCCTACGACAAGGAAGCCGATCGAGAAATGATTCTCGGTGAGTCCCCCGGAAACTGTCTGACCTTGTATGAGGACCGTCCCAACAATTGGGACGCCTGGGATATTGACCGAACCTACGAGCAAACGCCGATCGAAACCCAGCGCTGCCCAGAACCGATCCGGCGAACCGTCGGTGTCTGCTCACAATCGCTGATAGTGAAGCTCCAAATCGGCTTCTCCAGGGTTCGGCAGAAGATATCGTTGAACGTGAACAGCAAACGACTCGATTTTGATACCACCATTGAATGGCAGGAGTCGCATCGCATGCTGCGGGTGGCGTTCCCGGTCGAGATCCGCGCCGATGAGGCGTCGTTTGACATTCAGTACGGCTACTTGCGTCGACCGACTCACCGCAACACCAGCTGGGATCTGGCCCGATTTGAAGTAGCCGCTCATCGCTATGTCGATCTTTCAGAACCAGACTACGGCGTAGCGCTGTTGAACGACTGCAAGTACGGTCACAAAGTACATGGCAATGTGCTGGACCTCTGTTTGCTACGCTCGCCAACCTATCCCGATCCCGATGCCGACCGCGGGGTACACCGTCTCGTATATGGCCTCTTGCCCCATTGCGGCGACCTGGTTCGTTCGGATGTTATTGAGCAGGCTTCCACGCTCAATAATCCTCCGTTGATGCTCGCCGGCCACAGCGCACTGAAGAACGTCCACATTCCCTTGAGAATCGAAGGCGACGGCGTGGTCATGACCGCGCTCAAGCGGGCCGAAAAGGAAGACTGCCTGATCGCGAGGTTGGTCGAGATCCGGGGCTGCCGATCCCGGGCAACGATAGTGCTGGAGACATCGGTAAGGCGGATAGTCGAATGTGACCTGTTGGAGTGGAACGAGCTTCGTGAGATTGAGTCGGGCAATAGAATCGACCTGACTCTGACTCCATTCGAGATCAAGACTTTTAAGCTCTGGAGAGAATGATATGAGACGAAACTCCCAACCAGATTATTCCGCTCTCGAAAAGTCGATGGCGGCCTGCTTTCTTCTATGTGCTCTCTTTGCGATTCTTGCTCCGGTCGACGGCTACTGCGACGAGCCGCCCAGGTCTCAGACGGTCAAGATCTTCGACAACGCTCCCATTCATTTCAACCCGGAAGATCCTAGAGGTGACAGACCGGAAACCATTGAGGTCCTTGACAACGGACGCTATATCAACACGGCTATCACACTGCCGGAATACGATGAGCCAGTACGGATTCTCGCCCACGTCACGGTCAAGCCAGTTCCCAAGGACGAAATCTCAGTTCACGACAAATGGGACCGGGCGGGCAGTATACGTCTGGTTCAGGATAATCAGCCGGACATTGAGGTCGTGAAGTTCATCACTGCTTACGGAGGCAGAACCGATTGGTCCGTCGACGTCTCTCACCTTGCGCCACTGCTAAAAGGAGACTGCCGATTCTCCGCCTTCATCGACACCTGGATAAGCCCGGCGTGGCATGTGGATTTTTCGCTCGAACATATTCCGGACAGTTCACTGGCTGCCATCCATTGGGTCAAGCCTTTGCTCATGGAGGACTCCTTCGATCGAAAGACCTATCTCGATACAGGTCTCGTAGTAAGCGCCGAGGTCTCGGGCGAACACCAGCGCGTCTTGCTCTACTACCTGGTCTCGGGCCACTGCACCGACGGCCGCGGCGCCGATGAGTTCGTCAAGAAGGACAACGTGATATCCGTAGATGGCACCGTCGTCTACCGCTATCAACCCTGGCGCGACGATTGCCGAAGATTCCGGGATATAAACCCCTACACTCGCCGATGGTCCGACGGTTACTGGTCCTCGGATTACTCCCGGAGCGGATGGTGCCCCGGCGATGTGGTTGACCCACTGGTGCTAGATCTGACCGATCACCTCACACCCGGCAATCACTGGATGCGATTCAACATTGAGTCGATCAGACCAGAGGACGAAGACGGCAACAAAGGCTACTGGCGCGTCTCGGCTTTTCTGGTAGGAGTGACCGATCGCAAATGACCGAGCTGCCTCTCATCCCTCTGCCTAACTCGCTCAAACTCGGAGGCGAGTCGATAACGGGTCCCCTCGATGCTCGCATTGACCTCTCGACTCTTAGCAAGCAGCTACGGGATCAAGTCTCGATATTGCTACAGCATCTCAAGATACCCGGAGTGGAAGTTCGTGGAGACCATGCGGAATCTACTCCCGAGGCCCCGGGAACAGTCCTCTCAGTCGAAGTCGATGACCAAATGGACCATGAAGAGGGTTACGAGCTGGATCTCGCTCCAGGGAATTCCGTTCTCAGAGCTTCCGGCTATGCCGGTTTTGTATGGGGCCTTCAAACGTTACGGCAGATCCTCCAGCCCCACGGAGACATACCCAGCCTAAAGATCAAGGACTCTCCCCGGTTCGACTGGCGTGGCATGCACCTCGATGTCGCTCGCCATTTCTTCTCGGTGGAGTTCATCATGAAGTTCCTCGATCTCATGTCTCGCCATAAGCTAAATCGATTCCATTGGCATCTTACCGACGACCAGGGGTGGCGACTCGAAATCCCGGCCTATCCTCTACTGACCGAGGTCGGTGCCTGGCGCAGGGGACCTGACGGCAGTGGCTATGGAGGATATTATACGCGCCAAGAAGTGAGTCGCATTGTCGAACACGCTCGCATGCTGGGCATTACCGTGGTCCCTGAGATCGATCTTCCCGGTCACGCGTCGGCAGCGCTGGCGGCCTACCCGGAGATGGCCTGCAAATGCAAACTGATCGAAGTTCCGACCACGTGGGGTATACTGGACAATACCCTCTGCCCCGGACGCCGCGCTACCTACGGATTTGTGCGTGATATTCTACAGGAAGTTGCCGGCCTGTTTCACGGTACCTACGTTCACATCGGTGGTGATGAGTGTCCCACGTCGAACTGGGAAAGCCACAGCCATTGCCAGACCTTGATGAAACGGGAAGGTATGTCTAATCCGTCACAGCTTCAGGGCTACTTCAACATCCAGGTCGCCGAAATCCTCCACTCCATGGATCGGAAGCTGATCGGTTGGGATGAAATACTGGAAACCGGGGCACCCCGCGGTTTCACGGTCATGTGCTGGCGCGACTGGGAGTTCGCCGACCGAGCCGTCAAATCGGGACATCAAGTGGTGCTCACTCCCATGAGTCACTGCTACTTCGATTTCTACCAGGCCCAGGAAGGTGAGCCCAAAGCGATCGGCGGTTTTCTGCCCCTTGAGCAAGTCTATGAGTTCGATCCTCTCGGATCGACCGTTTTGAAGAACCACTCACACCTCGTTCTGGGCGGACAGGCCAACATCTGGACCGAATACATGGAGACCTCCGACCACGTGGAGTACATGACAGTCCCTCGCATTTGTGCTCTCAGTGAGACCTTGTGGTCAGCTACTTCAGATCGGGACTTTAGCAGATTCCGTCGAAGGCTCGCCCCCCATGTCGCATCTCTTTCCGATGCGGGTTACCATCACCGCCCCATGAAGTGATACACAGTCTCGACTGTGCTAGAGCGATGCGATCGGAACGCTCGTTCCTAATCTGAAGTTGCTCACGAGGAAAGCACTCCTAACCCTATCATAACATTTGCATTGACTGATTGGGCGACTCTCTGCATATTGAGTTGTACTTCCAATTACTATAGACACCTTTTTGGCGAACCGACAGCGTACCCGCTCGACTAATATGTCAGTGCAGCTAATCTCGCCTTCAACAAATCCTTCGGCTACGGAGAAGACTATGTCCCTAACACAACGACGGAAAGTCGCCATTATCTCATTGACGATTGTCTTGATGGTGGCGGCAGTTACCTACGCCGCCTGGCCCAATCGCTGGGTCAACGCGGTCAGTGCGCCCGCAAGTGAGCAAAACAATGCCGATTTGGCCATGAGTGAGGTCGTTCCCGGAGAGATCTACTCCCTCTGGACAGAGTTCACACCTGCCGGATTCGGCGCCTCAGCAATCGGCTGGGGTGTCTCCGCCGATGGCGGCCTGACCTGGGCCCAGGCTATTGTCCCTCCACCTGCCCCTTACACCGATGAGTGGAATCCGGCGATATCGGCGTTCCCGGTAGGTACCGGACCGACGGGCGGATTCATGATGGTCAGTGCCTCTTATGCCGGCGGTCCGCCATGGCTGGCTGCTAACGCCATCCACATGAATGTCTCGCCCGGTGCCGGCGCCCCGTTTGGAGCAGCTGTACCTCTCGTAGCCAATGTACCCGGTACCAACTGGTTCGATTATCCCAATGTGGAAGTTGACGACTATGTCGGCAACCCTGCACCGGGCTATGGAACCGGTCACATGGCCTGGGTAGAGTATTTTGATGGCACCGGAGGTGATTCCGACGGAAACGGACATCCGTACGACGACGCTGGTGGCGATGGCTTCACCATTTGGTACTCCTATTCTCACACTATCGCGGGTCCGCCTCCCATCTTCCCGGCTTTTGCGGCCCCCCTTCCCGTCTTTGCCGGTCCCGTAAGTGCCAACCAGGTCGCTGCTCATCGCCCCGATTTGGCTGTCATGGGCCCGATCGGCAATCCGGCCGTTCCGCCCAGCGGATTGTATCTCGCCTGGACCGACGGTGTGACAGTCTTCATCGATGCCAGTGTTGCCCCGGGTGCCGGCTTCGGTGCTCTTGGTGGTGCAGCCGTGGCGTTTCCCATCGCGGCCGTTCCTCCGGTGGTCATACCCGGCATAAACATGGCCCCTACAGCATCTGTAGCGGTTGACAACAGCGGCGGCCCCTGTGCCGGCACCGTCTACCTGGTATACAATGACTTCGCCGCGGGTGATGGCGACATCTGGCTGATGTCCAGCCCGTCCGGCCTGCCCGGAACCTGGACGCCACCGGTTCGTGTGAACCAGGATCCGGCCGGAAATGGACTGGATCAGTGGGCTCCCCAGGTAACGGTTGATCCGACCACGGGTGATCTGCTCGTTACCTACTACAGCCGTGCCAATGATCCGACCAATACGGCTGTCGAGACGTTCGTTGCTACCTCGATTGATTGCGGCGTCACCTGGACAGAAGCAATCTACTCTGACATGGGTCCCACGCCTCCGGTTAGCACTTTCGGCTGGCCGCCATTCCCGATGTATGTGGGAGACTATCTCGACAACGACTTCAACGCCTTAAATGGACCCGGACATATCTGGAACGACGGTCGCAATGGCGTTGATCAGGATGTATTCTTCGAGTCGTTCGTTGCCGCCGACAGCGACGGTGACGGCGTTCCCGATGCGATCGACAACTGCCCGACGATCCCCAACCCGGCTCAGCTCGATGGCGACCTCGATGGTGTCGGCGATGTCTGCGACAATTGTCCTGCGACACCCAACCCGGGTCAGGGAGACGCCGATTTTGACGGAATAGGCGATCTCTGTGACAACTGCCCGACTATCCCAAATCCTGCCCAGATTGATAGTGACGGCGACGGCTTCGGCGATGCCTGCGATATCTGCCCCGGCTTCGATGATGCCCTCGATGCGGATCTGGACGGTGTCCCCGATGGTTGCGACAATTGTCCGACCGTTCCGAATCCCGCTCAGATGGATACTGACGGTGACGGTGTGGGTGACGTCTGCGACGTCTGTCCTGGATTCGATGACACCCAGGATGCGGACGGCGACGGTGTTCCAGACGGCTGCGATATATGCCCTGGATTCGACGACAATGTCGATACCGATTCCGACGGAGTCCCGGACGGCTGCGACCTCTGCCCCGGTTTCGACGATGCTCTGGATGCCGATTCCGATGGCGTGCCGGACGGATGTGACAACTGCCCAGGCACTTCGAACCCGACTCAGACCGACTCGGACGGCGACGGCTTCGGCGATGCCTGCGACGTCTGCCCCGGATTCGACGACAATGCTGATGCCGACGGCGATGGCGTACCGAACGGCTGTGATCTCTGCCCGGGATTCGATGACAATATCGATACCGATTCCGACGGCGTACCGGACGGTTGCGACGTATGTCCAGGTTTTGACGACAACGCGGATGCCGACGGCGATGGCGTACCGAACGGCTGTGATCTCTGCCCGGGATTCGATGACAATATCGATACTGATTCCGACGGCGTACCGGACGGTTGCGACGTATGTCCAGGTTTTGACGACAACGCTGATGCCGACGGCGATGGCGTTCCGGACGGATGCGATATCTGCCCCGGATTCGATGATCTCGCCGATGGTGACAGCGACGGTGTTCCGGATAGTTGCGACAACTGCCCGGCCATTGCCAACCCGTTACAGACCGACACCGACGGTGACGGCATCGGAGATCCTTGTGACACCGGTTGCTGTGTCCTGAGGGGAGATGTCAACGGTGATGGTTCCGGTCCGGATATTGCCGATCTCGTTTACCTGGTTTCCTTCATGTTCAGCGGAGGCCCGCCCCCGCCGTGTATGGACGAAGCCGATATTGACGGATCAGGTGGAGTTCCCGACATTGCCGACCTCGTCTACCTGGTCGCCTACATGTTCTCGGGTGGTCCGCCTCCCGCGCCTTGTTGATCCGACGATTGAACAGAACCTACAACGGAGGAAGCATCTGCTTCCTCCGTTTTTCATTGGTGGCTACTCTCTTCACGCGATCCCCTCATTTGGCGTAAGGCTCGTTCCTGAATTGCCGTTTGGCAATGATGACCATTTACACTATATTACTGCAGTGTGATCTTCTGCGATTGACTCCCCGCTCTAATCACTCAAAAGGACGGTAAAACCAAGCGTTTGGAGGATATCCCGATGAGTTACGTTTTCCGCGCAACATGCATGTTGCTAATCTCTCTGTGTCTGTTCGCCACGGCAGCAGCCGAGGTGCCCGGACTGATCAGCTATCAGGGTCGCCTAACTGACTCCGGCGGCAGCTCGGTCGCTGACAGCACCTACAACATTACGTTTCAGATGTTCGAGCATGACCCTCCTGCTATGGGAGAAAGTCCCCTTTGGGAGAGTGGTCCGGTGCCGATTACAACGACCGACGGTATGTTTGTATATCATCTCGGCTCGTCTACTCCCTTGCCCGTTTCGGTTTTCAGTGATGACAATCTCGACAGTTACTATGTGCGAACCCTGGTGGAGGGCGCATTGCTCGCCGGACAAGGCATTCAAATGGTCTCCGTTCCGTTTGCATTACGAGCGGCCAGCGCCGATACGGCCCAGTTTGCCCACGTCAGTCCGGGCGGCGGTGGTTCCGGAGGCTGGGTCGATGACGGCTCGGTGGTTCGTCTTCTGAGCAGCAGCGACAAAGTGGGCATAGGTACCTCCTCACCAACCGACAAGCTGGTGGTGGGTGGCAATCTAGGCAGCTCTATCGATGACACGTACATCGTGACTCGTAACAACCACGAGACCTACAGCGGTTACAAGCTCGGATTCAACAACGACAACTACGGCTGGGTTCGCTGGAATGGACTCGGCGAGGAGATGAGATTCGGCACCCGCACGCTGGGGGTCAACTATCTGAATACAATGGTCCTGAAGAAGGGCAACGTCGGAATCAACAACCTTACTCCGTCGGAACCGTTGTCGATCGGCCCCGACCTGGGCGCTTCCTTCGGCGATCTGATTACTATCGCTCGTACCGGCACAAACCGGTATTCCGGCATCATGATGGGCGAGGACTCCGAGAACAAAGCCAATATCATTTGGTACAACAACGAGAACGAACTTCGCCTTCAAACCGAATCAAACAACGTGGCCTATTCCAGCACCCTGGTTCTCAAGGACGGAAATGTCATTACCGGCGGAACTGGAAACGCCTCCGTTCAATTGGGCGACAACGCGATCAGTGCTCCCGAGATACTCGATGAGCCGGGTATTGGTCGCGCATCTCAGGGCGGTTCAACGGCATTGCCCAACGAGGACTGGGTGACAGTCTGTACACGTACCTGCGACTTTCCCGCCGCAGGCTACGCCGTTGTGATGGTTAGTGCAGACTACGCGACCAAGGCTTGCTTCTACGATCTGGAAGTTGGCCTAGCCTTGAACGGAACTGTTGCACCACGTACTTTCAATCGGAGATTCAGCCAGGACAACTTTGACGACCTCAGATGCTGGGATTGGACAGACCTTATCAATCTGCATGAAGTATTCGCTGTATCAGCGGGTTCAAACACTATCAATTTCATGGCCAATGCACACTTGTACGAGGCGACCGACTACATTCAGGATGTGAGTATGACCGTGATGTATTTCCCAACGGCCTATGCAACTGTAAACACGACGGCACAAAGCCATGGCGACCAATTAGGGAGCAAAAACAGCAGCACTCAGCCACAACTGTACGCAGGGCAACGACAACTGGGGTCTCACTCAATAAGTAGCCAGCAACCCAGTTCGCCACAGGTTTCGTCAGCAACGATCGACCAATTGAGATCCGAGAACGCCGAGTTGCGACGACGTCTGGAAGCTATCGAAGCGAAGTTAAAAGAGTAGCTTGGGGAGGCTTCATGAAACTTATTTGCACCATTCTCTTACTCGCCTTGCTGGCTCCTTTTGCCGCTCACACTGATGTACCACAACTGATAAGCTTTCAAGGGCGATTGACCAGTTCTACGGGAAACGCTGTTGCTGATAGTACCTACAACTTGACGTTCCAAATGTATGAGCACGATCCTCCGCTTCTGGGCGAACCAGTGCTCTGGCAGAGCGGTCCATTGCCAGTGACCGTGACCGATGGAATGTTTGTCCACTATCTCGGATCGGTGACCCCCCTTCCGGTTTCAGTTTTCGGTGATGACAATCTCGACAGCTACTTTGTCAGGGTACTTGTAGAGGGTACATTGTTGGCCAGCGATGGGATCCAGATCGTTAGCGCTCCTTTTGCCTATAGAGCCGCTACCGCCGATATCACCGAACACGCCGTTCAATCCGATACAGCCGACTATGCCCACGCCGGTCCAGGCAGCGGCGCCACCGGCTGGGTCGACGACGGATCGGTTGTGAGACTGCAGTCGAGCAGCGACAAGGTCGGAATCGGAACATCCTCGCCAACCGACCGACTTGTTATCGGAGGGAACCTCGGAACTTCAATAGATGACAACTACGTTGTCGTGCGAAACAACCACTTGACCTACAGTGGCTACCGCCTCGGCTTCAACAGCGACAACTTTGGTTGGATGCGATGGAGTGGCCTTGGCGAGGAACTACGTTTTGGGACACGTACTCTCGGCGTCAACTACCTCAATACCATGGTGATGCGCCGAGGGAACGTGGGCATCGGCACACCTTCCCCTTCGGAGCCACTTGTTGTCGGCAAGGATCTTGGTACTTTTGGCGGGACGCGTGTGGTTGTTGGAAGCGATGCTCCAGACACCTACACCGGGTTGGTCGTAGGCGAAGAGCCCGACGAGCGCGGCTGGTTCGTGTGGGATGTCAACGAAAACGCCCTTGCAATTGGCGTCGAGGACAGCCCGAGTCTCTGGAGCGACATGATCAAACTTAAGAATGGTGAGGTCCACGTCGGAGTCGGATCGGGCAACTCATCGGTCAGACTTCCCAGCGATGCCATCAGCGCCTCAGAGATACTGGACGAGCCGGGTATCAGGAGCGCCAGCCGATTCAACAATTTCACCATCCAGGAGGACTGGTCGGAGTTCCTCAGTACCTCAGCAGCCATCCCGACTTCAGGATATGCGGTAGTCTTTGGTACTTTCACAGTCCATTTCTGGAAGAGCGTTGGGGGACACGACATACTGGAGTTCGCCATCGCCGACAGCAATGGGGTTGCGCCTCATACTTACCGATATTCACTTGGCTCGGGTGACTGGGCCAGCGGACCAATTCAATGCCCTGTTACGATTCACGAGATTTATGCGGTCAGCGAAGGTACGGCGGAGTTCAGCTTCCTCGTCAAGGGCGGATTCGGCTACGATGAGTTCATGGTGGAAAACGCCCGTATGACTGTGATGTTCTTTCCAACTGTTTACGGTACGAAGGACGGCGGCGTGGTAGCTGATGAGTGGATCGACGTCGTTCAGCCGGTCCACGGTACTTCCCCCCGTGGTGCGATCGCGGACACGGACAGGCAATCCGTCCGACCGGAGAAAGATGTGATGCAATCCAGAATCGACCGTCTGGAACAGGTAAACGCCGATCTCCGCCGTCGCCTGGAGGCGATTGAGGCGAAGCTGGATCGGTAGTTTCCTGGAGGCACCCCCTGCCTCGCCTTTTGCTACTTAACTTCAACGGAGGAAGCATCCGCTTCCTCCGTTTCTCTATGCGATTTGGATCACACCGTTTTCTATTATGCCCAATGGTCCGAAACCGCACCGGCTTAGCCTAAGAACCACGACCATTACTCTAATCAATCCGCCTAAGCTATTGCGCCTGCGTGCATTGACAATTCACGG
>Ga0180435_10003828_pt1 | contig 14980 bp, 13 predicted proteins | sample SS_ome_3_FD_132467 | JGI IMG/M metagenome (GOLD analysis project Ga0180435, IMG submission 132467) | Hypersaline lake sediment archaeal communities from the Salton Sea, California, USA - SS_3_S_1 metaG | ecosystem: Environmental > Aquatic > Non-marine Saline and Alkaline > Hypersaline >... | reverse complement strand
TGTTGTAGCTCAGCTCCTTGCCCTGGTGCTGAACCGCGGTGGCCACACCCGGGCGCGCGCTGCCATCGACGTAGAACGCCGCCTCCTGGTGCGGGTTTTCCCCGTAGCGCAGCGTTTGCGCCAGGGTACCGGCAACGACACGACGACGCGGCGCTTTCTCGCCGATGGCGTCTGCCATCCAGCTCGACACGGCGGCGTCGTAGGCCCCGGTCCGGGCATAGGCGATCTGGGCATGGCGCTGCCGGAATGCGTAGCTCGTGGCACCGTCGTTGGTATCGAGTTCCGCGAGCAGCGCGTCATAATCCTCGACATCCACGATCGTGGTGACGAAGGCGTGGTTCTTCGCCGCCGCGCGGATCATCGCCGGCCCGCCGATGTCGATGTTCTCGATCATCTCGTCGTAACCTGCGCCGCGCGCGAGCGCCGCTTCGAACGGGTAGAGATTGACCACCAGCAGGTCGATAGCACCGATCCCGTGCTCATCCATCGCGGCCACATGCGCGTCGTTGTCGCGCAGCGCGAGCAAACCGCCATGCACCATCGGGTGCAGGGTTTTCACCCGGCCGTCCATCATTTCGGGAAAGCCCGTCACATCGGCCACGTCTTTCACCGCCACACCAGCATCGCGCAGCGCTTTCGCAGATCCACCGGTCGACAGGATTTCGATCCCACGTGCCTCCAGCGCCTTGCCGAGATCGGTCAGCCCGGTCTTGTCGGAAACGGAAATCAACGCGCGGCGCACGGGCGAAAGGTCGGTCATGTGAGATCCCTCAGGTGTCTTCTGGCAGCCCGCTGGGGTCGTCCCGGACCAGGTCGCGCACGCCCACGGGCGTGTCCTGCGCCTTGGCGAGCGACCAGCGGATGCGCGTCGAATAGTCCAAAGCGACGCCGGATAGAACCACTTGTTTTGCCGCACGCGGTTTCAGGCGCCCGTTTTCAAGGTAGACGCTGGGATCGAGCGACAACGTGGCCGCGCCTTCATAGCGCAACACCCAGATCTCACCCGACCGCAAGGCCATCGAAACCGCGGTGCCGCCTAGGTCGATCGCGGCGTCGACATCGGGGTGAAGGTGGAACCGCAGGGCGAACCGGATGCCGGACAGTCCGGTTTCATCGAGCGCCGCGCGGAAGGTCTCGCGCTCCGCATCCGACACGGCGCCAAGCGTTTCTTCGCCATAGATCGTGCGGCCGTCGACCGTCATCTCGACCCGCCGCACATAGCCCAGCCCGTGCGTCGGGATGTAGCCGTCATGCCCGGCAACGATCCCGCTCCCGCCGTCACTCTCCAGTTCCTGGGCATGAACATCTTCCGGGGTCCGCACCAAGAGGGCACGCTCACCTTCTGCGGTTCGTTGCAGCGGTCCGAGCCGAGACGAAGACATTCCTTCGATCCCGAGTACCGAGTGCGACGGCGTGGCGCGGCCCGCCTTCTTCCAGGACTCGCCGAAATCGGCACCGGACCCGCAGTTCACCACCACGGGACGGCGCCCGGAGGTGATCTCGATTGCCAGTGTCGAAGCGTGACCACGCGCCGAGGCCGCGCCTTGCGGCGGAGCCGCCGCATCCATGATCAGCGTCGTGCGTCCGCCGTGCAGCCGGGCGTATCCCATCGCGAGGCCGGCATTCGTCGACGCGCGCACCCCCGATGTCGCCAGCGCCTGGTCGAGCCGGCCTTCCGCCCCGCGCCCACCGCCGTGAAACCGGGCAAGCCCGCCATCGGCGTGGCGCAGGGCACGCAGGGTTGGCGCAATGCGCTCGATTGCGTCGATGTGTTCTGGCCGTGCCAATCGCCCGGTTTCCGCGAGCGCCAGCGCGGCCCAGTTGAGCAGCGTGAACACCTCCAGAAGTTCCTCCGGGTTTCGGGTCGGGATCCCGCCCTCTGCATCGACCTGCGCCGTGCATTCCCGTGCCAGCCCCTTCGAAGCCGCCTCGACGTGACCTTCCATTCCTTCAAGCGCAAGCCCGGCATAGATCAGCCCTGTGAGCGCCCCGAACCGGGGCAGTCCGGGCGAGGCCACAGGCCACCGTTTTGCCAGAAACAGGGTCTGCTGGCCGAGTGAGCGGTAAAACGCGTGCGATGCATCGGGTTCCTGGCCTTGCAGGAGAAACAGCGCGTGGTTGATCCATCGAATGAGGCGCCGTCCGGTGAGATCGGGCGTCCATCCCGGCCCATGCCCACGACCATAGGTCTCGATCCATTCAAACGTCCAGGTCTGCGCCTTGTCCCGTGCGGCAGCATCGCCGAGGGCTGCGAGGTCGTCGAGCCACGCGAAGCTGTGAAGCGCCTCGGAAAACGCCGGATCAGGAGGGTCGATCTGCCAGATGGATCCGTCCTTGGCTTCGACCAAGTGTCCTGCAAACAAGAGGTTACCTGCAACAAGCTGCTTGCCCTTGGCAAAACTGCCGATGGTGCGCGGTTCCGGCTGCGACACGAAGGCGGTGGCCGGCCGGGCGCGCGCCGCGCGCCGGGCATGCCAGCGGTTCATCAACCGCGTTCTGCGCGCGGACCATGGTTCACGTTTTGACACGGAACTGCCTCGGCTCGGTTTCCTTCCGCCCCTTGGCGGGGTCTTGCCGCGCATCATACCTGCGCCGGCGAGTCGAGTCATCGCCTATTCCGGCTTGACGAGGCAGGCGATGTAGAACCCGTCCATCCCGCCCCTGTCGGGCCAGTAGTCTGGCCGCAGGCGCAATCCGCCGTCGTCGTCGATCCACGCCGGATCGATACCGGGCCGGTTCAGCGCGGCACGATTCACGGATAACTCCGGATGGCGCAGGCGCGCGTCCCGGAGTTGTTCCTCGCCCTCGTCGATCAGCAGCGAACAGGTGCAAAAAACGAGCCGGCCGCCGGGCCTCAGCATGCCAAGCGCCCGGTCGATGAGATGTTCCTGCAGCTCGAACAGGGCGGGAAAGTCGCTGCCATCTTTCGCGTAGGGCAGATCGGGATGCCGGCGAATCGTGCCGGTGGCCGAACAGGGAGCATCGAGCAGGATCGCATCGAACGGTCCGCCCTCGTATTCCAGCGCATCCGCAACGACGACCTCTGCGGAAAGCCCGACCCGCCCGAGGTTCTCCGAAAGCCGTGCCATCCGAGCCGCGGAGACGTCAACGGCCGTCACGTCGCCACCCGCGGCGGCAAGCTGCATGGTCTTCCCACCCGGGGCGGCACACAGATCGAGCACCCGCTCCCCGGCTTTCGCGTTCAAGACCTGCGCGGGGATTGCAGCAGCGGCATCCTGAACCCACCAGGCGCCGCTTTCGTAGCCCGGCAAGGCAGAAACCTGCGCCTGAGATGAGGCCCGGACCGACCCGGTTGGCAGAACCACGCCCCCCAGCGCATCAGCGACGCTTTCCGGCGCCTGCGCCGGCGTCAGATCGAGCGGCGCCCCGGCATAGTGCGCGGCCTCCATCGCCTCGACGGTTTGCTTCCCGTAGTCGTCGATCAAGGGCTTGCGCAGCCACTTCGGCAATCGGGGCACCGGCAAGAGCGCCCACTTGTCGGCGTCGCGCGCGACCTTGCGCAGGACAGCGTTGACCAGCCCGGCCATGCCCGCCGTCTTTCGGCCCCCACGGGCAATCGACACAGAAGCGTTCACCACCCCGTGCGCGGCAGCACCATCTTCGCAGATCTCCGCCACCCCGAGGCGCAGGATGTTCATCACCCGCGCGGGCGGGCGCTTTTTGAGATGCGGCCCAAGCATCCGGTCCGATCTGTCGAGCACACGCAGCGCGGTGGTCGCGAGCCTTTGCGCCCGGGCCCGGTCTTCCGGCGCCAGCCGCTCGACCCGGCGCGCCAGCACCTCCGACATCAGCCGGTGTTCGTCCAGCACGTCGCCGAGCAGATCGACCGCCACCTTGCGTGGCAGTGTTGCGTCGTTACCCATGTTGCACCTTTGCCAAGACCCGATCTCCGCCTATATCATGCCGCGAACACAAGGAAGCCCAGCATGAGCGACACCGAGAAGCGAGACCTGCCCCCCGAGGCGATCCGGGCCCTGGCCGAAGCGGAAGAGCGCCGCAAGAAGGCCAAAGAGGCAGACGTGCCAAAGGAATACGGCGGCCGCGACGGCCCCGAGCCGGTGCGCTATGGCGACTGGGAAAAGAAAGGCCTCGCGATCGACTTCTGAGCCGGTCAGAGCCCGAGCACATCCATCATATCATAGCTGCCGGGTTTGCGGCCGATCCCCCACAGCGCCGCTTTCAACGCGCCGCGGCCAAAGATCGCGCGGTCCGTCGCGATGTGTCGCAGAACGACCCGCTCGCCGGGGCCGGCAAACACCACGTCATGTTCGCCAACAATGTCGCCACCGCGGATCGACGAGAACCCGATATGCCCATCGACCCGCTCGCCGGTGATGCCGTCGCGCCCGCGATCGGCGACACGGTCGAGCTTTACGCCGCGACCCTCGGCGGCGGCTTGCCCGAGCATCAGGGCCGTTCCGGACGGCGCATCCACCTTGTGCTTGTGATGCGCCTCGATCACTTCCACGTCGAAACTCTCATCCAGCGCCTGCGCCACCTTCTTTGCCAGTTGCACCATCAGGTTCACGCCCAGGCTCATGTTGCCCGCCCGCACGATGATCGCGTGGCGCGCGGCGGCGTCGAGCTTGGTGATGTCATCGTCCGACAGGCCGGTGGTGCCGATCACGTGCACGGCCCGCGCCTGTGCGGCGATCTCGGCGAGCGCGACCGTGGCAGCCGGCGCCGTGAAGTCGATCACCGCCTGCGCTTTCGCCATCACGTCGAGTGCATCGTCGGTGACCGCAACGCCAAGCGCATTGCTGCCCATGGCTTCGCCGATGTCCTGCCCGATCCAGTCATGGCCCGGGCGTTCCAGCGCCCCAACGAGCCGAGCCGCCGGGCTTTCGCTCACCAGTTTCACCAGCATCTGGCCCATCCGCCCCGATGCCCCGTTCACGACGATCCCCGGAAGTTCGCTCATCACAGCCTCCTGTTTGCTCCTGTCGTAAGCCCTGTTGCGAAGGGAGGCAATCAGGCATAGATGCCGGCCATGGCAAAGAACCGTTTTCATACCGGCGATGGCCCGTCGCAGCGCCAGTTGCGCGTGGGCGAACTCATCCGCCGCACGTTGTCGGACGTGCTCATGCATGGCGACGTGCATGACCCCGACCTCAACCGCATCTCGATCACCGTGGGCGAGGTGCGCACATCGCCCGATCTGCGCATCGCCACCGTCTATGTGATGCCGCTTGGCGGCAGTCACCGCGACGAGGCGATCCAGCTGCTGGCCCGCAACAAGAAAGAACTCAAGCACCAGATCGCGAAATCGACGAACCTGAAGTTCACGCCCGATCTGCGCTTCGTGATCGACGAGACCTTCGACCAGATGGACGAAACCCGCCGGCTTTTTTCCGACGAAACGGTGCGGCGCGACATCGAGCACGACGAGGACGAGTAATGGCCCGCAGGAAGAAGGGGCGCGATGTGCATGGCTGGCTGGTCGTGGACAAGCCCGCCGGCATCACCTCGAACGCGGTTGTCAACAAGGTGCGCTGGGCTTTTGACGCAAGGAAGGCGGGCCATGCCGGAACGCTCGACCCGGAGGCCACCGGCGTTCTCGCCGTGGCGCTGGGCGAGGCGACGAAGACCGTGCCTTTTGTCACCGACGCCTTCAAGGCCTACCGCTTTACGGTGAAGCTCGGCGAGGCCACGAATACCGACGATGCCGAAGGCGAAGTGATCACCACATCGGAGATGCGGCCAACCGACGACGAGATCGCAACTGCGCTCGAGGCATTCACCGGCGAGATCATGCAGGTGCCGCCAAAATTCTCGGCGGTGAAGATCGACGGTGAGCGCGCCTACAAGCTTGCCCGCGACGAGGAGGATTTCGAGATCGCCGCGCGCCCGCTCTGGGTGGAAAAGCTCGAACTGGTCGCGCGCCCCGATCCCGACCACGCCGAGCTTGTTATGGTGTGCGGCAAGGGTGGCTACGTGCGTGCCATCGCCCGTGATCTGGGTGAGGCGCTGGGTTGCCTCGGTCACGTAGCCACGCTGCGCCGCACCTGGTCGGGGCCGTTCGATGCCGAGGACGGTGTGAGCATGGACCTGATCGAGGAACTGGCGAAAACGCCGGAAATCGACAGCTACCTGCACCCTCTTGAAGATGGCCTTGAAGACTTGCCCGAACTCAGGGCAACGCCAGAAGGCGCGGCGCGTTTGCGCCATGGCAATCCCGGCATGGTGATCGCCTCCGATGTCGAGTTCGGCGACGAGGCCTGGGCGAGTTTCGAGGGTAAGGCGGTGGCGGTGGGTGTCTACAAGGCGGGCGCGTTGCATCCCAGCCGGGTCTTCAATCAGTAGCGCCGCGGCCAAGGGTTTTCAAAACCCTTGGCAAGATGCTTTGAAAGGATCTTGCGCCGCTCAGGCGATGATCTTCAGCACCGGCTCCGGCACGTCTCGGACATCTCCGATCTCGTAGGCCGAGAGCACCTTCGCTTCGGCCGCATCGGCCTCGGCTTCACTGTCGGCATGGATCACGCAAAGCGGATCGGCTTTCTCGACGGCCACGCCGAGATCAACCAGCCCGGTCAGCCCCACCGCGGGGTTGATCTCGTCGTCCGCCCTCCGCCGTCCGCCGCCCAGTTCAACGACGGCAAGGCCAATGTCGCGCGTCTCGATCGCGGCGACATGCCCCGATGCGGGCGACGCGACCTCGCGGGTGAAGGCAGCCTTTGCGAGATGGGCGTCATGTTTCTCGACGAAATCCACCGGACCGCCCAATGCCGCGACCATGCGGGCAAACCGGTCCGCCGCCTGTCCGCCGGTGAGCGCCTTTTGCGCTCGTGCGTGACCGTCTGCACGGTTCTCGGCGAGTCCGGACAGGGCCAGCATTTCCGCCGCCAACGCGAGTGTAACGGCTTCAAGCCGCGCGTCCCGATGCGCTCCGGTAAGGAAGTCCACCGCGTTCGCCACCTCAAGTGCATTGCCAGCGGCGCTTGCAAGCGGCTGGTTCATATCGGTAATCAGCGCGTTGCAGGGCAACCCGGCTTCGCGCGCCACGCCGGTAAGCGTTTCGGCAAGTTCCGCGGCTCGCTCGAAACTGTCCATGAAGGCCCCGTTGCCGGATTTCACGTCCATCACGAGCCCGCCCAGTCCTGCCGCCAGCTTCTTGGACAGGATCGATGCGGTGATCAGCGGCACGCTCTCCACCGTCGCCGTGACGTCGCGGGTTGCGTAGAAGCGCTTGTCGGCCGGGGCGAGCGCGGCGGTCTGGCCGATGATTGCGCAGCCCTCTTCCGCCACGACCTTTCGAAACAGCGCATTCTCCGGTTGGGTGACGTACCCCGGGATCGCATCCATCTTGTCGAGCGTGCCGCCGGTGTGGCCGAGGCCGCGGCCCGAGATCATCGGGACGTAGCCTCCGCAGGCCGCCACGATCGGCGCGAGCATCAGGGAGACGTTGTCGCCCACGCCGCCGGTCGAATGCTTGTCTGCAACCGGGCCCGGGAGGTCCCACGCAAACACGTCACCCGAGTCGCGCATGGCCAGCGTCAGCGCCGCGGCTTCGGCATGGGTCATGCCTCGGAAGAAGACGGCCATGGCAAAGGCGGCGACCTGGCCTTCGCTTGCATCGCCCGAAGCGATGCCCTGCACCATCTGGGCAATCTCGTTGGCCTCGAGTTCGGCGCCGTCGCGCTTGTGGCGGATGATTTCCTGATAGAGCATGGGCGGCCTCCTGGAACGTCAGTTTGGCCCGTGGGGAGTTTTGCGCAAGAGGGCACGCTTGCCAATTCCGGTGCGACTCGCCAAAAAACGCCCATGATCACCCGCGAGCACATCAAGGACGACGCGCCGTCCACGGCCGTCTATTCCGACTGCGAGCGCTACCGTTATATGCTCACCCGAACCTGGGATCCGGAGGGGCGCCGGGCACTATTCGTAATGCTCAACCCGTCGACAGCCACCGAGGTACAGAACGATCCCACCGTTGAACGATGCGAACGGCGTGCTCGGGCGCTGGGATTCGGGGCGTTCCGGGTGACCAACATTTTTGCATGGCGCGATACCGACCCGCGCAAAATGCGCGCCGCGCCCGACCCGGTGGGCCCGGGAAACGACGCTGCGATTCAGAGAAGCGCCGGTTGGTCGGATCAGGTCATCTGCGCCTGGGGAACGCACGGGGAGCACCTCGAGCGCGGACCGGCTGTGGAGAAGCTCTTGCGTGCAACTGGCCTGCCGCTGTTTCACCTTGGTCTCACCAAGGCGGGGCATCCGAAACACCCGCTCTACATTGCCTATGAGAAACAGCCACAGCCCTGGGTCTGAACCTCAGGCGACAAAGACGTTCTCGGCGACCTCGACATAGACGTCGGCAGAGGTTGCATTCGCCGCGCCCCGCAGGATCGCAACCAGTTCGCCGTTCACCCGCACCATGCCGTCGCTCCCGTCTGGAGAGGGCGCGACGTCCAGTGCCAGGTCGCCATGATCGGTTTCCGGGTTGAGCGAAACGCGCAGGAAATCCTCACCGACCGCGAAATCCCGGATATCCGCCGCGCCTGCGCCGGAGACATCGTCGAAATACACCCAGAAGGTATCCATTCCTTCGCCACCGGAGGCGCTGTCGGCGCGATCCAGGACCAGGGTGTCGTTGCCGTTGCCGCCGTCGAGCTGATCGGCATCGTTGTCGATATGCCAGGCGAAATCGTGGCGCTCCCAATGGATCTCTTCCTCGACCCGGCCGTTGTGATTGATGATGTCGTCGCCGTCGCCCCCAGAGAGCGTATCGGCACCGAAGCCGCCCGCGATCCGATCGTCGCCTGCACCGCCGTCGATTGCATCTGCGTCTTGCGCCGCGGCGTCGGCAAGCGCGTGTGCCCCGCCGAAGAGCACATCATCCCCGCCAGATCCGAGGATCGTGTCGTTGCCAAGACCACCGTCAGCCCAGAGGCCAACACCCGCTTCCTGTCCGGCGATCACATCTTCGCCGTCGCCGCCGAGCAGCGCGGCGAAGCCTTCGCCCGCTGTCAGCGTGTCGTCGCCGGCCCCGCCGGCGGCATAGCCGGCGGTGTCACCCAAGGTGATGTCGTCATCCCCGTCGCCACCTGAGACGACGTCGATGTCCACACTGTCCGCCAGGATCGGCGTGCCGTCCCAATCGGAAAAGGTGCCGCTGCCGGTGCCGGCCACGCCGTCATCTTCCGCCGCGAACACCGCGCCGCCGTCGCCGAGCTCATTGTCGTCCGTGTCGCCGATAGTCCGTCCGAGCATTTCGATCCCGGCGTTGAAGCTGGTTTCGCTGTCCAGAATCTCCTGCAGCGCGGTGCCGCCACCGGCGTAGTCCTCGCCGGGCTCATCCACCGGCGAGAGCACGTCAGCCGGGCCGACATCAGCGCCGGGAGCGGGCTCGATATCGATTTCGATGGGCTGCAACACCTCATCCGGATCGATCTCGGATCCCGCGAAGGGCTCTGTGTCATCGGTAATCGGTTGCAGCGGGTCATCCATCGACTCCGACCCGAACACCGCCGAGATATCCGCGTCATCCGGTTCGGCGATGAAGTCGCCATCCTCGTTGATCGTGGCGGAATCGGCGCTCTCTTCCGACGATGACTCGTCGTCATCGCCGTTGTCCTGATCGAGAAACATATCGGCAAGGAAAACGACAGGAAAAAGACCGAGAATAAGAAACGCGAAACCCATGGTACCACCCCAGACACGACCCTTTGAATACCATGGCGGCGGCGCGTCCCGAACTGAATAGTTACGAAAATTCAAGGTAAACGGGACCACCGAGGCGGCCGCGGCTTCGCATCGGGCGACATCGGCGCTAGGGTGGTCGTGTCACGATGGAGAACGCAGATGCAGGACCAGGGCAAAGCCGAAACCGTGCTGGAGGACGAGGTGCGGGCATTGCGTGACGAGATCAAACGTCTCAACGAACAGCGCTATTTCCAGGTCGAAAGCTCGCTGCTGCAGATTGCCTTCTGGAACATCATTCGCGGGCTCGCGTGGGGCTTCGGCTCGGTGCTTGGCGCGACCATCCTGATCTCATTCCTGATTCGCATGCTCGGTTCGATCGATTTCATCCCGATCCTCGGCGATTGGGCGCAGCAGATCATCCAGCAGATCGAGCAGTCGCCGCCCGAACCGCCGACAGAATAGGCTTTTCTTCGCTGCGGGAATCTCCTATACGCGCGCATCCGCAGTTCCCTGCGGCATCTCCAAGGGCCTGTGCTGGACGACATCCCGGCCTGCGCCATCAACTCTAACCCCGTGAAGGAGACCCCGATGTCGATCACAGCCGAAGACAAGCAGAAGCTGATGAAGGAATACGCCACGAAGGACGGCGACACCGGTTCGCCGGAAGTCCAGGTGGCCATCCTGACCTCGCGCATCACCACGCTGACCGAGCACTTCAAGACCCACAAGAAGGACAACCACGGCCGCCGTGGTCTCCTCAAGATGGTCGCACAGCGCCGCAAACTGCTCGACTACCTCAAGGGCAAGGACGAGGCCCGGTACCAGGACCTCATTAAGCGGCTGGGCATCCGCCGCTGAGGCCTGCTCTCAGGTTTGGAATTCGGGAACGCCCGCGCCGCATGGCCGCGGGCGTTTCATTTTGTCGCGGCCCGCCTGAATTTGATCTGATCGGTTTTCCGGCCTCGTGCGCTCGGTGAGAATGTGCGGGGGAAGACAAATGCATTTGGCTGTGAGTCGGGTTCTTTTCGTTTGTGTGTTTGCCGTGAGCGGATGTGCCGTGCCGGCCCCGATTGACGAATGCGAACCGATTCCGGTGCTCGAATACGCGGTTGAGCACGTGGGTGTCACCCTTAACCCGAACACCGACAAGGCAGGCTTGCCCCGTCTCCATGCAACGCCTGAACAGCTGCCCCCTGACAACACGGCCACCTGGCTCGGCCACGCCTCGTTTCTCGTGCGGATCTCCGGCAGGGTTCTGTTGCTTGACCCGCTCTTCGTCAAGGATCTCTACGTCGGCCTTCCAAGCGGTCGACGGCGCGTGCCCTTCCCGCCCGTCATCGATCACCTTGACCGGGTCGACGCGATCCTTATCAGCCATGGTCACAGTGACCACGCTGATGGCAGAACCTTGCGGGCGCTCAATGCACAATACCCCGACACCCCGATTCTCGTGCCGAGCGAACTGATGCCTCTGATGGCCGATCTGGGCGTTTCAGCCGTTGTCCCACTGCAGCACTTCGCGCCGCTGGAGTTGAATGGCGTGCGCCTCACGGCCGTTCCCGTGCGGCATGAAACCAAGCCACTCGGTCTGGATTTCCGACGCGAGAAGATGCCATCGGCCTGGGTGATCGAGGCGGGGGCGCGGCAGGTCTATTTCGCGGGGGATACGGCCTATGGCGACCATGCGCGCGACACCCGGGCGCGATTGGGTCCCACGTCGCTCGCGCTACTGCCGATAGGAAACTACGAACCCGAATGCGTCGCCTGCGGGGCACATGAGACACCCGAAGACGCGGCCCGGCTGGCACGCGATCTCGGTGCGCGCGTCGCAATCGGGCATCATTGGGGAACCTACACCTGGGGTATCGAGGCACCCGCTGAGGTGCGCAGACGTTTCGAGGCCACGGCGCAGGCCGGTTTCCGCCCCTTGATCGTGGATATCGGCGAGCCCGTCGCGATCCCACGCTGATACCGCGCCAGCGAAAAATCCGCCTCCAGTACCCGCCAGCCTCGCGCCCGAGGTTGGGACCGAGCACCCAAGACCCACAGGAAGGACAACCGCCCCCGCCGAGGCCGTCGCCCGGCGCCGCAAGCTGCTTGACTGCCTCAGGGGCAAGGACGAGGCGCGTTGCACCGACCTCTTCCGCCGCTTGGGCATCCGCCGCTGACGCCAGCTTTCAGGGTTGGACTTCGAGACCGCCCGCCGGCTGAAGTGGGCGTTTCATTTGGAGCGGAAACGGCACCGCGTCAGTCGCCGATCCCCTGCTGAACCAACCGCTCGAATGCCAAGGGTTCCAGCGCGCCGGGGGAACTGAACGGGTCTGCGAACGCGAAAATGATGAACATCACCAAACCGCTGAATCCACCGTACACGGCGAGCAGCGCGATGTGCAGGGGTGTGGGCGAGAACACGAAATAGGGCACGGTCACAAGGATAAGCCCTGCGAAAGCTGCTACCCAGAACAGCAGGTTCATGTCATGAAGGGCGTTGTTTTCACGTTCTTGACGCAGCTCGGCGATTAGCTGGATCTTCTCGATCATGTGGCTTCGCAGGGTTTCCTGCCGCGCGGAGTCTGCATTGAGATCGAGCAGGGCCTGGTAGACCGTTTCCCGGAGCCGCCATCCTTCGGATGACAGCACATTGTCCTCGGCCAGAAGCGTCCACTCCTCATCGATCACCAGTTGAGTATAGTGCGCCAGAGCGGTTTGGACAGCGGGCTGCGCCTCTGTTCCATAGCGCGCAATGTCGTTGTAGATGTCCGCGATAGCGGTCGCCTCGTCGACGAGGTTCGATTGCAGCTATGTGTAGTCATAGAGCTCCTGGGCGAAAACGAGCGCGAGAATCAGGCCATGCAGGGCGGAAACGCGGAAGATGACCGAACCCGCGAGCGTCTCGGTCTTGTCGTCGAACTTGTCTCCGACGATGCGCCGCATGAACGCGTAGACAGAGAGGGCGATCAGGATCGTCCCGGCAACAAAAAGGGCCCCGGTCAGCACGGCGTTCATTTCTCGGACCTCCCGCTTTCGCCCGGAGAAGGTAAAGGGGATGCGGAACCTCAGGCAAGAGCAACTCGGCGCCACGGCTTTCCTCGCCGCCTCTAGCCTCTTTCCCCGCCCCTGCTTTTCCTGTATGGCCCCCACATCTGAGACGCATGCGCCCTGACCCCGGCGTGGCAACAGGATGAAAGGGGTCGGCGGCAATGGGGCCGCCATTGAAATGGGAGACCCGCAGGGGCGGGAGTGCTCCCTTACAGGATACGATACGCTACATGTTCAACGTTACGACCAAATCCATGCAATGGGGTGAGGAGACGCTTACCCTCGAGACGGGCAAGGTTGCCCGCCAGGCCGACGGTTCGGTGGTCGCCACTCTGGGCGAAACCTCCGTTATGGCCAACGTGACCTTCGCGAAGGAACCGAAGCCCGGACAGGACTTCTTCCCGCTCACGGTCCACTACCAGGAAAAATACTACGCCGCGGGCAAGGTGCCCGGCGGCTTCTTCAAGCGGGAGGCGCGGCCGACCGAGAAGGAAACGCTGACCGCGCGCCTGATCGACCGTCCGATCCGTCCGCTGTTCGTGCCCGGCTTCAAGCACGAAGTGCTGGTGATGTGCACGGTGCTCAGCCATGACCTTGTGAACGACCCCGACATCGTCGCGATGATCGCGGCTTCGGCGGCGCTCACCATTTCCGGTGCCCCCTTCATGGGCCCGATCGCCGGCGCTCGCGTCGGCTTCGAGGATGGCGAATACATCCTCAACCCAACCGTCGACGACATGCACATGCTGCGCGACAACCCCGAGCAGCGCCTCGATCTCGTCGTCGCCGGCACCAAGGACGCGGTGATGATGGTGGAATCGGAAGCCTACGAGCTGTCCGAGGAAGAGATGCTGGGCGCCGTGACCTTCGCCCACGAGCAGATCCAGCCGGTCGTCGACCTGATCATCTCGCTCGCCGAAGAGGCCGCGAAGGATCCCTTCGACTTCACCCCGCCGGACTACGCCGATCTTTTCGACGCGGTCAAAGCCGCGGGCGAAGACAAGGTGCGCGCCGCCTATGCGATCCGCGACAAGCAGGAGCGCGTGGCTGCCGTGTCGGCTGCCAAGGCCGGCATCATCGAAAGCCTGACCGACGAGCAGCGGGAAGATCCGAACCTCGGTTCGGCACTCAAGAAGCTCGAAAGTACCGTGCTGCGCTCCGACGTTGTGAAGAACGGCATCCGGATCGACGGCCGCGCCCTCGACGAGGTGCGCCCGATCGTGTCGGAAGTGGGCCTTCTGCCCCGCACGCATGGCTCGGCGCTGTTCACCCGTGGCGAAACCCAGGGCCTCGTGGTCACCACGCTGGGCACCGGCGACGACGAACAGATGATCGACGCGCTGACCGGCACCTACAAGTCGCCGTTCCTGCTGCACTACAACTTCCCGCCCTACTCGGTGGGTGAAGCCGGCCGCGTTGGTCCTCCGGGCCGCCGCGAGATCGGCCACGGCAAGCTCGCCTGGCGCGCGCTTCAGGCCGTGCTGCCGGCAGCGACCGACTTCCCCTACACGATTCGCGTGGTCTCCGAGATCACCGAGTCGAACGGCTCGTCGTCGATGGCGTCGGTCTGCGGTGGATCGCTCTCGATGATGGACGCGGGCGTGCCGCTAAAGGCACCGGTGGCCGGCGTTGCGATGGGCCTCGTGCTGGAAGACGATGGCGATTACGCCGTGCTCACCGACATCCTTGGCGACGAGGATCACCTTGGCGACATGGACTTCAAGGTCGCCGGCACCGAGAACGGGATCACCTCGCTCCAGATGGACATCAAGGTGGCCGGCATCACCCCGGAGATCATGGAGAAGGCGCTGGCCCAGGCCAAGCAGGGCCGGATGCACATCCTCGGCGAGATGTCGAAGGCGCTGAGCGAAGGCCGTCAGGAGTTTTCTGCCCACGCCCCGCGCATCGAGACCATGACCGTGCCGACCGACAAGATCCGTGAAGTGATCGGCTCGGGCGGCAAGGTGATCCGCGAGATCGTCGAGGTGTCGGGCGCCAAGGTCGACATCAACGACGACGGCGTGATCAAGATCGCCTCGCCGAACGGCGATGCCATCGCCAAGGCGCACGAGATGATCCACGCGATCGTCGCCGAGCCCGAGGAAGGCGAGATCTACAAGGGCAAGGTGGTGAAGATCGTCGATTTTGGCGCCTTCGTGAACTTCTTCGGCAAGCGCGACGGTCTGGTGCATGTGAGCCAGATCGAGAACCGCCGCCTGAACCATCCCTCGGACGTTCTGAAGGAAGGCCAGGAGGTCTGGGTCAAGCTGCTGGGCTT
>Ga0180435_10003826_pt1 | contig 14982 bp, 10 predicted proteins | sample SS_ome_3_FD_132467 | JGI IMG/M metagenome (GOLD analysis project Ga0180435, IMG submission 132467) | Hypersaline lake sediment archaeal communities from the Salton Sea, California, USA - SS_3_S_1 metaG | ecosystem: Environmental > Aquatic > Non-marine Saline and Alkaline > Hypersaline >... | reverse complement strand
ATTTATTTTGCCGCGCTGGAGGTGCTGGAACGTACCGGTGTGGCCGTAAAAAACGAGGAGGCCCGCAACCTTCTCAGAGATTCGGGTGCTTTTGTGGATGATGAAACCGCATGGATTCCATCCTCCTTGATTGAAAAAACCGTTAATCTGGCACCCAAACAGATCATGCTGTATTCACAGGACGGGCAACCGGTCATGCGTCTTGCTGGCGACAATAGTTATTTTGGGTCCGGCGAAAATACCATATTTATGGTCGACACCTTCACCGGAAAGCGCAGAAAGTGGCGACTGGAAGACATTAACGACTGTGTTGTGCTGCAAGAGCAGTTGGAACATATTGATTATACCGCGCCACTGGGCAATGCTTCTGATTGTGCGCCAAAAATGAGCTGTCTGCGCCAATTTGAAAGCATGCTGACCTATTCAAACAAGCCCGTTTTCTGGAGCGCTCTGGACAACCGGGGTGTGCATGACATACTGGAAATGGCTTCGGTGGTCGCTCCTTCCGGTAAGCTGTCTGAAAAACCGTTTATGGTTCAGTTGACCTCATCGATATCTCCCCTGATACACTCACCTGAGGACTTGGGTAAACTTTTGATTTGTGCTGAGAAACGGCTACCCTCCGTTTATACACCCACTCACACCGGTGGGGCTACATCACCGGTGACTCTCGCCGGTACAATGGTCGTATGCGTCGCCCAGGCGCTCAGTTTGTTGGCCATCATGCAGCTGAAAAAAGAGGGCGCCCCCATCATATTGCAAGGGGTTACCAAAAACATGGATATGCTGACCACCATATCGCCCTATGGGTCACCGGAGTTTCAGTTGACGGAATGTGCCTTAACGGAAATATTTCATTGGTTGGGTCTGCCCACATTTGGTACGGCCGGTTGCACGGATGCCAAGGTGGCCGATGAACAGGCAGCGATCGAATCCTGTTTCTCATGTTTGGGTCAGGCATTGAGTGGCACCAACTTGATCCATGATGTCGGATTTCTCGAATCCGGTCTTACAGGATCCTTTGACATGCTGGTCATGTCCAATGAACTGTTAGGCATGGTAAAGCGCTTTAAGCGCGGTATTGACGTCAACGAGGTGACCCTGGCGGTGGATCTCATCGACCAGGTTGGCATTGGCGGACATTATATTCAGGAAAAGCACACACTCGATTTTTTCAGATCGGAAACATGGCAACCCCAACTATTAGACCGGTCTATCATAGACGAATGGGAGGCTGCGGGGAGCAAGGACTTGGCACAATGCACCAAGGAGTTTATTGATGATGTTCTGAAACAACCCAGAGAAAAAAAGATTAGCAAGGCGCAGGTCAACGAACTGTCGGCCATCATTGATAGCGCCCAAGTCGATTGAATATGAACTCAATCATCACCGGAAAAATATTTGATATCAAAAAATACGCCATTCATGATGGTCCGGGAATACGGACCACCGTGTTTTTAAAGGATTGCCCCTTGTCCTGTTGGTGGTGTCACAATCCAGAGGGATTACAACAAGCGCCCAAGGTGATCTTTGACCGCCATCTTTGTATCGGGTGCCACGATTGCGAGAAAGCATGTCCGGCTGGTGCAATTTCAGTTTCACCCGTAGGCCTGGTGACTGATAACCGCTTGTGCACTGCCTGTGGTCTCTGCGTGGATACGTGTTCTGCCGATGCCCGCAAAATGTCAGAACAGATCCTAACCGTCAGTCAGCTGATGGCAATTATTCAGAAGGACATTCTTTTTTTTGACGAATCAGGCGGTGGTGTTACCTTCTCGGGAGGCGAGCCACTCCTGCAGCCGGACTTTTTGATCGAAGCACTTTCCGAATGTGGTCGCAGCGAGATCCATCGCGTTGTCGATACTTCGGGATATGCCGGCAGGTCAGACTTGGAACAGGTTGCCATGCAAACTGATTTATTTTTATACGATATAAAATGTATCGATTCCAAAACCCACCGGAAGTATACCGGTGTGCCGAATAAAGTTATCCTGGACAATCTCGTGTTGCTCCATGACTTGGGAGCCGAGATTATCGTCAGGATACCTTTAATACCGGGTTTTAATGATGATGTTGAGAGTATGTCACAAATACGCAGTTTTCTGCGGCCCTTAAAGAGTATTCATGAAATTAGCATGTTGCCCTACCACGAATATCAGAAAAATAAATATAGTAAATTAGATATACCCTACCTGGCAGACACTTTCTCACCACCGACCCAGGAATGTTTATGCAACGCCGTAAAAGCGTTCGAGGAAGATGGTTATCAGGTAAGGATGGGAGGATAGTCGTCGTATGCAAACCCGTATTGAGAGACTCCGTAAAGCTAGCTTTGAAACAAAACCGAGTATATCCACTGAACGCGCTTTGCTGCTGACCGAATTTTATGAAGCCCATGCGGGCAGGCACTCAACACCGGTTATGCGCGCGCAAGTGTTCAAATATCTTTGTGAGAACAAAACTATCTATATTGGCGAGGATGAGTTAATTGTCGGCGAACGTGGGCCTTTGCCAAAAGCGGTCTCGACTTTTCCAGAGTTAACCTGTCACACGACAGAGGACCTTCGGATTCTGAACAACCGGGCCATGACCCGTTTCACGATTTCAGATGCAGATATCGAAACGTACGCCCAGAAGGTACTACCCTACTGGCAAGGGAGAAGCATGCGTGACCGGGTTTTCAACAACGTTCCGGTGGATTGGAAAAATGCTTACGAATCCGGCATGTTCACAGAATTCATGGAACAGCGTGCTGCTGGCCATACCTGCCTGGATGGAACCATCTACCGTAAGGGCATGCTGGACTTTAAAAAAGAAATTGCCTTGAGTTTGGCTGGCCTTGACTATTTGAGTGATCCCGAGGCGACCGAAAAGTCGGAAACCCTGAAAGCCATGGATATTGCCTGTGATGCCGCGATTCTGTTTGCACAACGCCATGCAGCCCTGGCCGAACAGATGGCTGTTGATTGTAAGGACCCCATCCGCACGGCCGAATTGAAAAAAATCGCTGAGGTTTGCCGCCGGGTACCGGCTAAAGCGCCGTGTAATTTTTGGGAAGCATTGCAGATGTATTGGTTCGTCCATCTGGGGACAATCACCGAGCTCAATGGATGGGATGCCATGAACCCGGGGCATCTTGATCAGCATATGTTCCCCTTTTACCAGGCCGATCGTGCCGAAGGAAGTTTAGACAGAGAAAAAGCCAAGGAGCTGCTGAGTTGTCTCTGGATCAAAATCAACAACCATCCGGCTCCGCCAAAGGTTGGCGTCACAGCCAAGGAGAGCGGTACCTACAATGATTTCACCAATATCAACCTGGGAGGATTGCAGCGCGACGGCTCGGATGGGGTCAACGAGGTTTCCTATATCATTCTGGAAGTTATTGACGAACTGCATTTACTGCAACCCCAGAGCAATGTTCAGATCAGCGAAAAAACACCCGACCGGTTTTTAAAAGCTGCCTGCCGGGTAATCCGCCAGGGTTACGGTTATCCGTCTGTCTTCAATGCCGACGAGGTCGTGATGGAACAGATTCGCGTGGGTAAAACCATTGAAGACGCTCGTGAGGGCGGATGCAGCGGTTGTATTGAAACCGGTGCCTTTGGCAAGGAGGCCTATATTCTCACCGGTTACCTGAACATACCCAAGATATTGGAGTTGGTGCTGAACAATGGTCGTGACCCGGTTTCCGGAAAGCAGATCGGAATCGAAACTGGTGACCCTCTACAATTTGAAGATTTTGAAGCCCTGTATACGGCTTTTCAAAAACAATTGGAATACATTGTAGATATCAAAATTCGGGTCAACAATTACATTGAGCGCATGTTTGCGGCACATGCGCCCGCTCCGTTTTTATCCGTGGTTATCAATGACTGTATTAAAAAAGGAAAAGACTATTACAACGGCGGTCCGCGCTACAACACGAACTATATCCAGTGCTGCGGGATCGGTACGATCACCGATAGCCTGTCCGCTATCCGCTTGCATATTTTTGAGGAGCGCAGTTTCAGTATGGCCCAATTGTTGGATGCTTTGAAAAACAATTTCGAAGGCAACGAAAAGCTACGGCTTAAATTAAAAAATAAAACACCGTTTTTCGGTAATGATGATGATCGGGCGGATGTGCTGATGCAAAGGGTTTATGCATCCCTGTTTAATGCCATCGATGGGAAGCCCAACACTAAAGGCACAACATACCATATCAATATGCTTTCTACGACATGTCACATTTACTTTGGAAAGATGCTCGGTGCAACCCCGAATGGACGATTTTTCGGGATGCCCATATCCGACGGTACGTCCCCCTCTCACGGTGCTGACCGCAACGGCCCCACTGCGGTTATCAAATCACTCGGGAAAATGGACCAAGTAAAATCCGGTGGAACGCTCTTGAATCAGAAGTTCCTACCAAGTTTATTGGAGAATGAAGACGGTATCACCAAATTGATGCATCTAATTCGAGCTTATTTCAAGCTGAATGGACATCATATTCAGTTCAATGTTGTGGATACCGCCGTGCTTCGCAATGCTCAATCTTCACCGGACGAATACCGTAATCTACTGGTGCGGGTTGCCGGTTACAGCGATTACTTTGTGGATCTGGACCTCGACCATCAAGAAGAGATAATCGCCCGCTCCGAAATTAAATCCATTTAGGCAAAAAAATTGGCGTTCACTGAACAAATTGACATGCAGGTGGGGCCCTTTCAGGCTGTGGTTCCCATCGTTACCGGTCAATCCCGGGTTAAAGCGGTAAACGATTATATGTTAGACCCCATAGATCCATTTCCTATTAGGCTTGAGGTCGGGGATATCTGGACTTGAATTCCTTGTTCGCAAGCCGACGGATGAAATCATAAATTCTATTGATAAGAGATGGACATTAACCGGAAATTCAGAGTGGCGAGAGGCGCACGTGGTACCAATAAATCCCGAACTTATCAACCGACCCGCTGTTACAATACTGAGTGGGGAGCAGATTGAACGCATCCATTTGGGAACCATGCAGGTGCTCGAACAAACCGGCATTCGGGTTACCCATCCCAAGGCGTTGGGATTGCTTATCCAACACGGGGCCAGCGTGAAGGATAAGCGGGTATGCATTCCCGCTGCCATGGTTGAGGCTGCGATTCAGCAAGCGCCTTCCAATTTTGTTTTGGGTAAACGCAATGGTGAAACAGCGATCGATCTAAAGGCGGGTAAGAGTTGGTACGGTGCCGGTTTAGATTGCGTCGATTACCTGGATCCGGTTACAGATAAACGCTCCAAGTTTACCAGTGAGAATTGCCGTGTGACCGCCACAATTGCGAACACCTTGAGCAATTATGATTGGTGCATGACGCTCGGTTTTAGCACTGATGTCCAACCGAGTTTGGCCGAGCGGGTGGCCGCAAAACAGGCCTTGACCTATTGTAACAAACCGCTATTCTTCTGCTGTAGTGATATGAACAGCCTGCAATCTATTTATGAGATGGGCTGTCTGATCGCCGGGAGTGAAAAAATATTCCGCTTAGCACCGCCCATTGCAACCCTATCATCAGCCATTTCACCCCTATGGTATGATGATAATACGGTTGAGAAGATAATCTTTTGTGCCGAACTAGGTATCCCCCAGGCTTTGTACTCAGGGCTTCAGGCAGGGGCGACTTCACCAGCTACGTTTGCCGGTACCATTGTCCAGGGCTGTGCTGAATCCTTGGGCGGATTGGTGATGGCCCAACTGGTTCGGCCGGGTGCGCCCGCGATATTTGGTGCGCTCACCACCATCATGGATATGGCCACGACTATTTTTTCCTACGGTGCGGTCGAGATGAATTTGATGGCAGCAGCCATGGCCCAAATGGCCCGGCATTATAAGCTGCCCTTCTTCGGTACGGCCGGATGTTCGGATGCCAAATCTGATGATGACCAGCAGGCCGTCCTTGAGGCGACTTTTTCGTGTTTAAGTGCCAGCCTTAGCGGCGCCAATCTGGTACATGATCTGGGGCTGCTGGACCACTCAAACTTAATCTCACCACGTTACTTGGTATTGATCAATGAAATCCTCTCGATGCTGAAAAAATATATGCGCGGAATCGTTGTCAACGATGAAACCATGGCGCTTGAGGTGATTAACCAAGTTGGACCGGGTGGCAACTACCTGGAAGAACACCATACCATGCGTAACTTTCGAGAGGTCTGGTATTCAAAACTTTTTGATCGCGATACCTACGATGCATGGTGTCGGCAGGGTGCCAAAAAAATGATCGATCGGGTACGGGAGAAGACCCGGAAACTGATGGATACCGATCCTGAGATACCATCGGCAGGGGTTGTCCGGGAAATGGATCGTCTGGCAACGCATTGGAAATAGGTATTCTAAATTGGAAGGAAAGATATTATGAAACTCATAGCCCAGCATGAAAACTGCTCCGGTTGCAACACCTGTCGGTTGGCTTGCGCCATTGTCAATTTTCAGGAAGTCAACCCATCTAAATCATTGCTGCACATAGAAGCCCGTTTTCCCGCTCCCGGCAATTACCGGATCCATCTGTGTGATCAGTGCGGTGCGTGTGCTGAAAATTGTCCTGAGGATGCCATTCAGTTTGTGGAAAACGCATTTCGGGTGGATTCGGAAGCCTGCAGTGGCTGTTTGATTTGTGTCGAAGTGTGCCCCCACGATGTCATGTACGAGAAGGCCGGTTCGGATGTACCGGTCAAATGCATCCTTTGTGGCGAGTGCGCCAAAGTTTGCCCACGAGAAGCAATCCGACTGACGGAAGAATCGACCCGGGAGGTGGCCTGAATGATACCAGCCTACGCCGGTTATATTTTACGCGTTAACCTTGACGAAGAATCCATCCACAAAGAACCGCTGCCGGAGACACTTGTCCGGCAATTTATCGGTGGTCGGGGTTTCGTGGCTAGAATTCTATATGATGAAATAGCCCCGGGGACCGAACCTTTTGATCCTCAAAATCTGCTGATCGCGGCTACGGGGCCGCTGACCGGGCATTTTTTGCCGGCCAGCGGTAAAACCCATTTTGGCACGAAATCGCCGGCCACCGGCGGTTATGCCGACAGCAACCTGGGCGGGCATTTTGGTCCGCAAATAAAATACGCTGGCTACGATGTGCTTTTGATTAAGGGGCGGGCCCAGAAGCCCAGCATCCTGGTAATTGATGATGACAAGGTCAAAATTCGACCGGCAGAGAGTTTTTGGGGCCAGGGCTCGCTGACCACAGAAAAGCAACTCAAGAACGAGCTTGGTGAGGACTTTCAAATTTTAAGCATTGGTCCGGCCGGTGAAAATCTGGTCCGCTTCGCCTGCATTTCCCATGATTTTGGTCGCCAGGCCGGACGTACCGGCGTCGGAGCCGTAATGGGGAGCAAAAATCTTAAATCCATAGCCGTTCGGGGAACCAAAAGTATTCCCGTGGCCGATCTGGATAAGGCCTATGCCAAGGGCAAGGAAGCCTACCAAAAGGTCAAAGCCAAGCCCGGCTTCGAGGGTTGGACCCCAGAGGGCACCGCTGGCATCACCAATTGGACCAATGAAGTCGGCGTATTTCCGACCCGCAATTTTCAGACCTCCTTTGCCGAGCATCATCAGGATATCAACGGTAAGGCCGTAATCGAGAGATTAAAAATTACCGATAAAGGGTGTTTTGCTTGCCCGACACCTTGCGGCAAGTACGGTCATACCAAAACCGCTGCAGGGTCGGCGCATGTGGAAGGACCGGAGTTTGAAACTATTGCCTTGTTTGGCGGGAATTGCGTGTTAAAAACGGTTGAAGAAGTGGCCTATGCCAATTATCTGTGTGATGAGCTGGGCATTGATACGATTTCCGCAGGCGTGGTTATCGGCTGGGCCATGGAGTGCTTCGAAAAAGGAATTTTGAGTCGCGACGACGTCGGCCGGGATATTGGGTTTTCGGACTTGGATTCGGTCGTATTTCTATTGAATAAAATTGCCTCGCGCGAGGGTATCGGCGACCTGTTGGCCGAGGGTGTTAAGATTGCCGCCCAGCGAACAGGGCACGATTCGGACCATTTTGCCATCCATGTCAAAGGATTGGAGTGGTCCGGTTATGAATGCCGTAATGCCCCTTCCATGATGCTGGCCTACATGACGGCCGATGTGGGTGCCCACCACAACCGGGCCTGGGTACTGGGGCATGACATGGCTGGGGCCTGGACCAATGTGCATGATCTGATTGCTTCGGAAACCGAAATTGCAGCACAACCCAAGGCGATTATCAGCGATCACAGCGCAGCATATGTGATTGAATCTCAGCATAAACGCTCGCTTTTCGACGTCTTGGGCAACTGCCGATTGCAAATGATGGAATTGGGTTTTGAAGCCGAAGAGTACGCCGAGCTCTATTCCATGATTACGGGTGATAAAAAAAGCTGGCAGGAGTTAATCAACGTATCTGAGCGCATTTGGCACTTAACGCGGGCATTCTCAGTCCGGGAAATTGATGGTTTCGGCCGCCATCTCGATTTTCCACCACCGCGGATGGTTGAGGATCCGATTGAAGATGGACCCAACCAGGGCCACTATTTGTCTAAAGCCGATATCGAGAAATTGTTGAATTGGTACTATACAGCCAGGGGATGGAATGGCAAGGGTATCCCAACCCAGCAAACCCTTACTCGTGTCGGGCTTGTGGATGTGGCTGAGGATATGCAGAAACTCGGATTTATTTAATACGAATATACTGAATTCGATCCCAATAGCGATTGCGATTGCGATAGCGATTGCGATAAGATAAAGTCCGAGCTGTAATTCTTTTGAGCCTAATTTCTGAGCCCGTGCCTCCGACCAAATTGGAGCAGAACCACTAGACAGAGGAGACCATCATGGGAAAAATACTGACGCCCAAGGACAATGATTTCGGCGAAACCGACGCGGTGATTATCGGCGGTGGGATTGTGGGTACGGCCACAGCTTTTTGGCTTTCGAAAGCGGGACTGGATGTGGTGCTGGTGGAGATGCGCGACGGTTTGTCGACCTTAACCACACCGGCCTCGGCAGAGTGTTTTCGGGCCCAGTTCACGGAACCGGCCATGGCTGCCCTTGCCATTCCAAGCATTGAGATTTTCGAGCATTTTGATGAAGTGATCGGCATCCCCGGATATGGTATTTCCTTAAATCAAAAGGGCTATTTGTTCATCACCGATGATCCGACCATGGTGGATGATCTTAAAGATAATGTGGCGCAACAGCATAAATTGGGTGTTACCGATTCGGAGTTTCTAGAACGGGACGAAATTCTCAGCAGGTTCCCATTTATTTCACCGTCTGTTGTTGCGGCAACATTTCGCCAAAAGGATGGATGGCTGTCATGCCACGAAACAACCCAGGGGTTTGCCAAAGGCTGTGAAGCCAGATTTTTTCTCAACACCAAAACCACCGGTATCCAGATGGATGAAAAGGGCGTCTGTGGCGTGAAAACGAATCGGGGCAACCTGCAGAGCCGGATTATCGTGAATGCGGCCGGCCCTTTTGCGGCGGAAATTGGAAAAATGGTGAATTTGGATTTACCTTTGGAGACAGTTCGCCGGCAAAAGGTGTATATTAAAACGTCGGTCGAGATTCCTGAAGATGCACCGTTTACGGTGAATGTCAGTAACAATTCTTACTGGCGCCAGGAGCCCGGAGGGGTGTTGATTGCCTGGGTGGATTCGGACGAACCAGCAAGCCAGCCCACTGAAAAGGTACATACAGACTGGGAGTTTCCGGCTGTCACCTTGGACAAGGTCAAACGTCTGGCACCGTTTTTCGAGGAAATCGAAAAAACTGTTCGCCAGCCCGACATGAACACATCCGCCGGATACTATGTGTATACACCCGACGATCAGCCGTTGATTGGACCCGTGCCTGAAGTGCCCGGTTTTTATGTCAATTGCGGCTATTGGGCCGGTGTGATGCTTTCGCCGGAGGCCGGCAGGCGAATCAGCGATCTCGTGACAGGCAAGATGGATCCAATGGCCAATCCCCTGCGACCGTCCCGATACAAAGAAGGTATTGTGGAAAAGGGCAAGACCCTGATGAGCCATTGATACTTGGATATCAGCAAACAGAATTCAGGAGGTAGAATAGATCAGGCTTTAGGTTGAAGACTATTAGGCGGAACTTCAGCTGTGAGCACTAAGGCATTAGCCGATAGCCGCTGATGGCTTATCGCTTCTTGCTGAAAGCTGTATCCCGGTTGTCATCCTCACGAAAGCTTACCCCCTTGGAGGAGGGGATGGGGATCCAGAAAAGGCAATCGACTATTGGCTAAAGGCTATTGCTGGATACATGATTTCTCGGGAATGACAACCGCGACCAGGTTGCTGGGACTTTAGAGTGTCGCAACTCAAATCGCGAATTTCTCCTTACTTCTGAGGTCAGTCCTCTGACCCCCCATTGATGCTGGTTTTGAATCGAAATTTTGTACTCTTTATTTATTTAATATGTGAAGGACCAAAAATGCTACTGGGACTACACTCTTATAGTTTTCATTTACACGGTATGGGGCAATGCTGGGGTGATTTTGAACACACCTGGGAAGGTGTCATGGACATCTACCAGCTAATGGCCTTTGCCGTCGAATATGGCTTGGACGGACTCCATATAACCGCAGCTGACTGCCTGAGCACCAAAAGCGAAGAATTGAAAAAAATTAGAGCGGCGGCCGAATCAAAAGGGCTATATCTTGAATATAATTTTTCCATGGATGAAGCTTATGATAAACGGCTGACAAACACAGTGGAAGAGGGCATCACTATTGCCCATACGCTTGGTGCGCGCATCGCAAAAGTCAGTATGGATCTCAAGCGTCCCCGTCCAATCAGTGCCAGTCGCTTTCACCCGATTGTCAGAGACCAACTCGAGAATGTTGTTGAGCTCTTAACAGACGCCGCACCCATGGCACAGAAAAAGGATGTCAGGGTTGCCGTTGAGAATCACACCGATGCATTTTCTGAGGAAGTTTTGTGGGTTTTGGACCGGGTGAATCACCCATACGTGGGCGCCTGTGTGGATACCGTCAACGCCATTCATGTAACCGAAGATCCCATCGTGGCTATATCGAATCTTGCCCCCAGGGCCTTTACCAACCACTTCAGAGACAACCGCATTATCATTCAGCATGATGGTGTTCGATTCACAGGATCGGCAGTGGGTGATGGTGACCTGGATATGAAGCGGGCTTATGAAATCATCAGGGACACATCAACCATGAATCAGATCAACATCGAGTTGGACATGGATGCAAACTCCTCCGATCCAGTCGAAGCGCAACTTCACGAACGTGAAGCTGTGGTAAAAAGCATTCGATACTGCCGGGATGTATTAGGAATTTCATGATCCAGCGAATGGTGCTTTTCGGAATTTTTGCCGATAGGGGCGCTATATCGAAATGAATACCGTTTTGAATCTTCAATATTGGATGGCACCCAGGTTCAGGGTAGTAATGCAATTCGGGTGATAGGCTGGTAGCAACGCAATGAACTTCATGTGGACACTTGGACAAGGCCGACCAGCATCGGCCTTGTCTAAGCATTGAATTGCGGGATAAAGACCTTAAAGACACTGCCCTTGTCCGGATCACTCTGGACTTCGACGGTACCCTGGTGTGCTTCGACGATGCTCTTGACGATGGGCAGCCCCAGGCCCGTGCCGGTCACATACCGGGTTTTTTCATTCTTGACACGATAAAAGCGCGTAAAAACCCGCTCCAAGTCCTCGGCCGGAATGCCCACGCCGGTATCTTCGACTGTTATACACAGATAGCCATTTTCAATACCCAGACTGAGATTTATCTCACCCCCTTTGGGGGTGTAGTTGATGGCATTGGCGATGAGGTTCGATAGTACTTCTTCCATATTCTGACGGTTTGCCAGAACAGGCGCAAGCCCCGGCGAGGGTTGAAAGTTCATCGAAATGGATTTGGCTTTGGCGCTTTCTTTATGAAAAACGACCTGTTCCTCTACGAGTTGATTGAACAGGATCTCCTCCTTTTCCAGCACCATCAAGCCCGATTCAATCTTAGAAAGATCCAACAATTCGGTGGCCATATCCACCAAACTATGAATCTTTAAAGACGCCCGCTCCAGAAGCTCTCTCTGCTTGGCGGTCGTGTCACCGGCCAGCCCGTCCAGGATGACCTTCAACTGCATCAGAACCGAATTCATGGGACTTCGGATTTCATGGGACACCAGTGATACAAAATCAGATTTCATTTGATCCATCTGCTTTGACACGGTGATGTCGTGCAAAACCGTCATGGTTCCCAGAGTTGATCCGATTCGATCTCGTATGGGGCCGCAGCGGACATTCAGCACGATTTCCTGTTGATCGGCCGGGTCATCCAGTATGATTTCATCCACCAGCTCCGGGGAAGCCTCCCTGCCCAGTTCAAGAGCGTCATTGATCATATTGAGCAATTTGGCGTTATTGCTTAGTGATTCGATCGGTCTACCGATAAACTCTTGGGCATGGTACTGCATCATTTTACGAAAGGCCGGGTTTGCTAAAATCACCTTTTTGTGGACATCCGTGGCAACCACACCGGCGGATAGCCGGTTTATCAAGCCGCGCATGCGGGACTTTTCTTCGGCGATATCCTTGAGGGCCCGCATGTGTTCGATCGCCTTGGAGACCACCACCTTTAACTTTTTGGGCGAAAACGGTTTGGGAATAAAATCAAAGGCACCCGCTTTCATGGCTTCGATGGAATGCTCAACCGTTGAATAACCGGTAATGACGATCACCACCGTATCGGGATGGTTGGCCTTGATTTCAGGCAGGACATCCAGACCGGACATTTCCGGCATCATGAGATCCAGCAAAATAATATCGAAATATTCCCGTTCGATCCTCTCCAAGCCTTTCAGACCGCTTTCTGCGCAGCTCACACTGTAGCCCTCATGGGTCAGGACGGTATGGCAGCTTTCTCGTATTCGCTTTTCATCGTCCACCACCAAGATCTTGGGGACATAGGGTTCCATGGTTTCCGTTGGTGTTGTCATACCGGTATCCTTCTTGCCTTGTCGGGCGATTGTTTAGAATGCTAAATCAGATCCTGTTCCGGGTCGTTGCTCGCTTGGGGAAATTTCAGTAAAAAAGTTGTTCCGTTTGAGCCGCTGTCCTTGACGGAAATACTGCCGCGGTTCTCTTTGACAATCCCATAAACCGTGCTCAGCCCAAGCCCGGTACCCTGTCCTTGCGCCTTGGTGGTAAAAAAGGGGTCGAATATGCGCGGCAAATTTTCCTTTGGGATGCCGCTGCCCGTATCGGATATTTCGAGGTTGATCTCTTCTTGGTTCTTGTTCCGGTAGGTCCGGAGGGTGAGTACGCCCTTTTGTCCCATGGCATCCAAGGCATTCATGACCAGATTGATCACAACCTGGTTCATCTGATTTTTATCAACCTCGATGTACAGCTCATCTGCTGAGAATTGCTTGACCAGCTTGACATTCAGAAACAGTTTTTGATCCCGAATGAGTGACAGGCTCTCTTGCAGCAAGGTATTGACCGCGTGTATATTTCGTTCGGAATAAACGCTTTGGCGGCTATAGGTAAGCAGGTTCTTGACGATGCCGCTGCAGCGCTCGGCATCCTCGATGATGTTTTCGAGATCCTTTTGCTGGACGGCATCCGCATCCAGACTGTCTTTGGCAATATTCGCATACATCAATATCCCCGTTAGCGGATTGTTGATCTCATGGGCGACGCCGGCGGCCAGTTTTCCCAGGGATGCCATTTTTTCTGATTGTACCAGCTGGGCATCGGCCTTTTTGAGTTTCTCTTCCATGGCGATTATGGGTCGCAGATCCTTGTAGATGCCCACCGTGGCAAATTCTGATTCATTCTCATAGAGGATGGATGCGTTGAGCTCCACCGGGATCTTGCACCCATTGGCATTCAGAATGGATGTGTTGGTGCTCAGCAATTTGCCGGTACCGCCCAGCCGACGACTTCGCAGCTGCTTCATGATCTTTTTGGCCGTCCCCGGCGGGTAGAGATCGGTCACCCCTAGCCGGGTGGCCGCTTCTCGTTGACTATAGCCGAACAAAGCCTCGGCCGCTGGATTCATCAGCAGGATGTTGGCAAACCGGTCGGCCACCACAATGGCGACGGGCGACCCATGGATTATTTTTGTCAGGAAGGCTTCGGTTTCCTTGAGGGTGTATTCCAGGTTTTTCAAACGGGTGACATCGCGGACACTCTCCATGATATAGGCCACATTGCCGTCATCGCCCAAAATCGGCGAAAACACCCGGTCTTCCCACAACATCTTTCCCGTCAGGGAGATTGTTCGCCGGATGGTCGTCTGGCCGGATTTCTCGGAGAGAACCTTGTTGAAGGGGCAAAATTCATTGGGACAGGTATCCTTATGGTAAAAAACTTCATAGCAAAATTTGCCCACAACCTGCTCGACGTCCAGGCGGTATTTCTCCAAAAAAACCTGGTTGGCCGTCACGATCCTGCGATCAGGTGTCATGATCAGCGTGGGGAACGACAGGGAATCAAATACCCGTACGCGCCAATCCATCTCGTTGATGATTTTTTTGTTCATGGGCTTTCAAATACTTTAGAAAGAATGGTTATCACATCTGCCGAAAGCTTATCCGGTACGGCCAGATAAACCGATGCCCCGCTGCATCCTGCCGCCAGAATTGGCAAACCTTTCCGGCGAAGCGTACCCAGGGCTGCATCGGCAATACCGTAGCGGTCACCAAAATGCGGACCGTGAAAGTTGATCAGGGCCACCGGGTGCGTGGTCTGGGTATTGATGACCGCTCCCCCTTCCACGGCTCGGTTGACGAGTGCTTCGATGCCGGGCACATCCTCTTGCTTGAGCGCCATAAAAAGCCGAATACCATGCAGTGGACAGGGCTGGGCCAATACCCATTTAAAGCATTTACCGCTGCTATGGGCCTGCAACAAGGCGCCGATGTTGACCAACCCGTCTGATTGCATTGCGAGTTGCAGCAGGGACAGGCCTT
>Ga0180435_10003825_pt1 | contig 14985 bp, 8 predicted proteins | sample SS_ome_3_FD_132467 | JGI IMG/M metagenome (GOLD analysis project Ga0180435, IMG submission 132467) | Hypersaline lake sediment archaeal communities from the Salton Sea, California, USA - SS_3_S_1 metaG | ecosystem: Environmental > Aquatic > Non-marine Saline and Alkaline > Hypersaline > Sediment... | reverse complement strand
GTGCAAATTTAGTAGAATAATCAAATATTTCCCTAGCAAAAAAAGGCCACAGTTTTTCATGGTGATTATATAAAAGTTGAAGCCATTTTTGTTCAAATTCTGAATCAGGATAGCCATTATTTGTAAGAGAAGACCAAATATAGTGTTCTACCCATTTTGCCTTAGCAAATTCTTCTAGCGATAATACTGATAACTGAAAAGCTGATGGGTATGATTTATTTTCAAACAAAAGGACGGAATCAAAGTACAGCCTTAAAGAGTTTTTTAATGATTCAACTGCAATCCTTAGGAATTTATAATGTGATAACCCTTCTTTCATTGCTTCTCTTATTTTCAACTAACTATAAATATACCCCACTTGTGTCCGATAATACTGGACGATTTTTGTCGTGTATCATCGTTTGTACGCATGTAAGCAATTGATTTATTGTGAACTTACCCTTGGATAAGGGAACGTTTATTACATAGAGGAAAGTGGACACATGGAAGTACCCAAAAAACCTATGTTGCTGGATGTCGTCCGGCAGCGTATCCATCTCGAGCTTTACAGTCATCGAACTGAAAAATCCTATATCCATTGGATTCGACATTTTGTCAGGTTTCACAATCGGCAGCATCCAAGACTGCTGGGTAACCCGAAATTTAATCCTTTCTAACCTATTTGGTCGTGGATCGCAAGGTATCGGCTTCCACTCAGAATCTGGTAATTAACGCTTTGCTTTTCCTGTACCGTTAACAGTTGGAGCTGGAAATGCCGCAACTTGATGATGTCCAGAGGGATAAAAAGCCGCAATGATTCCAGCCTGAATCACGAAGAAATCACGCACTACTTTGCAAACACCGGAAAAGATGTTGAGTTTGTGAGTTTTTAACGACTTAATTTTCGGGTGAGTCATCAAAGGTCAATCAAACGAACCAGGCATGAGGAATTAAAATCACCAATTAGGTCAAAAATGAATGTTCACATCGAATCCTTTCAATTATATCCCTCGTTTGTACATATACGTAATAGGTCACTTATTTTTATTCATAAGTTTGTCCTCATCTAGTCAATTTTTATTGACATTTTGTCCCCCTCCTTAGGGAGGGGCTTTTTAAAAGATAACCGAAATTTATCTACAGACTTATATAGATACCTAATATGAAAAAGGAGAATATTTATGAACGAGGTATATCAATTAACCCAAGAAGAACTCGAAGAGTTTTACCAAGAGTATGAGCAATGGTTAGATAATAATCCACGCTATTCTTTTCATCTCGAGATCGAACGTGAACTCGATATAGCTCTTGGGAAAACCTTTGAATAATATTTTTTTTCTGCCCTCCTTAACGGAGGGTTTTTTGTTATTATCTCAAGCCCTTTTTGTAATAAAAACGAGCTCAGGCAAAACCACTTCCCATGAATCGCACTTGATCATTGACTGGTATTCGGCGGAGCTATCATCACGATATCGCTCAATAATAGCAACTATTTCGGCGCTCTCTAGTACCATTCCATTTGGTGGAGTAAAAGATTTAGCCAGACGACCGATCAAGCGATTTTCAGAATCAATAAGTTCATATCGATTGTCTTTTGACCTTAGCCTAATATCATCACCAGGTTGTATGACCGATATAGCATCATGTACCGCATGATTTTGACTAAATCGTCCAGCGAAACCAATATCCACGTCTTTTAGAGATAAACGCAGGTATCTTCGATCTATTTTTTCTCTATCTATTGTCTCTGAAATTTGCGCCCGTGTTATAAAAGGTAAAGCATCGATATTTAGCTCATCAATTAATGCGTGCTTACCCGAAAATTTTACTAGTGATAAAGTCTGTCGTGCTCTTGTCATAGCTACATAAAACAGCCGACGTGAAGCATCTTTGTCTTCACCTTTACCTCTCTTGTCCCAATTTCCATCAAGCACTATTACGTGATCAAACTCGAGCCCCTTTGCCCTATGAGCCGTTAGCAACAATAGACCCTTTTGGCTTCTTCTTACTTCTCTACCCCATTCAACAACCCACTCAGTAAAATGCTGGACAGGTATTTCTGCGTTTCCTACCTCTAATTTCAATGCAGCTATAACTTCACGAAGCTGAGACCACCATGTTCCGTCGCCTTTTTCTTCAAGCCAATTTTGGATGCTTGGTACATCAATCAATTGACTATCTCTACTTTCAATCCAATCCATCAGTTTACGAGTCTCGCGCAAACGCCACATCGGAGGAGGTTGTTCATCGGCCATTTGCACAGGGATATCATAAAGTTCACAAAAACTGCGAACTGGCTCGAGAAATTTCCATTCACGAGCAATGACGGCTACCTTGGACCAATCCCAATCGGCATCTAGAGTAGTGAGACGTTGTAACTCATTCATAGCAGTCACGGCCTGATCTATTCGATTATTCTCACAAGATAATACTTGGACTCTGCCTTGAGAAACTGGATCTAACGACTCCCATTCACCACCAGCTGGATTGTTCTCACGCTGATTATCAACAGTGATAGGATGCTGGGCCTTCATTCTATTCTCAGCAACTTCGATAACACGATTAGCCGCTTCGATGATATTTTTAGACGATCGATAGTTTTCCGTCAGATAGCTGGGCTTAGCTGAATAATCCGTTTCGAATTGCCTTATATACTCCACGGATGCACCATTAAAAGCATAGATGTTCTGATCATCGTCTCCAACAGCAAATAGGCTCAATTGACCATCAGGGTCATTTAAAGTTCGACCAGCAAGTGCAGATATCAAGTCGTACTGCTCCTGATCAACATCTTGATATTCATCAACTAAAATCCAACGAAATCCAGCTAAAAGTTGTTCGCGCTGGGCGTCGGCTTCATCCGGGGGTAGACCATCCCCCTTAAGCAAACTGGTTGCTTGTTGGAGGATTTCATCAAAAGTTTCAGTATCCGTACCTCGCCCGACTAGACTGGCCCCTACCATACGCATAGCCAATGCATGGCCTGTTAAAACAGTGACGCCTTTTGCGTCATTTCCGATAAGATTGTTTAATCTCGTACGGATCTCGATTGCAGCATGCCGGTTATATGTAAGCGCTAAAATACCTCTTGGATTTTCACGTCGTACACGTACAAGATAGGCAATACGGTGAACTAATACCCTTGTTTTACCAGATCCCGGACCAGCTAAAACCAATACGTTAGTTTGTTCTCGTTCATCTGATACGATTCTCTGCTGAGCAGGATTATTAAGTTCATCAACAATACGGCGCCAGGATTCTGGAGTCGTCTGCATCGCCAGTTCTTTACCACGATTCGGCAACCATCGTTCAGTAAAATCACCTTGTGACATACTGAAATAGTCCATAGCTAAATGTAATGCATCTGCCATGGCCTTCAATGCTCGCTGTGCATATTCAGCCATTACATGAATCTGGAAGACTTGTTCCTCATAATGATCTTTAAGTGGCACAAAGTCCGCTTTTAAAAAACCACGCTTTTCATTAGACAAATGGATCGTCATGGCTGGCCTAAACACAGCCATACCTTTATTAAGACGAATCACATCCTGCTCGTGCAACCACAGCAAAGCATAATCAATGAGCTTACCTGGATCTCTGATATTGGATGTTTGAAGCTCCAAATCTGAATCCACAGCCTGTCGAAGCTTACCTAGAGTCGTTTCAGCTAACAGGTCGTTTCCTCTAGCACCGTCCTGTAAAGTTGATAACAGATGGTTAAGTAGAGCAGCAGCACCAACTCGGCGTAATTTTGCAGTTTTTTCCAAGTCGCCCCACTCACGCTGCAAGGTGACATTTACACTTTCGTTATCGAGCTTTTTTAATCTAAGACTGCCAAGGCCACCAGCCTCGCTCCTACCATCCATTGATAAGCTTTTTAAAATTCTCCAGACCTTCTCCGGTAAAGCATCTGGGTGTCCATTGTCTTTTAGACGCTGTGTCGCTTGTCGCAAATGAAATACAGAAGTTTCGCCTTTCCCTAAATCAGGAGCATCTTCACGCATCATTGCAATAAGATCTGATTCAAGGCCTTCGGCTATCTCAAAACGTTTTTTGGATGAACGAGCTACACCATGATGAACAAAAGCAGTTAAGGCAGTATCGTTACTCGCTATTCCTAAATGCTCAAGATCATATAGTGCATGTCGAACCCCTTCTGCCGTTAAACCAGCAGCCCCCATTAATTCATCGGTAGAAACACCTTCATCGGCGTCAGCATCAATTAAGCTACTAACAATATTAAGAAGCTGTTCCTTATACTCTTGCACCATATCTGCTTTAGATAAACGTTCCTGAGCTTCCTCAACCGTCGAGACTCGTAAAGAAGACGGAAAAACCTGCACACGGTTTTCTTCACGCGTTAGAAGATGAGATTCTTCAAGCCAAAGTAGTGCTGTACGAACTCGTGTATCATCAGTAGCTGAGTCTCTCTCAAAGACACCTTCCTCTTCTTCAGCGAGAATTTCCCCAGAGGTGGCTACCAATTCATCTGTTTGTTGTTTTTTTCTGCCCAAACGACGTAGTGACTTTAAAATGGCGATAATGTCTCGATGCGACAGTCGTGAATGTGCCGACATACTAAATTGACGCTCAATATCCTCGATTGTATAGAGCAAAACACAACGGGCTGTTTCACGATCGCGACCAGCCCTGCCTGCCTCCTGCAAATAATTTTCCAATGAGCCTGGTATATCGGCATGAATAACTAGACGCACATCTGGCTTATCGATCCCCATACCAAATGCATTGGTTGCGGCAATTACCCGTAACTCCCCTTTAATAAAGGTTTCTTGAATTGTTTTTTTTGTTTCAGGTGGTAGTTTGGCGTGGAACCTATCAGCAGCCAAACCTTTTGCCTGTAGAAATTCCGCAACATCCTCTGTCTGTTTTCTCGTGGCACAGTAAACAATCGCACCACCTAACTGTTCTTGGGGAAGATAAGACTCCATTAATTGAAAAATATCTTCGTACTTTGCAGCTTTAGTGGTTGGAACAACATCAAACTCCAGGTTATTTCGATTAGCCCCACCATCATAGAGTTTCAGCTCAGCACCAACTTTATCTTTAAAATGCGCACAAATGTCCGCAATAACATCAGGCTTGGCAGTTGCTGTTAGACAAAGTACAGGGGCTACAGCCTCGTCCTTCGACCACTCACGAATAAAACGACCGACATAGCGATAGTCCGGCCGAAAATCATGTCCCCATTTTGATATACAATGCGCCTCATCTAGCACCCAGGCTCCAATTTCGCGCTGGCCCAGCACTTTCCGAAGCGCCGGGCTTCGTAGCTGTTCTGGAGAGACAATCAAAATACCGATGTCGCCCAAACGCACACGATCAAGGACATCTGCCCTTTCTGGCATGGACAACAAGCCATTCAATGCAGCACATGCAGTAATACCCTTTGCCTCCAAACCTGCGACCTGGTCAGCCATCAAAGCAACTAAGGGAGAAATTACCAGCGTCAATGCGCCGGTCTTGTCATAGCGTGACAGTGCTGGAATCTGATAACAGAGTGACTTCCCTGTTCCGGTTGGTAATACACCCAGTACATGTTCACCACGCATCGCAGCTCCCACGATTATTCCCTGGAGCGGCCTACCCTGATCATCAGCTGGCTCTGGCCTGAAGTCATCAAACCCAAACCAGCGCTTAAGCTCTTTTTTCGGATCATGCTTTTCTTTGCACCAACCACAATCTGGATCTGAGCAAGGGGTGTCTCGAAGTTTTTTGACCCACTGCCCAGCTTCTGGAAATTGATGTCTAACCCATGGAGGCATAACCGAGTTACCACCTGATACAGACAGCCACGCCATAGCATAAGCTAGTGGCCAGGCGTGTTCACTCAAGTGCTTCTGAGCTTCTCGTACAGCGGTAATGCAACAACGATCTATCAAATACCGCTCTACCGCTTCACCTCCAGCCTTGTCATCAGGACGATTTGTTTTTCGAATCGAGGTGAAAAAAGCGTTGAGACCTGAGACTGTGTTATCAGCCGTTGTAAGCCAGTGCCAAGCCAATAAAAGATCGGGCTCTTGTTCTGCTAATTCAACAAATGCATTACGTTGATCATGAAATACATTCAGTGTCAGTCTTGCATCGAGCTCGGGATCATTTAATTTCCCGCGGTGTAATTGACCATCCTGATAGTGCTTAACCAGTCGATGATACGGGTTACGAGGAAAAGCTAGCGGATTTAGACGCAGAGTATCTATTGAGGGTAAATCCAATATGGACAGATCAGATTTCGCAGCTCGAAGATGTGGCAGATCAAACTCAATAATATTATGACCAAGGAGAAAAGAGAGATTTTCAGCAAAAGCATCTAATTTCAGTAGTGCATCACTGAGACTTAGCTTTCCTTGAATGAAGGATTTATTATTGTCCCCACGTACCGCTGCTAGTTGATGAATTCGGTTATCTTTGACTCCAACTTCAAGGTCTATCGACAGGCAACGTGGTTTAAATTCCTCCTGATGTTCCTCCGATTGCTCCACTGCATCCCTTTATTATGATATTTATATATACAATATATCGGAATATTTTATAAAAAGTTTAATTAAGAGGGTTCATCATCTGAAACAAGAACCTCTTCAACTGACCTGAATTGGCAACCTATAACAGACCTATTTATGTATCTGTATTTGATTGCCTACGCCAAGCATCAAGCACGCCTGCAACATCTATTTCCCCCGGTTCTTCACTCCATGTAGAGTAAAACGATGTATCATCGCTATGAGGAGTTGGGTTAGGAGGGTCAATTCGTATTCTTGTCGGCATCATCACCGAATCACCAAGCAGGATTCCCTCTCCTCTTCTAAGAGTTGAGAACATACTCGTAATTCCTCGCACTGAATCTGGTAAAAGATTTTTTACGTAACTTTGATCATCAGGATTAGAGAGCCTCAGGCATAAAAACGAATTGCACTGGGAAAGAATTGTGGCTGAAACTTCACGTGGCCTCTGGCTAATAACAGTTAAACTAATCCCGTATTTTCGTCCTTCTTTCGCAATGCGTTCTGCCGACTCTCTTGAGGACCTAGCATTGGTATCACTATCGTTAAGATAAATGTGGGCTTCATCTGTAAAAACTGCAATTGGGTATGATGCTCCATTTACCCGTCGATACCAGTAAGCAAAATCGAATAGGCATCTAAGTATCAGCGATATCACGGAGTTTCTAACATCAAAAGGTACTGGGCTAAGATCAATAATTACGACTTTTTTTCGATTATTAGAAATGGTGCCTAGAAGTCGCCGAAAGAGATCCTCCATTGATGCACTGGTTGAATAAGTTTGTGGATGGAAAATAAGGTCGTAGCGACGATCATTCAAACGTGAGTCAACTCTCATTAGAAGTCGTGTGAATTGACCAAATAGTGGTCCTTGTTTCTCACGATTATTTGATCCTCTTACCATTTGAGTATCAAGTCTTCTAAACTCATTGAGTATTTCAGCAAAATCAAAATACACTGGTGTATCAATAGTAATTCTATCAAGCCCAAGTTCCTGGTTTTCTGGGTGGCTATCCTTGGCGGCTTGAAGTAATTCTTTGAATTTTGCAATCTGATTTGGAGCAGCTGACTCACTACGATCAACCATAAGACCAAGAAGCTCCTCGCTATTCATTAGCCAATAGGGCAACTCAATATCAGCCCCGGAAATCACATCAGCTTCATCACCGAAAGCTGACGCGTATTCTCCATGGAGATCGAATAGCACGACCGTAGATTGAGGAAAGGCAGCTATTTTTTGTAGAAACGACGCTACTGTCCAAGATTTTCCTCCCCCGGTCTGCCCTAGTATGGCAGCATGCCGTGATAAGAAAGCGTCCAAGTTAATATTGGCAGGTTGATCAGGAATCAGTGATAAGTGGCCAAGAGAGAAATTTCCTTCAGCATATTGCCTATAAATGTTATTAATAGTAATCGGGGGTACTGCAAATGCTGACGAATTCACTGTTGGTAATACATCAGTTCCTCGTTCGAAAGCACCACTAGGATCAATAGTCCCCACAGGAACTGCTGAAACAACCCTCTTGTGTTCTTCGATTATTGCATCCCCTTCAGCTTCCGCTTTTTTCAATTCTGATTGCAACAGGGAATTTTCCTTCATATCGATCATTGTGATCATTGCAATAAGTCTTCCCGAAGGTAAGTCTACAGAGAGAAATGTACCGGGCTGACCTATAAGTAATGGCATTGGTCCAGCATCACTCGGCAAATTAACGATCATAGTCGCTGGAACACCTTCTTCAGTTTCATCCATGTCGGCGTAGTCGATCAATGAAATAAAGATACGCTCGCCAGAAACACCGACAACTCTTCCAATTTTATAGTCATTCATACGAATCCCTCCCATTAAGGTTCCATCAACTCGGCCAAGGCACTAAATTTCCAAAGATCTGTTCCTGCTTTAGTATCTTTTTGGTCAATAATACAATTGGAGGGGAAACCAGCATGAAATGATGGGTATTTCTTTAAATCATCAAGGCAATCTGGCTCTTCCCCGCATAACGCAGTTAATCGAATATGCCCTGCATTCAGTTTAGGAAATATCAACTGATCGTTAATATGTTTATCGCCAAAGCTGAAACCGCAAGAGACAACAAATTTACAATTCGACCCAAGCGTTCGAGATGCACGGGTGAATAGCTGGTCGAAGGGCTCTGAAAGAGTATCCATAACTTTTCGTCTACGAGGTAGAACAAGGGCTCTCACTAGATCTTTGCTATTAAGATTAAAACCACTTTCAAAAATACGACCACTTTCTTTTATCCATGATACTGATCCGTGAAGTTTTATAATGTTTACTTGAAGCTCGCTCCGAGGAGTAAAACGCGTTTTTTCAACTGCTCCTCTAGAAATATCAAAAACTGCTGGATCAAAAAATCGCCTAAGAGGGCCATCAAAACCAGTCTCCGCACGGACGCCTACTTCACCAGCAGCCAACTCAAACAAAACATCATAATTTGTGGTCAGAATTGTGACCGTCGAAGATATACCGTGTGATCTTCGCTTAAGGGCCTCAAGAAATCGAACGTGATGCGAAATATCTGGACTATCAACCGACAAAATTGATTCTACGATAAGGTTGCGGATTTCTGCTTCCAGGTGGCCATATTTTTGCTCTCGTGTGGTAATAAAATATTCAGTGACTAAATCAGCAAGAATCTCAATGTTGGGAGTACCTGTACTAGAATCGTAAGAAAGCCCTTTTGCATCCAGAATATCATCCAATATTTCCTTCGAGGGCCTTGAAAGATTCGATACAACGGTTTGCGTGAGGCCGCCCATCAACGGATACCCAGCCTCCATGGAAGTCCCAGCGCCAAAAAGAAATCCAATACTATTTAGACCAGTTTCAATCCCTGGGAACAACTGTGAGAGAGAAAAGCTCATACGCTCCTTATTATGCTTGACTCTGATAGCCTTAGTGTATCTTCAATGAAAGCCGTATCCTAATCACTTCATAAAAAAATATGTAAATATTGGAAAGACAATATCATTGGATCCTGAATATCTCTATATTTAGAACTATAGGAGGCTTTGATAATTTCTCATCGTAAAGCAAGGAAAATGTTAAGTATGTAGGATTGATCTGATTAACCAATAGGTCTGCTTCTGCGGATTTACACAGACCATGGATTTCTATCTATCTTCCACCCATCTTAGTTGGGAAATCACTACCGACGCTTGCTCGCACACTTCTAAAATACCACCGAATCACCCGGCAAATCTGCATCCGATTTACATTAGTCAATAAATATTGACCTGACGCTATGCATTTTTTCAGTTATTTGAAACTTCGTCGTTGCGCTCCTCTGAGGTTGTTAGCCGAGATATTGGTCAAAACTGTTCACGCCATTACCTAGACTAGTCAGGACAACTGAAAATGAGGATACAGTAATGCTGGACGAACAGTATGTGATTACACCTGAGGAACTTGCCCAATTTTATGCGGACTATGACAAATGGCTCGATGAACACGGCGAGTACAATGATTATGTAGATGTTTTTGAAATACTATATTGACCTTTTGCCCCCTCTGGGGGGCTTTTTTGTTATTTTATTAATCTGAATCAGTTCAAGACTGACTGTTTTATTCACATTTTCAGTTACTTGGCAAATTGGGCATTTAAATACCACAATTTTCTGACATGGCATGTCACTTCATTCGCTACACAAATTAAGGCCTTATTTATTTTCAGGCTGATACCCATTGTAGATTCCATTTATGGAGGTTCTTATGCCAAGAAGAGGCATTACCAAAAATGATGTTGCTACGGCAGTGGCATCTATTGAAGACCGCGGTGAAAAGCCCACCATTCGCTCTGTGCGCAAAGTTCTAGGAACTGGCTCAGCTTCGACGATCTCAAAGTATATGGCACAACTTCGCATTGAGGCTGAAACTGGCTCAGAAGGCATTCCTGATTTACCGCAAGATCTAGAGTTGAAATTCATGACTGTTTTCCAGGAAATCTGGAAGTCCAGTAATGAGATAGCCAATCAGGAAAACGTAAAACTTCGTGCAGAAATGTGTAACGCAGGTTTCACTTTTGGTGACATCAAAGATGCTCTGTCTGATTTAGTTGGAAAAGTTGAAAGCTATGAGGAATATTTCCAAGATGCTGCAATGCCAACGAAGCGAAACAGGTAAACTTTAGTTTTGATTTAAGGCCCGCATCGCGGGCCTTTTTTGATATTACAGCAAACTTGTTTGATAACATGTTATGTAACAACGATGATCAATACAGGCATTAAGTGACTTTCAGTTCGTATAAAAAAGTCAGTATCCTGTTTTCGTCAGACATCTCCGTCCGTTACTTCCTGACAATGGCTTGCAATTCATCCATGTAACCAGCCTCGGCCATAAACAGGACATGTCGTTGTGCAAGCTCTTTGTCGCTTAACTTCCAGCGGGCAGCGATTTCAGAACGGCTTGATTTTGGCGGCCCCAGGATGACGCTCTCCAGGATGACATCCTTATCACCAAGTCGCTGCTCGACTTCCTTAATACGCTCGGCAAATTCTATTTTCTCGCTTCCTGGTCCTTCGTGTTGCAGGCCATGGGGATCAATAAAGACAATTCGCTGAGTATCATTATGGACACGCCAGAGAATAAAATCAGGCCAGAAGCCACCGGCTTCAAAGAAACCAATTCCATGACGCACCATGTTACGTAACAGGTAGAGCTGCTCCCCACCCGCCTCCAAGCGAGCCTGGTTGGTAGTGATCCACTTTTTAAGATCCTCCACAAACTGGAACTCACTCTCTTCCAGTGCCACCGGTTCAATCTTGATACGATTACTCCTGGCAGAAAGCAGCGGGTTATAGAGATGGATACCCAGGCGTGTACCGTCGACCCCATCGGCATAACCCGAGTGAAATTCATCTAGCCCATCCTCATCAAAGGCCTTGCTCAAGGCACGAATGTCATCAATAAGCGCAGACTCCGAACCATCAACGATCAGCTTGTACTCATCATCGACTGGCATGTTACCGTCGGCATCATTCAGCGAGACCAATTCCAAACGTGGTTCAAGATAAGCCCGCTTGTGGTAGTTGTAGACTCGATCTGCGAGCAGGCTCAGCAGTTCCAATGCCAGTTGCTGCCACAGGCGGAAGTTCTCTACTTTGAGTTCCCAGAAGCCCGGTGGAATATGCAGCTCATACCAGGCATTCGATACCAACAGCTCCTTCAGGCGTTCATCAGAGGATTCCACCAACAGATTGGCATAACCTCGCTGGAAAGTATAACGACTCAGATCGAGATAGAGCCTATCTGAATCGAGAAATGAGAGCCGCAGTTCATCGAAGACCGCAGTATGTATACGGGTGGCCACAACCATGGCCTGATTCTGCGCCAGGCCATCAGCCTGAATCGCCTCCAGACGTGGGTAGCGATCAAGAATAATCTTGCGATTTTTAACCGTGATATCGGGCGGCAATCCCAGATCAGCCCCACTGCCACCAAATCGCAGCAACGGCCCATGTTTGGGAAAGGAGTAAGTCTGGTTACTATCCTTGCGTACCTTGGGTCGGAGCATTTTCAGCTCCTTGCCCACATCCTCGGTCACATTGAGTTTGACTGTAATGATCTCGGGGTTATCGTTACCCGGTAAACCTTCGTCCTTAAGGAAATCTCGGAAGGTAGCCATGAAATCAGCCCCGACACCGAACACGTTCAAGGTCTCCAGTAAATGGATATGCTTAGGTGCCGTGGCGGGCTCCAGACGACTGGAGCGCATCAGGCTCATCCCCTTACCCTTGAGGCGCACCCCACGACCAAAAAGCTGAATGATCTGCGAGCCTTCCTTTTTGCCGGTGTTCATCAAGCCCATGGAAGAGACACGCCAACAGTTCCATCCCTCGATGAACTTCTTCGAGCCGATGAGCACGTTTACCGGTGAGTGTTCAGCATGAACCTCGGCAAAGATCGGATTCTCGAACTCTGACTTGCGCACCGCCACATGTTCAAGATTGGCACTTTCCAGGTGCTCCGCGAGGCCCGGTGCATCACCTACGTTGATTAGACCAAAGGGCGTGTCATTGTCCCCCACCTTAAGCAGCAACTCACCGGAATCGCCGGTGATCCGGTCAACAACCAGGGTACCACCGCCATGTGTACGGAAGACCTGAAGCAGAATATCAGCATAGAGCTGATTAGCATCCAGCTTCAGCTCCTGTAGGTAAGGGAAGCTACCGGCGAAGATATCGTTACCCTGCTCGTCGACCAGCCCTGCCCCTTTCGCATTGCCATAGATCACCGCATTCAGGGCGTCGACCGCCTCAGTCCGCTCGGCGGTGAACCAGGCCATGAATCGCAGGATCTGTGCCACGTCAGAGGCACGTTCATCGTAATTCTTTTTGGTCTCTTTGCTACCATCGTCCTTCACCACACTGGCGCCAACGAAAACCCACAGTGGAGATGTCAGGTTATAAGGGCGAAACTGTCCCTTGCGATCTGCATAGAGCCGCTGCTGCTGGTAGAAGGCCACCAGCGCTGCGGCGAGGTAGTTTCGCCGGTGCTGCTCCAGCTTCTCAGGCAGGTTGAAGATACGGTAGTCCTTGCCGTAACCATCTTCATAGAAGTAACGGTAGCCGTAATCAAAAAGGATGCTCTTGGCATAGGCCTGCTCGACGTCTGTATCTTTAGCAGCGACAACTGCCTCCTTGAAGGTGGCAGAGTACTCGAAGGTGAAGCCGCGTCCGGCCAATTTCTGGCGATGGGACAGCCAGCCCTTCTCCTCTTTGGCAGAACCGAGTCCACGATGCCCCTCGTCCACCAACAGCAGATTGCCATCACCAAAGCTATCTACGGCCATGGTCTTCTTGCCCTGCTCTGCACCCAGTTTGGTGATTTCGGTGACTGACAAACGTCTCAGTGATTTACGTTCACCACTAAAGAGATCGCCGGTATCCTGTGCCAGGCGTTCCGCATCCAGGCCACTTTCCGAGAACTCCTGCAAGTGCTGAGCCGAGAGTCGCTCATTAGGGGTAATCAAAATGATCTGACCATAGTCATTCACCTTACCCGCCTGTTCGGTATAGTGGCGGAACTGGCGCAGGTTCACGTGCATCAGTAGTGTCTTGCCACTGCCGGTGGCATTTTGCAGACAGAGCTTATTCAGCTCATCTATACCGTAAGGCTCGATTCCTGTTAGATAGCCCTGGCCGTTCCAGTAATCATTGAAAGCCTCCACATGTAAATTGAGACTATCGAGCATGTCGGTGCGATTAGTGAAATACTCATGCAGATAAATTTCCACGAACAACAGCGTCAACCATTGGAAGTACTTCCATTGTAAAGGCTCATCACGGGTTTCATTAAGCGCATCGGTATGAGCAACGATATTGGCATCAAACTGCTTGAGCTGTTCCTCGCTGTAATACCAGGTCGGTTGCCACTGCCCCAGCAGAGCATGCAGGTAGTGGTGGTGCCGGGTGGCATCTAATCCGGATGGAGCATGACGCAACCCTTTGGCCAGCAGTGTCATAGGCCGGACCTTCTTACTAACATCCTTGTACTGCTCAAACGGATCAATACCGAAGCGGGTCAGAAGCCACTGATTGAGGACCAGTTTCTTAAGAAAGTCACCCTTTGCCGTCAGTACCTTGGGCCTTGCGCTTCTTCGCCTGGCTGCCATCAGTGCAAGACTCCCTGTTCCGTTCCCTCCCACATGCGAGCCATAAAGGTCTCTTCCAGACTGAGCAGGCGCGCCTTGGCCTGGCCGGAAAGAGTGAGGCCGTGTGGACCGTTGATGTAGATCTTGTCGAACTCGCTATCAGCCTGATTGACACGGTACTTCTCCAGCAGCGCCTCAAGAGCTGCGGCATCCTGCTCCGGATCATCAGTGAGCTTGCGCCAGACAATCATCACCTTCTCTTTGTCGGCATCACTGCCCGGTGTGCGGCGCACATAGCCCTCGACGATGCGGAACCAATGCGCACCATCGTCCACCTCCTTGAAGCGAGTTACTTTAAGGCGAGTATGCTGGTCGTCGGGCAATTCAGGGTCCTTTTCACGTTCGAACTCAGCAACATAAGTGCGTGGCCGATCCAGTAACGCTACTTCCAAACCGATGAGCCAGTTGAAAGTCTCGATAAGATCCACCTTCACCGGTACCTGCGCATCACTGCCTGGCTTCTTCACCATCAAGGTATAGGCAGTTGGGTCGTGGAACTGTTCTACATTGAGCAGACTGGCCGAGCCGCGGGTTTCCACATCAAGGAAGTAATGGAGCAGGTAGTCCTTGCGCAAGCTTGCATTGCCTTCCTGGGCCAACATATCATCACGGCGTTCATCGCCATCGAGCATCAGGTTATTTAAAGTATCTTCGTAAGATTCAACACGAAGATATTTAATACAGTGAGAAATAGAGACCGTTCAAAATTCTGTGTCAGCATAGTCGGTTAAATATCCAGCACATTATCTAACCGGCCTTCAAAATAAATCGAAAGCTGTGACAAGGTCAAGTTCCAGTTTTGCAACGGCATCGTC
>Ga0180435_10003824_pt1 | contig 14985 bp, 13 predicted proteins | sample SS_ome_3_FD_132467 | JGI IMG/M metagenome (GOLD analysis project Ga0180435, IMG submission 132467) | Hypersaline lake sediment archaeal communities from the Salton Sea, California, USA - SS_3_S_1 metaG | ecosystem: Environmental > Aquatic > Non-marine Saline and Alkaline > Hypersaline >... | reverse complement strand
GAATCGGTTGCGTGGAACGGTTGCGGGGCTAAAGTGTACGTAACCGTAACCCGTTATACGTTTCGAGTTGCGTAACCGATCAACGTTACCCCGGAATTTCAAGTTATTGAAATTCCGAAGCAGGAACCGGCCCGATTTATGGATAAATCCGGATGTTGCCTTTAAATTATTTTCCAGAGGAAATTTTAAATGAGACTGAAGTATCTGTTCAAGATTCAGAATATTATCGACAATGAAATCCGGAGGATCTGCCAGGAGGACGGTTCGGTCATCGACCGGATACACCTGATTAAAACTCAGATTCTCGCGCTAGAGGTTAAGACCGGGGAGCTGGCGAATATCACGAAATGCTATAAATATCCCCAGCAGATGAAGGCGGTTGAGAAGAGGAAACTGATCATCAGATATGTGGACTGCTTCAAATTCCTCTTATCCATCGGGAATGACAACCAATTCAATGTTGTCAACTTCAGTGTAAAAGAACTGATCGAATCGGTCACCAAAGACCCCTGTGAGACCATAGTTGATGTTTTTCTCTCCCTCTTCGACCATATCAGCAATCTTAAAAGAGATCTGGTCACTGAAAACTATATCTCCGGGGTGGGCGTTTATATGACTATCTTCAAGGAGTTCGTTCTCATCGGGCAGCTTCTGGGTCTGACCTTCGAAGATGTATTCGATTATTATGATAACATCTACCGGGATATGGTCCATAAAGCCGAACCGCCGGCGGAGCAGTGATCGTTGGATTGTCCCCCGGAGATGGCCCGGTACGCATAATGACGGAAGCGACCGCACTTTTTGACGAGGAAGAGCTCCGTACCCTCCTTCAGCGCCAATCCTTCGGCCATCCCCTGTACTTCTTTAAAACCATTGCCTCTACCAACGATTACGCCAGAGAGTTAGCGGCAAGGGACTCTCCGGAAGGGACACTGGTTATCAGCGAAGAACAGACCGCGGGAAGGGGACGAATGGGGAATAGCTGGATTTCACCACCCGGGACAGGGATCTGGATCTCTCTTATCCTCCGGCCGCCCCTACCTCCTTCTCAAGGGCCGCTCATAACTCCGATGACTGCTGTGGCCGTAGCCGGGGCGATCAGAAAGGTTACGGGACTCTCCGCCGGGATAAAGTGGCCTAACGATATCATCATCAACAACAGGAAAGCGGCCGGGATTTTGATAGAATCGAGCGCCGGGGAGAGATCTATAAAACATCTCATCGTCGGAATCGGAATTAACGTAAATACCGAGGTCTTTCCCGAAGAGATTCGGGAGAGCGCAACATCTCTGAGCATCTGCTCGGGGAAGAAGATATCCCGGATGGAGATTTTGATATCGGTCATACGTCAGTTGGAGCGATTATATTCGATCGTCATCCCCGGCGGCAAACCACGCATAATCCTGGAGAGATACCGCTCCTGGTCGGTTACCCTGGGAAAGATGATTACCGCCGATCGGGCCGGGGGAAAGATTACCGCCCGGGCCCTCGATATCACACCAAACGGCGGTCTGCTGGTGCAGGATCAGACCGGTATAACCGAAGAACTCATATCCGGCGAGATCCAGAATCTTATTTTTCCTTCGGGAAAATAAGACGGGGCACGCATGTGTCAACATCTAGAGTGTATTTATGAAGTTGGTTCTCTGCCATATTGTCTGGGTGGGGATGGAGAAACCATTCGTTGTCAGTGAAGCGATAGCGGAACGGTTGTCGTTGTCGTATTCGTAATCGTGGTTATTTCTGTATCGTTCTTATGTTGAAGAAGATAAGCCGGCATTAAAAATAAAATATGGAAGGGTAGGACTCTTTGAGGCGATTACGACAACGACAACGATAAAGTTAAAGAGAGGAAAGAGAGCCAAATATATTTATTTACATTCATCAACAACCCACACAAAACGACAGAGAACCATAAAGTTGATTGGTTGTTCAAGACATATTTAGTATTTTATGCTAAGTTTATCCGCATTGTATCAATTAAATCGTTATCGTCATTTTTCAAAACATAAAAGTTACCCCACCGGCGGCGGGGCAAATTTTATATGAATAACTACTTTCTCAATACCAAGTCATTCTTTCATCATGTAGCCCTCTTCTTCAAGGGGATCAAGGTATTCGCCCTGGTCGGTAAAAGCGGAACCGGAAAAAGTTTCCGGGCCCAGCTGGTTGCCCGAAGGTTCGGAATAGATATCATCATTGATGACGGCCTGGCGATTGTCGAGCAGCGGATTCTCTCCGGCAAATCAGCCAAGAAAGAGAAGAGTTCTTTCACCGCGGTTAAGACAGCCCTCTTCTATGACGATAAGCACGCCCAGGAAGTAATCGATAGTCTCAAGATCCAGGATTTCAAGAAAATCCTGATTGTCGGGACATCCGAAAAGATGACCAGGATAATCGCCTACCGGCTCGGACTGCCCGAACCAAGCCGGATCATCAAGATTGAGGATATCGCCAGCGAGGAGGAAATTGACGCCGCGTCCAGATCGCGGAAGATATCCGGAAAGCACATTATCCCGGTTCCTGCTATCGAGGTTAAGCGGGAGCATTCCCATATCTTCCTTAATTCGATTCAAGTCTTTCTGAAGCGGAGTCTCTTCTTCTGGAAGGGAAACAACACCTTTGAAAAGACGCTGGTTCGCCCCCAGTACAGTGACAAGGGAATGGTGAAGATATCGGAGAGCGCGGTCAGTCAGATGGTGATTCACTGCGTGAATGAGTATAACCCCGACATCAAGATCATGAAGATCATCGTATCCAAGGAGGAGGGAGCATACAAATTGGAGATCATAATCCGGGTGCCCTTCGGGATGCGGATAAGCGGGAGAATCCACGGGATGCAGCTCTTTATTCTTGAGAGCATCGAACAGTTCAGCGGCCTGGACCTGAAGGAAGTTAATGTCACCGTCGGAGCGATTGCCAGGCCGAAAAAAAAGGACTGGGGTCTGCTCCGGACCTCGAGTAAAGATGAAGAAGAGGAGTAAAGTTTACCTCGATCAGGCGGCCACCTCGTTTCCGAAGCCCGAATCCGTCTACCGATCTCTCGATGAATTCGCCCGAACAATCGGGATCGGCAATGACCGGGGATTCTACCGGGAGAGCCGGGAGGCCAGCCGGATCTATGGAGAGACCCGCGCGGGACTGGCCAATCTTATCAACTGCCGGGCGGAGAATATAATCTTCACCTCCGGGACGACGGAATCGCTGAACACCATTATCAGGGGGGGCTTGAAGAAGGAAGACCACGTACTTATATCGCCATTCGAACACAACTCTCTGACCCGCCCTCTCAACTGCCTCTCCCGGGACCTCGGGCTGACCATCACTCCCCTCCCCGGTTCTCTGACCCGGGGGATCGAAATCGAATCGGTGGAAAAACTGATCCGCCCGGAGACCAGGATGTGCCTGATCAATCATATCTCAAACGCCTTCGGGATCGTGGAACCCATCCGGGAGATCGGGAAGATACTCCGGAAGTACGAGAATATCATCTTCGTGGTCGATGGTGCTCAGAGCCTGGGGACCTATCCGATCGACGTGGAGGAGATGGAGATTGATTTTCTGGCATTTTCAGGACACAAAGGCCTTCTGGGCCCGACCGGCACCGGCGGCTTCTTTATCAGGGACCAGCTGATCGAACAGGTCCAGCCGCTGAAATTAGGGGGAACAGGTATCAAGTCCCTGGCACCGATTATGATCGACACCCTTCCCTTTAAGTACGAAGTAGGGACACCGAATTCCTGGGGCATTGCCGGCCTGCGGGCGGGGGTGGAATTCATCCTGGAGAAAGATGTCGGCGCGATCCATGATCATATTGAAGAACTGACCCGGAGAGCGGCGGAGAAATTGAGCCGGATAAATTCTCTTACCCTCTATCTCCCCTCCCCCGATATCCATCACGGTGTTATATCCTTCAATTTCATGGATCTCCCTCCCCGGGAGACGGCTTCACTCCTTGATAAGATCTTCAACATCAAGGTCCGGGACGGCCTCCACTGCGCGCCGGACGCTCACCTGGCGGTCGGCACCAACCCCCTGGGGACTGTAAGGGCCAGTTTCGGAATCTTCAATACCGAAGATGATATCATCTACCTCCGCGACGCGCTCACGGAATTGGAGAGAGAGATGGGAAGAGGATAAATATTTGTTGCTTGTAATTTGAAATTTTTTGTTATTCTAATATAACTAAGAACCAAGAACTTAGCGCTTCGCGCTAACTGTTGGTAGCCGCACCCTTTAGGGTGCGCAATAAACGCAGGCTAAAGCCTGCGGCTACCTTTTTAACTACATTTATTTTAATTCCGAAGCAGGAACTTAGCCCTCACTTCGTTCGGGCAACTTTTGACTTTTTAGACAGGATAACAGGATAATCAGGATGGAAAATTAAAAACCCCTATCCTGTTCATCCTGTTATCCTGTCTAAAATAGATATAGAAACCATACACGCGGCGGGGATCGGGACAATCGCCCAACCGGGAGTATCGCGATGGATAAGAAAGAAATTTATGAACTACTGGAATGGTTCGAAAAAAGCGCCCTTTCAGAGATCGTTGTGGAAAAATCCGATACCAAAGTTGTAATGAAGAAGCCGGGGCCGCTCCCGGAGAAACTCGCTGAAACACAAGGGCTCCAGCCAGCCAGCCCGGGAAAAGACAGCCCGGTCCCTGTGGAAACTTCCGAAAATAAGGAAGGTATTGAGGTGATTACCGCTCCCATGGTAGGGACCTTCTACCGGGCGGCGGCGGCGGATGCCCCCCCTTTCGCGGAGGTCGGAATGAAGATAAAGCAGGGGGAAACCATCTGTCTTATTGAAGCAATGAAGGTGATGAATGAACTCGAGGCGGAATTCGACTGCGAGATCATCAAGATCCTGGCCCAGAACGTTTCCCTGGTAGAGTACGGCACCCCTCTCTTCGAGGTTCGAATAGATGATTAAATCCTTACTGGTAGCGAACCGGGGCGAGATCGCGGTCCGAATCATACGGGCCTGTCATGACCTCGGGATCCGGGCGGTCGCGGTCTACTCCGAAGCTGATCGCAACGCTCTTCATATCCGGCTGGCCGACAACAAAATCTGCATCGGCCCCGCCGCAACTCGGGACAGTTATCTCAACGAGGCGAATATAATCTCCGCGGCGGTCCACGCGGACTGCGACGCGGTTCACCCGGGGGTGGGATTTCTGGCGGAGAATTCGGAGTTCGCCCGGTTGGTTATAGAATCGGGCTTAGAGTGGATCGGGCCGGCGCCCGAGGTTATCGATCTCCTCGGAGACAAGGTCAGGGCTAAAAATACCACTCTTAATCTGGGAATTCCCGGAATCCCCGGAGCCGAGATTGATACCGGAGATCCCGCCGGAGTACGGAAAGCTGCCGCGGGGTTGGGCTATCCGGTTATCCTCAAGGCCGCCGCCGGTGGCGGTGGGAAGGGGATGAGGATCGTTCGGAAGGAGAGAGAACTGGATAACCTCCTCGCGGTCGCGAGCAATGAAGCCCTCTCCGCCTTCGGCGACGGCACTCTCTACCTCGAAAAATATCTGGAAGACCCCCGACATGTTGAAATCCAGGCCGTAGCTCTCCCCGATGGTTCCGTCCGCCTGCTGGGGGAACGGGACTGCACGGTTCAGTTCAATCACCAGAAGCTGATTGAGGAGGCCCCTTCTCCGGGTCTGGCGGAGGAGAACCGAAGATCGATGGAAGAAGCCTCGATCTCTCTCCTGGGAAGCCTTGGCTATGCCGGCCTGGGAACGATCGAGTTTCTGGTCGATAACGGCAATTTCTATTTCATGGAGGTTAACGCCCGGCTCCAGGTGGAACATTCCGTTACGGAGATGCTCACCGGGATCGACCTGGTACGCCAACAAATTATCGCCTGTACCGAAAACCGCCTGGATGTACCGGAGGCTGCATCAATGACGGGCGGTTACGCCCTCGAATGCAGGATCAACGCCATCGCCGCCGGGACCGTTCAGCAGTTTATCCCCCCGGGAGGTTTTGGCGTCCGGGTGGATACCCACCTCTACACCGGTCTCGCCGTCCCTCCCTATTATGACGCTCTGGCCGCCAAAATTATTGTCACGGGTAGAGACCGGCAGGAAGGAATCCGTAGGATGCGGAGGGCCCTGGACGAATTCATAATCGACGGACTCCCCACCAACCTTGAGATCCAGAAGGATATTATCTCCAGCCGGATCTTCGGATCCGGCGACTTCGGAACCACGACTTTCGATTCCTTGATAACGGAGGAGACAGAATGAAGTTTCGCCGGATTACCCGACATCTACCTCTCCCCTCCCGCAAACGGAAGACGCAGCGGAAGGTGGCGGCTTTTCTGGCGAAAGGAAGGGTAATCGCGAAAAAGCGCCATCAGTGCCCCTTCTGTCACCGCCATATAGAGGGAGGGGAACTGGAGAATAATCTCTTTGTCTGCCCCGACTGTTCACACCATTTCCGCATCACTCCCCGGGAACGAATCATCTTCCTGGTTGATCCCGACAGTTTCGAGGAGACGGAGGAGGGAATAACGAGTCTTAACCCGATCGAATTTCCGGGCTATGATGATAAGATCCGGAGAATGGTAAATATTACCGGACTTGATGAGGCCGTAATAACCGGGATCGGGTCAATCAATGGCAACAGGACGGTTCTGGCGGTAATGTCCTTCAAGTTTATGGGGGGTAGCATGGGTTCCGCCGTCGGGGAGAAGATCGCGCGGGCCATACTCAACGGTGTCCAGCACAGCCTCCCGGTCATTATCTTCGCATCCTCCGGTGGCGCGCGGATGCAGGAAGGAATTTTATCTCTGATGCAGATGGCCAAGACTTCTCACGCCGCGGCGCAGCTGGAAGAAGCGGGGCTGCCGCTTTTTATAGTCCTGACTGATCCCACCACCGGGGGAGTAACCGCCTCCTTCGCCATGCTGGGTGATGTCACGCTGGCTGAACCCGGTGCCCTGATAGGCTTTGCCGGGCCCCGGGTTATAGAGGGAACTATCAAAGAGAAACTCCCGGAGAGCTTCCAGCGGTCGGAGTTCCTCCTGAAGAAGGGGTTCATCGACCTGATTGTGGAGAGGAAGGAACTTCGGCCGACCCTCTCTTTCCTGATTGAAACCCACTCCCCGGAGGGGGGTCAATAATGGGGTTCTCAGTCAGATTGTGTGGGTGGGCATGGAGAAACCATTCGTTGTCAGTGAAGCGGTAGCGGAACGGTTGTCGTTGTCGTATTCGTAATCGGGGTTATTTCTGTATCGTCTTGATGTTGAAGAAGATAAGCCGGCATAAAAATAAAATACGGAAGGGCACGACTCTTTGAGGCGATTACGATTACAATTACGACAACGACAACGATAAAGGTAAAGAGAGGGAAGAGAGCCAAATATATTTATTTACAATCAACACCAACCCACACAAAACGACAGAGAACCTCAAATATAAATATAGTTATCTCTAATTAGCATTTGTCCACACAATATGACAGAGAACCTATAATGAAAAAGAAAAAACGGGAAATCCAGGATAAAATCCAGGAACTGATGACCCTGGCGGGCAGGGTACGGATCGATATCAGTGACGAGATCTCGAAACTCCAGGAGAAAATCTCCGGGGAGGAAGACCCGATTGTCCAGACCTGGGCAACGGTGCAGTTAGCCCGGCACTCCGACCGGCCGACCGCGCTCGACCTGATCAACCGGATCACCGATCGGTTCCTCGAACTCCATGGGGACCGAGCCTTCTCCGACGACCCGGCCCTGATCGGAGGGATAGGAACACTGGACGAAATCCCCATCACCTTTATCGGACATCAGAAAGGACGAAACCTCAAGGAGAACATCCAGCGGAACTATGGTATGGCTCATCCAGAAGGATACAGGAAAGCACTCCGTCTCGCCCGGCAAGCCGAGAAATTCGGACGGCCTATCATAACCTTTATCGATACCCCGGGAGCCTACCCCGGGATAGGCTCCGAGGAGCGGGGGATCGGGGAAGCGATCGCCCGGAATCTCAAGGTATTTTCCACCCTCAAGACCCCGATCATCTGCGTCATTACCGGGGAAGGTGGGTCAGGGGGGGCACTGGGAATAGGAGTGGGGGACCGGGTATTCATGCTGGAAAATTCCATCTACTCGGTGATCTCGCCCGAAGGATGCGCTTCCATTCTTCTCAAAGACGCAGGTAAAGCTCGCGACGCGGCCCATCTACTCAAACTCACCGCCCCTGACCTGCTGCAATCAGGAATCATCGACGGGATCGTCCCCGAGCCGGTGGGAGGCGCCCAGAACGACCTCCCCGCTACCGCCGCCGCGGTCAAGGAACTCCTCCGAAAAGAACTCAATACCCTCCGCAAGATGCCGATGGCTCAACTCCTGAAAACCCGGGGCCAGAGGCTGCAGCGCTTCGGGGAATTTCGAGAACCCGATCCGGAGAAGGCAGAGGGGCCGGCCAATAAATTCCTCGCCCAGCTCCGGGAGAAGGTAGCCTCACGTTTTACTCTAACCTGAGTTGAGCGATTATTGCGGATGAAATGTGCTAAGATTATGAGAACACATCGGTTGCAAAAAACGCAGACGCGTTATTCAATGCGAACGAGTATTTTCGCAACCGACTGGGTTCCATAAGATTGGTGCAGTTCGCCGCATAGAATCGCTCAATTTAGGTTTAAGCTGATTGGCGCCTGACCGAAAACTCCGATTTTGTTAAATTTGGAAGTCATTGCGAGGAGCAATCCCACAACCAACACCAATTGTCATTGCGAGGAGCAACGCGACGAAGCAATCTCCCAGCCAACACCAATTGTCATTGCGAGGAGAGCAGCGACGAAGCAATCCCACTATCTGGATTTCCGCGGTTCCGTTCAGGAACTAATTAAAACCACGAAGGACACGAAGAACACGAAGGATAGATAAGAGAAACAAGTGTTATAACAGCTCTTGTTCTTCAATCCCTTCGTGTTCTTCGTGTCCTTCGTGGTTAATCACTTCATTGTCCGAGGAAAGTACTACTACTCACTGAATTGCCGGAGAACCAGGGTACTGTTATGGCCGCCGAAACCGAATGAGTTACTGGCCGCGATCTTGATATCCGCCTCTCTTGGTTGATTGGGGACATAATCCAGATCACAGTCCGGATCCGGCACCTCGTAGTTGATGGTAGGCGGGATGATTTTGTTCTTCATCGCCAGCAGACAGGCTACAACTTCCGTTGCTCCCGCCGCGCCAAGAAGATGTCCGTGCATCGACTTGGTGGAACTGACCGGGACTTTATAAGCTCCTTCTGCGAAGACGGTCTTGATCGCCATCGTCTCAAACTTATCATTCATCGGAGTCGAAGTCCCGTGAGCGTTGATATAATCCACTTCTTCCGCGGAGACCCGGGCGTCATCCAGGGCCATCTGCATACTACGGGCCGCGCCGCCGCCATCGGGAGCGGGCGCCGTCAGGTGATAAGCGTCGGAGGAACAGCCGTATCCGACCAACTCACCATAAATTGTGGCGCCCCGGGCACGGGCATGTTCCAGTTCTTCCAGGACCACCATCCCCGCGCCTTCCGACATGATAAATCCGTCCCGCTCCTTGTCGAACGGGCGGCTGGCCTTCTCGGGCGCGTCATTGCGGGTTGAGAGCGCTTTCATCGAACAGAATCCGGCCAGTCCCAGCCTGGTCGTGGACGCCTCCGCGCCGCCGCTGACGATTACATCCGCCAGTCCGTTCCGGATACCCCAGAGTGCCTCCCCGATGGAATGAGAGGAAGTGGCACAGGCAGTCACCACCGAAATATTGGGACCTTTCAGCCCCTTAATCATGGCAATCTGCCCCGGCAAGAGATTGATAATCATCATCGGAACCAGCAAAGGAGATACCCGGGAGGGGCCTTTCTCCAGCATGATCTGATGCTGTTTCTCGATGGTATGGAGACCGCCGATCCCGGAACTGGCGTAAACCCCGATCCGGGTAAGGTCTTCCTGCTCCAGATCCAGACCGGAATTATCAATAGCCTGGATGGCCGCCGCGACACCTAGCTGGCAGAACCGATCCATTCTCTTCGCCTGCTTCCGATCGAGATATTGGGCGGGATCAAAATCATTTATCTCCCCGGCAATCTGGGCCGCGAATTCGGAAGGATCAAACGACTCAATCCGGCCGATTCCACTCCGGCACGCGGCCAGAGATTCCCAGAATTCATCCGGGTTCTTACCTATCGGAGTCATTACACCCATACCGGTAACTACAACTCTTCGCTCTGTCATCTCTTCCTCCCTAATATTTCCTTATTTATTGCACCGCCGCGTCCAGTCTCTTTCAGCCCCGGCGTATTTTTTAATATAATTTAAGCCTGTCCACTCCCCACTGCCTACTCCCTACTGCCCACTCCCCATCTACCATCTAACCAGCGATGCCCCCCAGGTTAAACCACCGCCAAAGGCCACCATTAAAAGAAGATCGCCTTTCTTCAGGATCCCGTTATTATCCATCTCCGCCAGGCCGATCGGAACCGTCGCACCCGACATATTACCGTAACGATCGACATTGATATAGACCTGATTCTCCGGAATCTTCAGTCGCTTGGCTACCGCCTTCATAATCCGCAGATTAGCCTGGTGAGGAAGGAGCCAGGTCACATCTTTTGAGGTCAGCCCCGTCTGTTTCAGGACTCGCTGGGCCGATCGCACCATCGAGGCGACCGCCAGCTTGAAGATCTTATTCCCCTCCATTCTGATAAAATGCTTCCGCTCTTTCAGAACTTCCGAGGTGATGGGACAGGCCGATCCGCCGGCTTCGATCGCCAGAAGCGACGCGTATTCGCCATCCGAACCGATATAACAGTCCAGTAACTCTCCCCGGGTACAACCTTTGCTCAGAACAGCCACACCGGCACCGTCCCCGAAGAGGACACAGGTATCCCGGTCCTCCCAGTCGGTGATGGATGATAGCACTTCCGATGATACTACCAGAGCGTTCCGGTATCTCCCCCCCTGCAGGAGTTTCTGCCCCAACTCCAGAGCGAAAATAAAGCCACAGCAGGCCGCGGAGACATCAAAACAGGCGGCGGTAGTGTTACCTAACCTGGTCTGAAGAAGACAGGCAGTGGAAGGGAGCGGCGAATCGGGGGTAATCGTTCCCACGATGATCAGATCCAGGTCTTCCGGCGCAACTCCGGCGACCTCCAGAGCCTGCCGGGACGCCTGCTCAGCCATGGAAGAAGCCGTCTCCCCGGGAGCGATTATTCTCCTCTCCCTGATCCCGGTCCGGGTAAGAATCCACTCATCGGACGTATCGACCATCTTCTCCAGATCGGCGTTCGTTAATACTTTCTCCGGGACATAGAAACCGGTTCCGGCTATCCCTATCTTTTCGTCAGTCATCTTTCATCCCCTTTAATGTCAGCGACTATACTATTGCACCCGGGGCCAATTAAATTATGAGTTCAAGTAACCCGCAGGCTTCAAATTACAAAATAACAGCAGACAAAATTTTTTTGCTCGAATTTCCAGCGGCAGGTAATTGCCAGGCCCTCGAGAGATATCAATACGAATGGGCTCCAGAATACTTAGAAGAAGATAATGATATTAGCCATAATCAGAGCGGTCAAGGATATTATCACGATTTTTCCCACCGGCATCTATTAGTATCACAGATGATTTCTCCTTTACTTCCCCGCCACGCCGTTTCATACTTAAAATAGGGAATGGGGAATGGCAGGGATGAGAAGTGAATAGCAGGGAAGAGCAGGGAGGTGCCGGAGGCAACCGTCCGATGGGTCAGATCAGTCCGATCCGTCAGAGTAAAACCAGAGCAAGCCAAATTCGCGTAATTAGCGAAATTCGTAGTTGAAATGGGGAGTGGGGAGTAGGCAGTGGGCAGTAGAGAACGGAAAAGCGAATATCGAACCGCAGAATATCGAATATCGAATGTCGAAGTAAAAGAAGCCAGAGCAAAGGCAACTTCGACATTTGCTTGCATCCCGATTATTTTGGGGGAACGTCGAACGTCCAACTTCGAACATCGAACGACAAGGCCGAGGTAGGGGGAGCAATCAGAGTAATCCGTGTAATCCGTGGACAAAAAAAGGGGGCGAGGTAGAGGGAGCTTTTACAATCAGATAATTTTTGCGGTGAAATATTATGAAGTGGCAAAGAAAAACAGGAATAATGCTGGCCCTCGACGTGCCAGACCGTCAAGCCGCATTCGAACTCCTTGACCGGGTGGTAGAGGATATCGATGTCATTAAATTCAACTACCCCCTGATCCTCTCGGAAGGCATCTCGCTGATCGGAGATATCAAAGAACGCTATAAAAAGCCTATCCTGGCCGACTTCAAGATCGCCGATGTCCCGGTGACCAACAACCGGATCATCCGGATCTGCCGGGAAGCGGGAGTGGATGGGATTATGCTTCATGGATTCATCGGGATCGACGCCATCCAGTCTGCGGTCGAGGAGGCGGGAGAGGTAAAGATCTTCGTTGTAACCCAGCTGACCAACCCCGGGGGACTTGACTTCACGGCCCAGTTCACCGAAGAATTCTCCGGGCTGGCCCGGATGCTGGGAGCAGCCGGAGTCCAGGCTCCGGGGAACCGGCCGGATGTAGTGAGAAAGGTCCGGGCCATAGTGGGAGACGAGCTGATGATCGTCTGCTGCGGGATCGGCGCCCAGGGAGGAAAATTCGGCGCGGCAATCGAAGCGGGGGGAGATTTTGAGATCATCGGCCGGGCGATCTACCAGGCCGAAGACCCGGCCCGGGCGGCAAACGAAATCAGAGCCTCGATCGCGCCGTTTCTCTCTTAAATCCGGATTATGGTTATTTTAATGTTGCCATGCTCGTAGTGCAGGACTTCAGTCCTGCCTTTGTTCGGCAGGGCTAAAGCCCTGCACTACGAACGGCTGGATTTGCCATAACATTATATTTTTAAAATCTAAAAGTATTACATACCTATCTTGCTATTTCTTTGTGCCTTAGTGTCTTAGTGGCATTCCCATGAAAATTGAGAACTTAAATCTCCGTATCCACGAATACTGTGTCGATGATGATACGATCACCGTCGAGGGGGTAGCCCCGCAGCCGCTGGATCTCCCGGCCCTGGCGGAGATTGGCCGCAAGTTAACCTCTAAAGTTATGCTGATGGAACGGCTGAACGTTCTTTACATCGTCCTGGATACTGTCACCATCCATCTCCACCAAAACGGTGAAATCATGGTCAACCGGGCCAAATCAATCGAGGAAGCCGAAACTATTTTGACAAATCTTATTTTCCCCCCGGAAAAATAAAAACCATCGGCAATATAATCGGCAATATTTTGCCTTGACCCCAATACTTCATTATCATAACCTTAACGCATAGCTTGTATTGCGCGGAATATATATCGGCAAATATATCGACATATTCTGGGAGATCATGAAAGAGAACTTATTTAATAACCCTGCTGATATGGAACCGCTCATACCCGAATATGGGAGAGATGAGTTAATCGAACTGGTCTGTGAAATATTTCGTCTTTCGGGAAAATTGAGCGCGGCTCTTCACCCTATAACTCGAAGTTCCATTGCCGAACTCATCCGCACGATGAACAGCTACTACTCAAACCTGATCGAAGGCCATCGAACCAACCCCCATGATATTGAGAAAGCTCTTCATAACGAATTTTCGGATAATCCCGAGCAGAGAGATCTCCAGAAGGAAAGCGTCGCCCATATTAAGGCGCAGAAGGCCCTGGAAGAAAGACTCAAAAGTGAAGATGGGACAGATCTATTCTCCGGAGATTGGATCTGCTGGATCCACCGAGAGTTTTATAAACACCTGCCGGAGAGATTCCGCCGGATCACCGATGATAATGACTCTACTTTTCAGGTGATTCCCGGTCAATTAAGACAAGAGAATGTTTCGGTTGGAAGACATATCGCGCCGGACTGGAAGACGATACCATCCTTTCTAAAGAGATTTTCGCAATATTACAACTCAGATGCCAGGGAGAGTCACCGGCAACTCCTGGCGATAGCTGCCTCTCACCATCGCCTGGCCTGGATCCATCCCTTTCTGGATGGAAACGGCAGAGTGGTTAGACTATTCTCTCATGCGCTCTTGATCCGATCCCGGACCGACGCGGACGGTCTCTGGGCGATCTCGCGGGGGCTGGCTCGACATGATTCCAAATATAAAGAAATGCTGGCGAACGCCGATCAAGCCCGGCGGAATGATTACGATGGAAGAGGGAATTTGTCAGATCGGGCATTGTACGATTTCTGCAAGTTTTTCCTGATAACCGCGATCGATCAGATCGATTTTATGTCTTCCATTCTGGAAGTTGATCAATTGGAAAATAGAATCGATAAATACCTCCAGTTTGCTTCCGGGCTCGACAGTCATATTTTACCGGCCAAAGCTCTTCTCCTTGAAGCATTGAGACAGGGGGAGTTCGCCCGGGGAGAAGCCGGAAGGATCACCAATCGCGGCGAAAGATCGGCCCGGAATATCTTAAAGACCCTGACGGAAGCGAAGCTGCTCATCTCCGATACCGCGAAAGGTCCGGTCAGGCTGGGCTTCCCGGAAAAAGTCCTCGAGTATTATTTTCCGTTACTCTATCCCGCCGGAACCGATCTACCAACCGCGGACCTTACCGGGCAGGATACCTTGTCCCCTTCCGAAAAATGGTAGTTTTGAATGCCGGTCAACGGCCGTTCTGGGTGGAGTTAATCTTAATGCCCCTTACGATGGGTTGGTGATGACATTACTGATGTTACAAAGACCGCTAAGGTTTTAATCAATGAGATAAAAATTACCCGGGAAGTGAATCATGAAGAGAATGAATAAGTTTATAACTTTGCTCCGTCCCCTACTTTTTCTTGAAAAAGCCTTTCTCAGCTCGCCCCCCTCCCTTGATCCCTCCCCCCAGAGGGGAAGGACAATCGCCCTCTCAAGGCCCCGTATTTCGGATCCGAACCGGGCCCCGGATTTCGGAAATTTTTCTGAAGCTAAACTTTTTCCGATCACAATCATT
>Ga0180435_10003822_pt1 | contig 14989 bp, 11 predicted proteins | sample SS_ome_3_FD_132467 | JGI IMG/M metagenome (GOLD analysis project Ga0180435, IMG submission 132467) | Hypersaline lake sediment archaeal communities from the Salton Sea, California, USA - SS_3_S_1 metaG | ecosystem: Environmental > Aquatic > Non-marine Saline and Alkaline > Hypersaline >... | reverse complement strand
ATTTAACGCAACGGGATTATTAAGAATTGGAACCACGGATTGCACAGATTACACGGATTTTAATTTAGTGCGTTTTCGCACTTTTTCTTGTGTAACATTTTAACACAACGTATTGACAGGGCCAGAAGTAAATGTTTTTCGGATAAATATATAAATAATGCAAAAACGGGAAAATTCAATCGTGATGAGTATAATAAAAAACTCCTGTTGTTCTAAAGGCCCTGTGGAATGAAATATTGGGCCGCAAAAACTGCGAAAGTTAAAACATAATGAAGTTATTAATTATTACCAATAATCCGGAGCGGTCCAGTTTTCGGCAGCGAGTAGGTGTGTATCTGGATATATTGCGCGAACAGGGGGTTGAATGTGAAGTGGCAAAACTGCCGCAGAAGACTTTTTCCCGATGGGCGCTTTTTCGCAAGTCAGCGGAGTATGACGGAGTGTTGCTGCAGAAAAAACCTTTGAATTTTATGGACGCGAAAGTATTACGGAAATACAGCCGAAGGGTCATATATAATTATGACGACGCAATCATGTTCAAAGAAAAACAGTCTGAAACCCACTGTCGGTCGCGTTTTATGCCCTTTCAACGCACAGCATCGATGGCGGACCTGATCGTGGTGGGCAGTAAATATTTGGCTGAGCAGGCAAAGCCTTTTAATTCCCGGGTAACAATTCTTCCCATCGGCCTGGATGTCGGCAGTTATCGGGTGCCGGTTGTCAGAAAAGACCCGGATGAAGTACGACTGGTCTGGATCGGCAGCGAAGCAACCATTGGATATATGGAAAACCTCCGGCCGCTCCTGGAAGAAATCGGGGCCAAATATAAAAATGTTATTTTAAGAATCATTTGTGATAATTTCATCGACCTGCAAAACATGCCAGTGGAAAAATATAAATGGGAGAAGGATAAAAGAGGGCAGTATCTTTCGGAATGCGATATCGGCCTGGCTCCGCTGCCGGCCGATAATTTTTCCCGTGGTAAATGCAGCTTTAAAGTACTGGAATATTCTGCCGCGGGTTTGCCGGTGGTGGCTGATCCGGTGGGGACCAACGGAGAATATGTTATCAATGATGTAACCGGACGTTTGGTAGGAACCTTGGCAGAGTGGAACGCCGCCGTTGGGGAACTTATTGACAAGCCCGAACTGCGAGCCCAGATGGGCCGAAAAGGCCTCGAGAACGCCCAGAACTATGACATTTCCGTTATCGGTCCCCAGTTTGCCGAGATTATCAAAGAAGCCTGTATCCCGGTCTCATAGAAACGGATTTGGTTATCTTAATCTTGTTTTTCGTAAATCGAAACGGTATTATGGCGGCTGTTAGGCAAATATTGTTCTCTATTGACTTGAAAGGATACGGTTTATGGGTCATCGCTTTAGTTCTTTTCTGAAGAGAAAGATTCTGGGTAAGAATCAGAACCTTATATCGATTGACGATCCCTATGCAACTGTAGAACGACTTTTTTGGGCCAACGCTATTTTTGTGAAAAAAGATTATCTAAATTATTGAGCTATACATAGCGCAATTGCGTTTTTCCATGTCGCCAACAATATTACTGGTAAATCCGCCTATATACGATTTCGCTGCTTATGACATGTTCAATAAGCCGGTGGGATTGCTCTATCTGGCGAGTTTTTTACGGACGGCTGGATATGAAGTTCGTCTGGTCGATAGTCTGGATCGAAATCATCCCAATTTGCCGGTCAAAGGGGAAAAAGATATAAAAACCCGAGATAACGGCACCGGTAAATATCACACAACGATCATCGAACGTCCATCGTGCCTAGCGCATGTTCCCCGCTATTATCGTCGCTATGGTCTGCCGGCGGAGCAATTGGAAAATATTCTCACGTCGGAATACCAAAACCACAAACCCTTGGCGGTTCTGGTGACCAGCATGATGACATACTGGTATCCGGCGGTAGCGGATACCATCCAACTCATTGGGCAAACCAATCCCGGCATCCCTGTCGGGCTGGGAGGTGTTTACGCACGGTTAATGCCCGAGCATGCCCGGGCCCGGTGTCGGCCGGATGTGATTTTTTCGGAGAACCATTTTTTGCCGGTTCTAAAATGGCTCGACAATCTCAGCGGTATCGATAGAAGCTATAATGATATCAGTGAGAAATTTTTGGAAAACACAATCCCGGCCTACGATTTATACGGTCGTCTCGATTATATCACCTTGATCACCAGTCTGGGCTGTCCGTTTAGCTGCCAATACTGCGCCAGCAGTTTTTTACAACCTCACCTGCAACAGTTAACGCCGGAACGATTTGTGGAACAGTTAACGACCTTACTTGGCTTGTTGGATAAGAGGAAGTCATTTTATAACATAGCTTTAATGGACGATGCTCTTTTAGCGCGACCGGAAAGCCATATCATTCCTGTTTTACGTCGGTGTCGGGAACAAAATCTTCCGTTGCGTTTCTATAGTCCCAATGGTCTGCATATTCGTTTTCTCACGCGCGCGGTGGCGGAGTTAATGTACGCCAATCGGTTTGAAATGATCCGGCTCAGTTACGAGTCTTCCGATTCCGCGGGACGTTGGCAACGCGCCAGTGACGACAAGGTGTCTGATCGTGAATTTCATGAGTCCATCGCTTATCTCACCGATGCCGGTTATGACCCTTGCCAGATCGAAGCCTACATTCTTACCGGTCTGCCGGGCCAATCTATGTCGGAAATTGAAACTTCGGCTAAAGTTGTCCATAAGCTGGGGGTTAAAATACGTCTCTGTCAATTTTCTCCTATCCCCCATACCCCGTTATTCCAGATTGCCTGTGACAATTACGGTATCGATCCCGAAGAACCCCTGCTGCACAACAATTCCATCCTGCCTGCCCTTGACAAACGTATCGGTCATCATGTTTTTCAACAGTTTAAAAATACGGTTCAGGAAATGAATCGGGATATCGCAGTACCAGGGATCGAATAAGAATTTCTCTACTTTTTTCATATTTCTGGGGGAAAAGGTGATTTTTTTTGTAATATTTTGGGGATAGGGGTGACTGCGCCTACGTGGTCTCTGCGAGAGGCTGTTGTAACAGGCTAGAGCAATAAAATTTTTCGTGTTCGTTTTATGCCTATTGCGGTTGCGGCTGACGGTATCAGATTTGTTTGCGATATTTCAATATCGCAGCGTAACCTTCTTTGTCAGCCTTGTCCTCATGACGGCCTAAATGCGAACAGAAAATATTGAAGTGCTCTAATGGTTTTTTTGTGTAAGGAGTAATGGCAATGTTTACGAAATGGCTGAAAACAATAATTATTGGTGGTGTAAGTCTTTGTCTGATAGGAGGTTTTCTGTTTGGTAAGGATATGGTGAGCTACCTGCGGAGTTCGGCGCGATCGGTGCGGACCGCGGTGAAGGATACGGTTCCGGTAGATTTTGAACTGCGACGGGCGCGAGATTTACTGGAAGAAATTATTCCGGAAATGCATGCGAATATCAAGATGATCGCCCAGGAGGAAGTGGAAGTGGCGGCGTTGAAGGCGGATATAGGCCAACAGGAGAAGCTGGTGGTGGATGAGCGGATGCGGATTCAGAAAGAACATGACGCATTGAAGATGCAAAAGGCCAGCTATACCATCGGGGAGAAGGAATACAGCCGAGAGCATCTCAAAGAGGACCTGGCCCGGCGTTTCGAGCGATTTAAAGAAGCGGAGATGGTGCTCAAGAGCAAACATCGTCTGCTGACGGCCCGGGAAAAGTCACTGCAGAGCGCTATCCAGCTGCTGGAAAAGACTCGGAGCCAAAAACTGATGCTGCAGGACCGGATCGAAGGGCTGGAAAGTCAATATCGACTGGTGCAGGCGGCGGCGGTGGGTTCGACGGTCCAGGTGGACAATACCAAGCTGGCACAGACGGAAAAGCTCATCAGGCAGATCAAAAAGCGTCTGGATGTAGCGGAACGAGTACTGGCGCACGAGAGTAGGTTTGTTCAACCTGTTGATATTGAATCAGTTAACGAAACAGGCCTGCTCAATCAAATCGATGAATATTTTCATCCGCGGGAGATTGCAGAGCCAGAAACCATCAGCCAGGAAACGGAAGTCACGGTGGAATCGGGTCCGGAATTGTGCAAAGCGGGCAAATAAATGAAGTCGCTATGAAGGGCTTCATGAGTAAATCCTGGAGGCAGGAATTGCGTGGTGGGGGTGAAAATGCTAGAATAAGGCATATCCATAGTACTGCGTACGGCTAAATTTGTGGGTGCTGGTATTGCCTAAGTATACCCATCGGGTATGAAAATACCTGGCAGGGCCCGATGTAATTGTTTTCTGGTTAAGTATATACATAATGTGAAAACGGGAAAATTCAATCGGAAGCAGTATAAGAGTTGACATGGTCAAGGAAGGATTCCGAAGCGGTGGTGGTGCTGCGAATCAAACAAGCGGAGTATGCCCTGAAAGAGGGTCAACTGGATAAGGCCTATGAGTTGGCGTCCGACGCGGACGTGCGAGAACATCGTCGAGGTCAGCAGTTGGCAGGCCGGGTGGCCCGGGCGCTGGTGGAACGGAGCAGGGAACATCTGGCCGGCGAACGGGTGGAGCAGGCTCGAGTGGACTGTCACAAAGCGGAAAAGCTGGGAGGAAACCTGTCAGAGATCGCGGAGTTACGAAAAGCGGTTGGAGACGCCCTGGAAAACAAGAGAGAACAGCAGCGGCAGGCTTGCCTGAAACGAGAACTGGCGCGGGAGCAGATCGAGAACGGGCGTTTGTCGGCAGGTGAGCAAATTCTGGGTGAAACATTGAAAGACGATGTCAAAGGGGCCGTGCTGGTGGAGCAGGTGCAGGCCCGGCGAAAGGAAGCGGAAGCGGTAGCTGCACGAGTGGGTGACGCTCTAAAGCGGGATGAGTTGGAAACGGCGGTGGATGAATTAGTCAAAGCTGGTGCCCTGAGGGGTGAGGACCGCAGGCTGGCGGAGCTGGGCGGGCAGGTCAGGAGAGAGACAATGAAGCGGATTCGGGGCGCTTTGGACGAGGGGAAGATACATCTGGCGCAGTCGCTGCTGGATCGAGTGGCACCGCTGGCAGTGGAATCGCTGGAGATTCAGGAGATGGCTCGGGTGGGTCAGCAGTGCGGTCTGGCAGCGGAGCACCTGGAGAGAGGTCGGATGCGGGAGACTATTTGTGTATTGCGTCAGCTGAAGGCGGCGTTGCCCAGGGCGAAATGGATTGATAAGGCGCTGGTGCAGTCGGAACAGGCGGCGAAGGCCTGGGAAGGGCTGCGGGCCGGTCCGCTGGGATTGATGGTTCCCGAGGATGACTGGTCGGACGATAAGGAAATAGTGAAAGCGGGTGGTGATGGCATAATCTTGACGGAATCAGGCGGAAAAAGTTCAGCGAGCCCATCATTACGGGAATATGAGAAAATGACTATACAAGAGACGCAGCTGCCGAGCCGTTTTTTGCTGAGCATTGACGGAGTGGGTAGTTATCTGATGGTACGGGCCGCGTGCGTGACGGTGGGGCCGGTGAGTTCGCAGCAGCGGCCGGACGTGGGATTGATCGCGGAGCCGGAAGCACCGGTGTTCATTATCGAGCGAACCGATGAGGATTATTTTTTGCGAAGCGAGGGTAAGGTTGAAGTCAATGACAAGTTAGTGACGGAAAAGCTTCTGAGGGACGGGGATCAGATTGCTCTGTCTGCCAGGTGCCGAATGAAATTCCATGTGCCAAACCCGGCCAGCACATCGGCGAAGTTGAAGTTATCGTCGGCGCGGTATCCACGGGCGGATGTGCGGGAGGTTATCTTGCTGGATCGGGAGATTGTCATCGGGCCGGACGGGTCGGCGCATATCGGGACAGGGAGATTGCAGGAGTCGATTATCCTGTATATGCAAAACGGGTGTTTGCGCTGTCGCAGCCGGGAAGAACTGCGGATGGAGGGAGAAACGATTCTGGAAGGGGCAGGGCTGCCGATGGAAAAATCTTTGCAGATCGGCGATCTGTCGATGGTACTATCCCGGATTTAAGAACGAGATATGGTCGGAAAGCGGATGGAAGAATTGACATTAACATGAAAATTCTAACAGTAAAAACTGCGAAAGTTTAGTCATTCAATCTAAAGAGATATGATGAAGCAATTTCGTTACAAATATGGTGATCGTCCCCTGGAGGGTTATACCATCGAGCGGGCCGCGGGGCGGGGCGGATTCGGGGAGGTATATTACGCGGTGAGCGACGGGGGGCGGCAGGTGGCATTGAAAGTGATTCAGAACTACGAGCAAATTGAGCTGCGGGGTATCCGGCAGTGCATGAATCTGAAGAGCCCGCATCTGGTGACCATATTCGATGTGAAATACAATACGGAAAACCGGCCTTTCGTGGTGATGGAATATGTGTCGGGGCCTTCGCTGCGGGATTTGCTGGACGAGGCGCCGAGCGGGTTGGGGGAACAGAAAGCGGCGTTTTTCCTGCGGGAGATAGCCAAAGGATTGACGTATCTGCATGACTGTGGGATTGTGCATCGGGATTTGAAGCCGGGCAATATTTTTTATGAAAACGGTTATGTGAAGATCGGGGATTATGGGCTGAGCAAAGCCATCGAAACGGGGATAAACAGTAATCAGACGATCACAGTGGGTACAGTTCATTACATGGCGCCGGAGATTGGGGCGGGCTGTTATGACCGCAGTATCGATATTTACGCGCTGGGGGTAATGTTATACGAGATGCTGTCGGGCCAGGTGCCGTTTTTCGGTTCCAGTCCGGGAGAGATATTGATGAAGCATATGTCGGCGGAGCCGGAGTTGGGGGAGGTAGCGGAGCCTTTCCAGAAGGTGATTCGCAAGGCCCTGGCGAAGGACCCGAAAGAGCGTTACGCGACGGTGCAGGAAATGGTGGAAGATGTGTTCGGGGCGGAGCATGTGCGGAACAGTGTTTCACAGTTTTCGCCGGACAGTCTGTCGATGATTGCCCGGAAAGCAGCCCAAAAGGCGAAGATTTCCGATGCGGACGGGGCGCAGAAGCAGGGAGCCGGAGAAGCAAAGGGAGCAGAGGATTGGGGCCGTGAGATGGAGGAATTCGGGGAAGAGGTGGGCAAAACGGGCCGACAGTTAGGTAAGGATATGGGGAAAATCGGCCAGGAGATGGCCGATACGGTCGATAGTATCTTTTCCGGTGGTAAGAAACAGGCTGGGGGAGTCCGGGCCAAAGAAGACCCTATGAGCCGGGGGCAGAGGCGCAATTTATTTTTCCTGGCCTCGGCGATGGTTTCCCTGGCTGGTTCCATTATTATGAGAAATCCCGATTTAGGTGACATGCTTGGTTTAGCCTTTGTGGCGTTTATGTCAATCTGCGCCGCTTCGGGAGGAGTGTTTTGGGCGACGAATCGTTTGCTGGTACATATGGAGTCGGATTCCAAATGGATGCGGCAAATTTTTACGGGGATTATAGGGATAGGGAGCATTTTCGGGGTATTAACCTTTCTTCATCTATTAGGAGTAGGAAATTCTCGTTTTGTTCACAGTCACACTTTTTTCCTTTGTCTGGGGATAGTGTTTTGTTTGACAGACTGGAAGCAATTGACTCGGCCAGTAAGGACTCGTCGAGTATCATTAGGGATGGCGGCCTGGGTTTGCCTGCTGGGTTTTATCGCAACAGCGATATTTAACGGTCATTTTCCTTTTCTGGCCACGATTTTAGCGGGTACGGTATTGACGGTTCAGATTGCCAGTCCCTATTATCCCCGGATACCGGGAGCAGGAACAAAAGGGGTGATACGAGAGGGACAGGCGAGAGGGGTAACAGAGGTGCCGATGGGAGCGAAGGCCGGGTCCGGGGCAAGGCCGGAAGCAGGAATAAAGGAAAGGCCGGTGGGAATGAAGGCCGGGCCGGGGAGAGCCGTTGAGCCATATGGGCCAAGGTCATCCGGATTTCAACCCTATCGGCTGGTACCGGGATGGGTTTCAATCTGCTGGCTGCTGATATTCGCGCTATCTTTAGGGCTGGGGCTGGTTCTGCTGATCTGGGTAGGGATAGAAAATCAGCGCGAAGAGAGTTTTGCTTTGGCGTTTTCGTTCGGTATCAACAGTTTATTATTAAGTCTTTATTGTTTTATCAAGACGTTCCAGCGGAGATTTACGGGCTGGTTCGGTTACCTGATTAAGCCAATGCTTTTGTTGGTTTTCACGATGACAATTATTGGGACTTCGATCTATTTGGGATCCGTAAATTGTCGGGGTGATGATTTCTTAGTGGCGTTGTCTTTAATCATCTTTCCGTCGATTTTGTTCCTGGTAGTGATGTTCATTCCGGCCCGGCGGGTAGATAGTTCTATGAAGCGTTCCTCAGATATGTTGGGGAAGCGGGTGAGCAACTGGAGGAAATCGCTGGAGAATCGGGAACTAATCCCGGAGGAGATATCGCCTTACAAGCGGTTATGGGCACTGGTGCTGGCGGGCGGGGGTTTTCTGATGGTATTTGGCCTGCACCGCTTCTATGTGGGGAAAGTGGGGACGGGAATTTTATGGTTATTGACGGGCGGGTTGTTCGGGATCGGTCAGTTGATTGACGCGATTTTAATCGTGACGGGAAGTTTCAAGGATATCAAGGGGCGGACGCTGCGGATCTGGGAAGATGAGTTCGAGCTGCGAGACGAACTGCGAAACCGGTCGGAAAACACCGGGGAAAACAATGAAACTATCGAACCCAATCCGGAGGCCGGGTACAGGCCGGAGGAAAGGCAGGAACCGGAGCGACCGGAACCGGATGAATATCAGCGCCGGGAGAGTTCGGCGGAGATGAGGCAGGAAACAGGCAGCGGAGTGGGGTCGGGATACTATGATGAGCCGTTCCGACCGGGGACGGCCTTATTGAACTTTACGGGATATGTATTTCTAATTTTGGCGTTTATGGTGGGATTGGCGATTGCTATTCATCTGCCGGCGTTGGTAGCGGCTGGGTTTCCGGACCAGGGTATGGCGCGGGAATTGGATCGGGCGTTCGGTACTTCCGACTGGCCCCGAGTGCTGGAAAGTCTGGGTACGGCGATTGCTTTTATACTGGGATTGATCGCCGCGATCTTTATTATTATCGCACGGCGGAAAATCAGCGCGAAGCATATTCTCCGCGGAGTTGTCGGTATCGGAGGGATGCTCTTGTCTTTACTGTGGCTGTCGGATTCAGTGCCGGCTGGTTTTATCCCTTCCTTTTACCGACATCTGGATAATCGTCAGATGGGGCAGGCAATTGGAGCGTTGATTAATAATATTAGGGGGGAATCAGCGGTAACGGCCGGAGTATTTATTCTGGTATCGATTATGATTCTGGCCTGGCCGGCGCGACGAGAATTGACGGGACCAGAGACCGCTGTTGGAAACGGAGGAAAATAAAATGCAAATGACACCACGATTTTCATATGGAATTAGTCTGAGGTTTATTTTTCTGCTCATTCCAATAGTTTTACTGGTGATCGGCGCGATTGTGTTTCTGGTACGGCAGGACAAGCAGGGCAGAAAGGGACGGGGCGGGCTGGTTTTTCTGATAATGGTACCGATTTTGTTGCTCGGGGGATTGTTTGTATTTCGACTGGGTTTGCCCATCAAAGGGATTACTTTGCCTATCTTTTTGCTCCTGGGTGTTTTATTAATCATTCCGATTGTGCTTTTGGCGCGGTCGGGTAAAACGGGCCGATGGATTCTGGGGATTTTGGGAGGATTGATTCTGCTGGTGGGAGCACATTTGTTTAATGTTCGGTCAGTAAAAGTCGTGAGTGTTATACCTCGAGATTCCAGCAGGGCAAGGATTTCAGATACCTATGATCAGATACACAAGACGATACAAGGTTATCGGAAAGATAAAGGCCGACAAAGTTTGAGTCCGATCTGGTCGGCGGGGATGGAAGAAGAATTTCCGGCGGATGTGTATCCATCGCAGCGGGCGGCGGTACGGAGCTTGGGAAGACAAATGGAAAAATCGCTGCAGGGGATAAAGGAAGGGGATGGATATCCGCGCAAGATATGGCTGAAGAATCGGGAAGACGGGCAAGGATTGATGGCGGAGTTGAGCAAATCAATCAGTAAAAAGGTGCCGGGAGTGAGTTTTTCTTACAGCGATCAAATTCCGCCGCTGCAGGAAGGAGAAGCGGCGATTTCGCTCAAGGTGGAAAAGGAAGTAAGCCCCACGGTAGATGGTCCAAGTGTAACGGTCGATTCACCGGGGGCGACCTTCCCCCGAGGAGCGAACGTTCAAGGCGGGGTGGAAGTAACGGTGTCGATGCTTGATAAAGTAAGCAGACACCAGGCAAGATTTGTGGAGAAGGCATGGCTGGACAATTATTCCGAATTTGTCAGCCGATATCCGCAGGCAAATTTGTTTTTGGCGCGTTCACAGGAGTCTTGTACGGGGGAAAATGAGGCCCATGAACAGGCTCTGCAGGATGCCCGCATTTTGATCGGCGATATACTGGAAAAAATGTATCGGGAGCGATTCGGGGTTTTGAAAGAGATTACGACAACCGGGGTGTATGTAACGGATATCCAAAAGTGCGGTTTTGTGGTGGACCGATTCACGCAGAGCTTCGAGGGGGCGGCGGGCAAAATCTGGCGGGAGGCTTTGCTGGTGGAAGTGACACCAAAGAAAATGGAAAAGTTAGCAAGGATATATACGTCCCAGAAAGAAAGCCGATTTAATTACTGGGCCCGTTCGCTGCTTTCATTGGTGGGGATGCTGGCGGGGATATGTGTGGTGTATTTCGTGCTGGATATTGCTACCAAGGGATATTATACTTGGGTGTTGCGGATCGCCGTTATCGGTTTGGCGGGATTGGGAGTATATTTATTGCTGTTTATGTCGTGAGCAGTTGAAGAGGTGAAGTTTAATCGTGGAAGGCAGGTGAATCGGGGAGAGGCGGTTCAGGAGAACAGGAAGAAGTTATAATGGGAGAAATCAGCCAGGCAGAAACGTACCTGCTGAAACAGATACGGCAAGGCTGTGCGGAGGCTTGGGCGCAACTGGTGGAGCGTTACCAGGGGCGCTTGCTGGCTTTTGCGCAGACGCGGTTGAATCAGCGCGCGGACGCGGAGGACGTGGTGCAGGAGGCGCTGATTGATTTTCTCAGGGGATTGAATAATTTTCGGGGGGAGGCAAGTCTGGAAACGTATCTGTTTACCATTTTACGGCGGAAGATTATTAATTGCTATCGGGGCAAAAGTATTAAGAAGCTGTGTCTGATCCAGGATGTTTACGGCAGCGGGGATGAGGGGAGCCAGATGTCGGACGTCTGGGGGAAAGTGCAGGGGCCGGAGGCGACGGCAAGCAGTTATTTTCGACGGGATGAGCAGCACGAACAGCAACGGGAGGCATTGACGGCGGCGTTGGGGGAATTGGTTAACCGTTATAAAAGTACGCTGAAATTAAGGGAATTGCAGGTTGTGGAGCTGATTTTTTATGGCAAACTGGCGAACAAAGATGTGGCGAAGCTGATGAAAATGAAAGAAACGCAAATCGCGTTGATCAAACATCGTTGTTTACAGCGGGTTCAGAAAGGGTTGGTGAAACAAAAACTTTTTGCCGAACCGGTAAAGCCGGGTTTTGAAAATCTGCTGACGGAAACCTGGGAAGCACAACGGCTGAGTTGCCCGAAACGGAGTACGATCGGGGCATATTTACTGGGTACGCTGGATGCGGAGTGGCAGGGTTATGTGGGGTTTCATTTGAATGAACTGGGGTGTCACTTCTGTAGGGCCAACCTGGAAGATATGAAACGACAGAGCCGCAGCAGTAAACAAAAGGTGTTTCAAAAGAGGGTTATGGAGTCAACGGTGGGGTTTTTGAGTCCCTGACCCGGATAAATGCGGTTGGTCTGATTCGGCAGAGCCTGTTCATATTGGTAATCGCGATGAGGATAAATTTCACCTCTTGCCCACAAGGCCTTGTGGGCAATAAATCCTAACGGCGAAAATCCGAGTGGTATCCGGGCTGGTTCCGATAACCATAAAATATACTCAAAATAATGAGGTCGATATGGCCATACTCATCGACCTCAAGCGTCCAGGGAAAAGGGTGTTTTTGGTTCCCGGATAACAGGAACCTCTGCTGTGTATTCACCGGTCTCCTTGGCTATTTATCCATCGCCATTGAATGGAGTTGTTTTCTTCCTGGTTATTTACGACCAAGGCGAAGTATGTATCGGCAAATATTACAGAAAGAGTTTATTAGTTGGAAAGTTTTTCCATTTCATCAGCGGTGCGACTATAGATATCCAAATCATGCTGGCTGAATAATATGAACCGTACTTCATCCAAAGAGTGTTCCCGAAGAAAACGGTTCACGGTTTGCAGGGCGATAAAAGCGGCTCGGTCGAGCGGAAAACGGTAAGCTCCCGTGCTGATGGAAGGAAAAGCGATTGTTTTGAGGTTGTGTTCGTATGCAAGAATGAGGCTGTTTTGATAGGCCTTTTCCAGTAGTTTAGTTTCGTTCCGCTCACCGCCGTACCAGATGGGTCCGACGGTGTGAATCACATGACGGGCAGGCATATTCCCGGCGGTTGTCATTACCGCCTGGCCGGTGGGCAGTCGGCCCTGCCGGGCGACAATATTTTTGCACTGTTCGAGAATTTCCGGTCCGCCCGCCCGATGGATGGCACCATCTACGCCCCCTCCTCCCATGAGAGAGGAATTAGCGGCATTTACAATGACATCAACAGCCTGTTGGGTGATGTCTGCCCGAATGAGATGAATGTTTTTATGCATGGCGGTATCCGTTTGTTGTTTATTGGGGTATAGGAATTTGTAATTTCAGCTAATATAAGGCAATTAGTCAAATTTCACAACACACCTCCGGCAGAAATGAGGTTCCGCCTAAGCTGTTTTATTTCTACATAGAGATATTTCCCGGTCCGGATCAAGGAAAAAAGACTAGACATTTGGCAGGAAACCTTCATAATCAATAATTCAAATGTATAGAAATGTGCAATTTCAGGTAAATCAGGTAAATAGATAAATTTACCGTTCTCTTCGGGTAGAAGCAGTTCCAGCATAAGCTGGTTCATTTTTTTTGAAGAATCAATTAAGACGTGTTTTTATGAAGAAAGGGCAGGAAAATTGATTAAAATATTGGTCAGCGACAAATTAGCGCAAGAGGGTTTGGATCTTCTTCAAAGCATGGATGATGTTGAAGTAACGGTAAAAACGGGACTTAGCGAAGATGAGCTTATCTCGATCATTGGTGATTTTGATGGCTTGATCATCCGCAGCGGCACGAAAGTAACTGCCAAAGTGCTGGAAAACAGTGGCCGGTTGCGAGGAATAGCCCGAGCGGGGGTAGGTGTGGATAATGTCGATATTCCCGTCGCCACCAGCAGGGGAATTGTGGTGATGAATACTCCTGACGGAAACACCATCAGTGCGGCCGAGCATACCATTGCCTTGATGACGGCCCTTTCTCGCCATATAGTACGAGGGTGTAGTTCGCTTAAAGAGGGGCGTTGGGACCGTAAGTTGTTTATGGGGACGCAGCTTATGGGGAAAACGCTTGGAGTGATTGGCCTGGGACGCATCGGTATGGCGGTAGCACGCCGGGCGTTGGGAATGAAAATGAAAGTGATAGGGTATGATCCCTTTGCGGTACCGGAAGGGGCGGAAAAGGCCGGGGTGGAAATCTGCGACGATCTGGAGAAACTCTGCCGGAACTCCGATTATTTAACTTTGCATGTTCCGGTCACGGATGAAACCCGGGGTATGATCAATAAAGATTTACTGGCCAAGATGAAGCCTACCGCCCGGATTATTAATGTGGCCCGCGGAGCGGTCATTAACGAAGATGATCTGTATGAAGTGTTAGCGGCGAACAAAATAGCCGGGGCGGCCCTGGATGTATTTGCCCAGGAACCTCCGGAAAATCGTGGTTTTGAGAATCTGGACAACTGCATAGTAACCCCGCATCTGGGGGCGAGTACGGAAGAGGCGCAGATAGATGTGGCGATTGATGCCGCTCAGGAATTGGCCGATGCCCTGCGGGGTACCCAGATGCGCAATGCCCTGAATGTGCCCGGCCTGGATAAATCCCTGCCGGAGATTGTCAAAAAATATCGGATTCTGGCCGAGCGTTTGGGTATGTTGGTCAGCAGTATAACCACGGGGAAGATCAAGCAGGTAGAAGTGACTTACCGAGGTGAAATCGCCAGTCAGGATACCGCCGCGGTAACCACTGGTTTTAGTGTGGGGCTGCTGCAGAAGAATTTTGACGAGCCGATCAATGTCGTGAACGCCCCTATGTTGGCTAAACAGCGGGGGATTAGTATCGACGAAATTAAAAACGCCGAGTCGCGTGACTACGCCAGTACGATGGCGGTGCGTGTGGTAACCGATGAAGTGGACCGCAAGGTTACCGGAACGATAATCGGAAAAGAGATTCTGCGCATTATCGGTATCGATGAATATGAGTTGGAAGTGGTGCCGGAAGGTACGATTATGATCAGCGTTTATCAGGACAAACCCGGTGTGATCGGATCGATTGGTACGATATGCGGCAAGCATAATATCAATATCGGAACGATGGGCGTGGGGCGTGTGAAAGACAAAGCGATGCTGGCGGTGAGCCTGGATGAAGTACCCGGCGACGAGGTGGTAAAGGAATTTGCCAAGCAGGTAAACGTTGAGTTTGTGTATGTATGTCAATTTCCGAAAAGAAGTTAAACGCATATTGCCGGTTAATATTATAACCTTTTTGAAGTGCGATTTCGCACTTTTTCTGGTGTTATATTTTAACGCAACGTATTGACAGGGCCTTAGCAATGAATTTGTCTCATTTTTAGCAACTTCGAGTTATTTTCCGAAGGTTGATTAAATTCTCCTGTTGCCAGCTTCCGCTGGACCAGATTCTGCCAGAGGCAAACGGTAAAGCGTGTCTATCTTTGCCGTATATTGCTTGACATCATAAATTTCTATACGGTTTAGTGAACCAAAAGGCCCTGATCAATGAAAATTCTAACAGTAAAAACTGCGAAAGTTAAGTTGAAATAGATTATTAAGTTAGT
>Ga0180435_10003821_pt1 | contig 14990 bp, 12 predicted proteins | sample SS_ome_3_FD_132467 | JGI IMG/M metagenome (GOLD analysis project Ga0180435, IMG submission 132467) | Hypersaline lake sediment archaeal communities from the Salton Sea, California, USA - SS_3_S_1 metaG | ecosystem: Environmental > Aquatic > Non-marine Saline and Alkaline > Hypersaline >... | reverse complement strand
TGGGTGAGGGCAAAATCTGGCTGGAGGAATTAGAGTGGCACTTCTATGCGGTTTTGATCCTGGTGGGTCTTTCTTACTGCCTGGTGACAGATAACCACGTTCGTCTGGATGTCTTTTACCGCAAATTTCCCGCGACCAGACAGGAATATGTGGACCTGTTAGGTATGGTCTTTCTGGTCCTGCCCCTTTTCAGTGTGTTGCTTTTCCACGGTCTGGGCTTCCTTGCCACGGCCTGGCATGTCAACGAGAGTTCCCCCCATCCCCTGGGTCTACCCTACTGGTGGATCATCAAAGCCTTTATTCCGGTAACCATGGCCCTTGTGCTTTTGGCCGCCCTGTCTAGAATCGTCCGCGCGGTGATGGTCATCACCCAAATCAAAAAAGAACAGCGGCAAGGATAAATAATCATGGAGATCACTGATCTGCTCGTCATTCTCATGCTGGTCACCTTTATCGGCCTCTTGTTGACCGGTTTTCCCATCACCTTTGTTTTGGGCGGGCTGTCGGTGGTTTTCGCCGTAGTGGGCTATCTGGCTGATCTGTACCTGGACACCACCACCGGTCTGGATTTCAGCGTCCTGGGTATGATCGTCATGCGGGTCTTTAAACTCATGAGCAACTGGGTGCTGGTGGCCATCCCCATGTTCATCTATATGGGGCTGATGCTGGACCGTTCGGGTATCGCCGAAAAGATGATGGACGCCATGCAGAAATTGTTTGGTAAAGTGCGGGGTGGTCTGGCCGTATCGGTAGCTGTTATCGGCATCATCCTGGCCGCCTCCACCGGCATCATCGGGGCATCAGTGGTGCTTCTGGGGGTCCTTTCCCTGCCCATCATGCTAAGACAGGGCTATGACAAATCTCTGGCCCTGGGCACCGTGGCCGCCTCGGGTACCCTGGGTATCCTGATCCCCCCGAGTATTATGCTGGTCATTATGGCCGACCAGCTGAATCTCTCTGTGGGGGATTTGTTCATGGGTGCGGTCTTCCCGGGACTGATTCTGGGTCTATTGTACATCATTTACATTATTTTAACCGGTCTGATGAAACCCAAGCACGCGCCGTTACCCGAGGACCGTGAGGAGATAACACCCCGGGTTTTCATGGAGGTGCTCAAGACCGTGCTTCCCCCCATGGGATTGATCGTGCTGGTCCTGGGCTCCATTTTCGCAGGTATTGCGACCCCTACGGAGGCCAGCGGTGTGGGCGCCTTGGGGGCCACCCTTCTGGTGGGGTACAACAAAAAACTTTCTTTCAAGGTCTTTAAAGAGGTGAACAAGTCCACTTTTCAGACCTGCGGCTACATCTTCGGCATCTTTTTCGGCGCACAGGCATTCGCCCTGGTGTTACGCATGTTAGGGGGTGATGAGTTCATCGAAAGAGTCCTGCTCTCCCTACCATTTGGCCCCATGGGCATCATCGCTTTCATATTGGGGCTGGTATTCCTAATGGGCTTCTTTCTGGATTGGATAGAGATAAGCCTGATCTTTCTGCCCCTGCTGGCACCGGTCCTGCCTGGGCTGGGGCTGGAGGTCAATGGGTACGGGGTCATCGAAAAACCCGAGTTGGTCTGGTTCGCCGTGCTGGTGGCGGTGACTCTGCAGACTTCTTTCCTCACCCCGCCGGTAGGGTTCACCATTTTTTTCCTTCAGGGCGTGGCGCCTGAAGGTGTGGTTCTTCTGGACATTTATAAGGGGGTCATCGGTTTTGTCATTTTACAAATTGTGGGTCTTTTGCTGGTCTTTTTTTGGCCGGAACTGGTGATATGGCTGCCGGCACTGGCCTATGGCTAGGAGGCTGTCTGAAAATGGCACAGATTCATATTCTGGAATCGGGAGTATTTGTGGCATGTTGAATATCGAAAAGATTGAAATAACGACATTGAGCGAAAACAGCGTCGCAGATATATATTATGTAGCGGAGTGGGGATTGAGTTTTCATATCAGCGTTACGGGCGGACCGTCAATTCTTTTTGATACGGGTTTCCGACAGGCCTGCACCTATAACGCAGGGGTTGCAGGGATTCGGCTTTCGGATGTCGATATGATTGTCCTCAGCCACGGACACTCCGATCATACGGGAGGCCTACGATCTGTTTTGCAGCAGATCCAATACGAGAAACCGGATAGAGACCACGTGGATATCCTGTGCCATCCGGCTGCGATTGAACCCCAGTATGTAAAGCATACCGATCACTATTTCTATCGGGGATGTCCCCACACCATGGAAGAACTGACCGGGTTGGGAGCCCGTTTCAAGACGTCTTCGGAACCCACCTGGCTTACGGAGGACATCGTCGTGAGCGGTGAAGTCCCCATGAAGGCCGAATTTGAATCGGTGGCCCCCATCTGTTTTCTGAAAAAGAATGGCGCCTATGTCAGCAGCCCTGTAGATGATGACCAGGCCTTGTTTTTTAGGACGGACAAAGGACTCCTGGTTGTATCAGGGTGTGCACACAGGGGAATTATCAATACCATCATGCATGCGAGAGCCTTGACCGGTATGGAGGAGGTCTTCATGGTGATCGGTGGCACCCATCTTTTGAATACATCCCCTGAACAGCAAGAAAAGACCCTGGAGGCCTTAAGAACGTTTGGGGTGGAAAGGATCGGGGTCTCCCACTGCACGGGAATGAAGCCGGCCGGTTACTTATCGGAGCACTTGGGGCCCGAAAAATTTTTTTTCAACAATGCCGGAACGGGGATTACATTCCCGGATGGCAAAATGAAGGTGAATGCGTTTGAGAAGTATAATGTATGAGTGATCTCCGCATGTCCAAGTACTACGACTCCATTATTTTAACTTCATTAGTAATTTTTCTTGACGCCCGTCATTTTTTGTCGTTTCATATATATCGCTTTTCGTATCAAATATTTCACTTCTAACCAAAGATTATTCGGTAAAAAAGCATCTCAATGTTTGCCTGCTTTGCGCCTGACAGGGTGGTTTTCAGATGTTTTGCAGCGTGCTTGAAAAAAGCGGCCATTCCCCCGCAAAATAATGGAGAGTCCGGTATGGAGATGACTCGCCGGGATTTCATCAAATGTTCGCTGCTCTTTGGCGGTTCACTGTGTGTCTCGACAGACCCCCTGTACGCCAGGCAAAAAAAACGGGAGCTGTGGCATCCAGCCTATTCGGAATTAGAAAAAAAAGGCAAACTGGCTCAGAGAATCGAACAGGCATACCGTATTTTTGAAGATTGTCACCTGTGTCCGCGTGAGTGCGGCGTAAATCGGTTAAAGGGCGAAATGGGATTCTGCAGGGCCCCCGTGAGACCTGTGATTTACAGCGCCCATCCCCACCTCGGCGAAGAAATACCCCTGGTGGGCCGACATGGATCCGGAACCATCTTTTTTTCAAACTGCAATCTCCGGTGTGTTTTTTGCCAGAACTGGCCCATATCCCACGAAGGCAGAGGGGACAAAGTTCAGGATGAAGACCTGGCCGACGTGATGCTTAAGCTCCAGCAGATGGGCTGTCATAACATCAACCTTGTCACACCCACCCATGTCATGCCCAACATCCTCAATGCCACCCGGATTGCCTTGAACAAGGGGCTGCGTCTTCCCCTGGTGTATAATACCAGCGGTTACGAGCGGGTTGAGATACTGAAGCTCTTGGAGGGCATCGTGGATATCTATTTGCCGGATATGAAGTATATGGACGCCGATCAGGCGGAAAAATATTCGGCCGGGGCCTCAGACTACCCGGAAATGGCAAAGAAAGCGATCGCCGAAATGAACAGACAGGTTGGTGAACTCCAGGTAGATGAGCAGGGCGTTGCCACTCGTGGATTGATGATTCGGCACCTGGTCATGCCCAACCGGGTAGCCGGGACCGAGAAATTCACAAAATGGGTGGCAGAGACTCTTCCAAAATCCACCTATGTCAATATCATGCCTCAATACCGTGTGGAATATAAGGCCTTTGAATACCCAGAAATCGGTCGTGGAATTTCGGTACAGGAGTTCCTGGAAGCAATAGACTGGGCAGAGCAATACGGCTTAACCCAACTTGACTCCCGTTCTGTGGCGGTCAGGGACTTTTACCGGAAGCGGCTGTCAGGCTGATCTCTTTTTGTCTCACACCCAGATGCCGGGGATGGGCTTACCACAATATTCGCATTTCCCATCCGTCAAATGCATTTCTCGAATCATGTACCCTGTTCGCCGGATCACCATTTTCTTGCATTTCGGGCAAAAGGTATTCCAGCCTTCATGCCCGGGCACTTTCCCAATATAGACATATTCCAGACCTGAAGACAAAGCGATTTCCCGGGCTTTCTCCAGCATCGAAATCGGCGTAGGCGGGAGACGTTTGAGCTTGTATAAAGGATAGAACCGGGAAAAATGGACCGGCGTGTCACCGCCCAATTCCTTTTTCAACCAGTGACACATTTTCTTTACCCCTGACAGGTTATCATTTTTTGTGGGGATCATAAGGTTGGTGATCTCCAGGTGAACCCCTCTTTGCTTGAGTGTCTTCATCGTATCCAGCACAGGGGCCAGTTCCCCGCTGGACAATTCTTGATAAAACGCTTCGGTAAATCCCTTCAGATCAATATGGGCTGCATGCAGCACCTCGCACAGTCTATTGAGCGGATCCCTATTGATAAACCCGTTCGAGTGTATGATATTTAGGAAACCCGCGCTCTTGGCCAAGTATGCCGTGTCAAACATGTACTCATAGAAGATGGTGGGCTCTGCATAGGTGTAGGTAATGGATCGGGCACCCATTTGTCTGGCTTTTTTGACCACACGTTCGGGTGGGATTTCGTGACTGTATACATCTTCAGGGAAGGCTTGTGAGATTTCCCAATTCTCACAAAATTTGCACTGGAAATTGCACCCCGCCGTTGATAGCGTCAAAGCGGCAGTGCCTGGAAGCACGTGGAAAAAGGGTTCTTTTTCGATAGGGTCTAAGTGGATGATACAGGGATTTTCATAGACAAGGCTGTAACACCTCCCTTCCCGATTTTCACGGACCCTGCAAAATCCCCTTTTGCCTTTAGGGACAATGCACTGCCTGGGGCAAAGGGTACATTGGATTGCCCCGCCATCCAGTGAATTAAAAAAGGGGGAGAGTTTTGTTTTGATGAGACCCTTTTGGGCCATTTGTGCCTGTAAGGATTTTGGAACACTTAACCGGTGAAGGGTGTAAAGCGTACAAAACCCCGTTCCACAAAGCTTTAATACTTCCCGTCTTGTCATCCGGCTTTCAGAAAAACCGTCACAATCCCCGTTGCTTTCCATGATTAAATCGCCTCATCACCTGTCCAACCGTGCGTCAATCAATATTGTAGCCCATTGGCTTGCATCATCAATCATGATTGTTTTTGAATCCCAATCCATTGGGCTGCAATCAATGAAATGAGGCTCATGCAGGCCCCTGCCACAAAGGGGATTCGATAGTCGATCATCCACAGCATTCCGCCGATAGCCGGAAGAAAAACGGCTGCCACGTGGTTAATGGTAAACCCCACTGCCATACTCGAGGCGGTGTCTCTGGGGTCACCGACCTTTTGAAAATAGGTCCGAATAGCGATGGCAAAATTGAAAAAGACATGATCCAGAATGTAAAGAAAGGCAACCCAGGTCTTGGATCCGACAAAGGCGTAGGCCAGGAATATAAATATCAGACTGAAATATTCTAAAGAGAGAACCTTTCGTTCACCGAATCGGATGATGGCCTTTCCGATGATGGGACTTATGAAATAGTTGATGAGATTGTTGACCACAAACAGGGCGGTGACGCCCTGTACAGAGAACTGGAATTTTTTAACAAGAAGAAAGACGGCAAAGGCCATGAAGATCTGCCGTCTGGCACCCCCCATAAATGTGAGAAAGTAATAGAGCCAGTACCGTTTTCGGAAAATCATTTTTTTGTGCTGGGGTGCGATGTTACGATCTGCGGGGTTCTTAAAAAACCCCCAGACACCGGCCGCAATAATCATGGCGCCGATCAGCAGGTAGATCTGCATGAAATTAAGGATTGGCGCGAAGAGATAAACAAATACACCGATCCCGATATTGGAAGCAGCACTCAGGCTGCGCAGTTTGCCGAAAACCCAAGGAGATGTATGTTTATCGAAATACTGGAGGGTTAGGGATTGATTGGTCGTCTCATAGTAATGGAACCCAAAACTTGTTATCAGGGTGGTCAAGATTAATCCGGGGTAAGAGGGAAATATGCCTGTGGCTGCCATGCCTGCCCCCAGGAAGAGGATCGATATGGCCGAGAGTCGATGTTCTTTGATAAAGATCATGACGAAGATGGCCAAGAGTGCAAGAAATCCCGGTATCTCCCGTACCGACTGTATCATCCCAACGTGCTTTCCCTGAAGACCGGCGACTTCCACTGCGAAATTGTTGAACAGGATCAGCCAGGCCTGAAGACCCACCGAGGAAGCGATGGTGAGAACGATCAGGAACTGATACATGGGATTTTTGTTTACCGTTTTGATAGCGTTGGGAATGATGCTTTAACCTCATCTTATTTATTATTTGTCTTCAGGCGATACAAACCATTCCCGTTTTCGATAAACAAGGTTCTGGCTTTTGGCGATTAATTCGCCGCTTTTTTCTTCAATGACGGTAATATCATAGAGAGCTGTTTTCCCGCCGGCATGCGTCTCCTTTGCGACTGCAATCAGATGGTCCCCTGGTTTAGACGGCTTTATAAATGAAATGCTGACATTCATGGCAACAGCCGTCTGCCCATGAGAGTTACTCGCTGCCGCAAACGCGATATCCCCTAATGAAAAAATCAGACCCCCGTGAGTCGTGCCGTGAAAGTTGGTCATTTCTTTGGTGACGGTAATGGAGACACGGCTATAGCCCGGTTCGATTGCTTCAATAGTGGCCCCCAAGTATTTCGTGTAAAGGTCTTTTTGAATAAATTCGTTTATGACAACCTGTCTTAAATTTGTTGCCATTCGGTTTTCCTCCGTCAATTTCGATATGCGTTTCAAACAGAAAATGTTTCTTTTGGTAGTCTGGGTAAAACTCCAGTCAGTTACAGTATCACCCTATCTTAAACGGTAGTCTTAACCCCAACGTTGGTTAAATGGCCCAGCCCCTTCAGGCAAGCAGACTGTCCCAGTCAATGGTCTTGAAGGTTTTATGAAGGTAGTGATCATCGTCGACAATACGGAATGAGAGGTCCAGGAAGATTTCTTTTGCAATGGGTTCCACCTCTGCCAGCGGGATTACCTGATCACTCCTACCGTGGTAGATCCACACCGGAACGGATATCTGTTTTCTGTTCGGTGCGAATTCTATTAGATTAATTGCTGGGGCAAGGAGGATTATTTTTGCCACCCGGTGTTCCTGCGCCATGGCAAAAAGGGATGCCATCAATCCGCCAAAGCTGGAACCCACAAGTCTGATGTCCGACTTGCCAGCAAGGTCTCCTTTGAGTTTCTTCATCCGTTCCTGCAGATCCCCTTTATACGTGTGGAGAATCATGTCGGGGAATTTTTTCCGGAAAAAGATGGATTTTGTGCCCTGGTTACTGCTTTCAAGACCGTGTATAAATATCTTTGTTGACATCACTATTTAGCGAATCTCAAGAATTTCATATTCTTTGATCCCTCCCGGCGTCCTTGCCTTTACCTCATCCCCTTCTTCCTTGCCTATCAGAGATTGTCCCAATGGGGATGTGACGGATATCTTGCCCTTTCCGGGATCAGATTCATAGGGCCCAAGCAATTGATATTCTACCTCTTCCTCGGTCTGCACATTGTATAATAACACAGTGCGCCCAAAGACGACCTGATCTGTCGGACTCTGATCCAAATCGATTACTTCAGATTTTGCGATGACTGACTTTAATTCATTAATCCTTCCCTCAAGAAAAGACTGCCGTTCCTTGGCCGCATGATATTCTGCATTTTCGCTGATATCACCGTGGCTTCGAGCCTCTTCTATGGCCCGGATATTTTTTGGCCGCTCAACCTTTTGCAGGTGGCTCAATTCATCCCTCAGTTTTTCAAGCCCTTCCTTTGTAAATGGAATTTTATCCATCTTGTCTTCCTCATTTAATTGTTCAAATTTTTAAACTCTATGTCTTTATGTTTTACCATTCAACATTGACGGCTTCGCAAAAAGTCTCCCGATTTAGTCCATCGGGACGTTACGCTTCATCCTCGCCCTGTTAAATTCTCGCTATGCGAGACGGCGAAGCCGATTTAACAGGGTAAGTCATTGCAGCGTACTGTAAGCACGCCTCATTCCTCAAGATTCGCAAACCTTGCATTTGGCGCTTTTTACCGTGCCGTCTAAATGATGACTTTTTGCGAGTTCATCAATATTCGATCCGCCCAGGCGGACAAGTGCTTGCTCGCCTCTGGCGAGTTGGACGTTCGACCTGCCCGCAATGCCTTTGGGTGATCTTGGTACAATGGCGTTATGTCCCGAGCCGGTGACAGTGATTATACCCCCATCGTTTGTGATGCATGGCAGGCGGGTGTTCGATGTTCATTTTTCTTCAGTCTGTCCTGGCAGAGACAGCTTAGAGTGCTTACCCGCTCATCCCCCCAGCCCGAGAGCTGCGCCTGCCTGGCTGATAACAAGGGAAATTAAATAGGCGGTAACCAGATTAAACCCAATGGAAAACCCGGCCCATTTCCACGAACTCTCTCTTCGGATCATAATGACGGTCACCATGCAGGGAACGTATAACATCGTAAAAATAATAAGGGTAAAGGCCAGCAACGGGTTCCAATCGGGATTGTTCTTGAGTCTTTGAGACAAGGAACCTGCCTCGTCAAGATCCACATCACCTAACGAATAAGCCGTCCCTAAGGTTGAGACGACAATTTCTTTGGCAGCAAAGCCTCCCACAAGGGCAATATTTGTTCGATAGTCAAAACCCAGGGGCTTTGTGATGGTCTCCAGCCGTTGACCAATCCAACCGGCGAAGGTGCCTTTCAGGGCAGACTGCTGCTCCTGGATGTCAATCCCACTCATATCGTTTTTATAACTGATATAGCGCGTGGCCGCGGTTAAGTTCGCCCTGTCTATTTCCTGTTTTATAAATTTTATGTTTTGGAGAAAAAAAATTGCCTTTATTAGAGGAAAAAAAGACTGTTTGTCGAAATCCGCATGAGAAATATCTTTGTTTTCTTTTGTAGCCTGCAGCATTAAGTCGTAAAGACCGTTAAAATCTTCCAGTTCCTTTTCGCTCTTCACCCATTGCATGACATCCGGCGAAGCCAGAAAAGACTGGGTGAGCCTTTTACGTTGATTTTCATAAAAATTTGTCTGATTTTCAGAGGGCTCTGGGAATGTCATCATCACCCACAGGATGATCGAAAATCCCAGAATGACTGTTCCAGCCTTCTTGATGTATTGCCATGTTCTCTCCCAGGTATGGATTAAGAGCCCCTTAATTGTTGGCATCCGGTAGGGGGGGAGCTCCATCACAAAGGGAGTCTTGGGCCCTTTGAGAACCGTGGCGCGTATGAATTTAGCGGCAAACAACGCAAAGCCCCAGGAAAGCAGGGTAAGGTAAAACATCATCCGGGCCTTATGTTCGGAAAAAAAAGCGCCAATAAGAACCGCATACACGGGTAATTTAGCCCCGCAGTTCATGAATGGGACCACGAGAAGGGTGGTGATTCTTTCCCTGGGGTCTCTCAATGTCCTGGCAGCCATAACGCCTGGAACGGCGCACCCGCCTGATATGCCGCCACTTATGATAAGGGCCATCACTGAGTTCCCGTGGAGACCAAACCATCTAAGAATTCTGTCCAACATATAGGCGACTCTCGCCATGTATCCGGAGTCCTCCATAATTGCAATGGCGAAAAACATGAACATGATGAGGGGGACAAATCCCAGAACGCCGCCCACGCCATCTATGACCCCTGAGACGATCAGCGATCTCAGGTATCCAGGTCCAATAACAGACGCGGTCACATTTTTAAGACCATCAAAGAAGGCTTCAAACCACCCGACAGGCGCCTCACTCGCTGAGAAAGTGAATACATAGATGATGTAGAGTATGACCAGCATGAGGAGGGGGCCGATGATCCGGTTTGTTAATACTTTATCAATCTTATCCGAAAGATTCAGTCGAACTTCAATTTTTCTCTTGACCGCCTTTTTTGTGATACCGGTGATATACCCGTAGCGATGGTCGGCAATGATTCCCTCCGGTTCTTCCTCAAGGGTGTCCATTATATGTTTAAAGGTCTTTTTGCAGATAGCATCGATTTCCTGGCCAAGATCAGGGTCTCTTTTCAGCAAATTCGTGATCTGTCTATCGCCTTCGAGGCATTTGATTGCCCGCCATCTGGAAGGGTATTTTTTGTCAAAAATCCTGGATTTCTCAATGATGGGCTCAATTTCATCTAAGCTCTTGTCAATGTCGGTGCCATAGGATATTACCGCCGGATGCCATTGCTGCCCCTCTTGAGCAATTTCCACGACATTATCGAGAAGATTCTGAATTCCCTTGTTTGATCTGGCAACCATGGGTACGACAGGGGTCCCTAAGAGGGCCGATAACTGTTGGTGATCCACACGAATGCCCCTGGACTCTGCCACATCCACCATATTGAGGGCTATAATTAGGGGAATTCCCAGTTCTTTGAATTGGATGGCCAGGTAGAGGTTTCGGTCCAGATTGGAGGCGTCCACGATATCGACAACCAGATCGGGTCTTTCGTTAATCAGGAAGTCCCTGGCTACGATCTCTTCCAATGAATAGGCGGTCAGAGAATAGGTTCCGGGAAGGTCTACCACCTCTATCCCAAACCCTTTATGGGTGACATGGCCGACCTTCTTTTCCACAGTGACACCTGGATAATTGGCAATCTGTTGTCTCGCACCGGTAATGGCGTTAAATACAGTGGTCTTCCCTGAATTTGGATTTCCTGAAAGTGCGATGGTAATCTTTTTCTTCATTTGTTTTACTGTTCACCTGTGAAAAGACCATTAGACAGGATTACAAGATAACCAACATGTTAAAACCATGCCCATTTTATTATCCTATCAAAAATATACCTGATTATTACTCCTTTTTCCCCAAAAATAGGGTTCCTACTCGTCTACCTCGACCATGATATAGTCTGCCTCATTATTTCGAAGGGTGAGGACATAATCCCTTATTTTGACAGCCACGGGATCCTTAAGCGGTGCATGTCCCTGTATCTGAATAGGGGTTTCCTGCACCAGACCCATCTCTCTCACCCGTCTCCCGATGTCACCTGAAGCATAAATCTTCTTGATAACGCCTTTCTGGTTGTCCGACATATCGCGCATTTTAATCACTTTTTTCATACGTATTACAATACCTCAAGTTTCGTTATGATGTCTCTTTCAAGTGATGACGAACCTGCGAAAAAGTCTCTGGGGCGGCCACCAGCAAATGATCACCAATCCTTCTGCCATCCAAATAATCATTGAGGGAAAACTCCCCGCCATCCATTCTAAAAATTTTTCCACCTGCTGCTTCAACAATTATACTCCCCGCAGCCAGATCATGGAAAGACTCATTCGCGACAATAGCAGCCTCTGCACTGCCCTTGGCCACGTAACACATATGCGCAAAAGTGGAGCCCATGTTACGGATCTTTCCTGGAAATGTGGATTTATAATGGTTGTGAAACCGGGAATAGGTTAGAAGAATACTTTCATCATTAATGCTTTCCTGAGTAGAAACGTGAATTTCCTTTTTTCCCTGAAAGGCTTTTTGCCCTACCTGGGCATAGAAGAGATCCCCAACCACAGGCATATAAAACGCACCGAAAATAGGCCAAAAATTTTCCAACAGGGCTAAAGACGTCCCCCAGACGGGGATGCCCGCCTGGAAATTGGCGACGCCGTCCAGCGCATCATACACCCAGAGATACCGTTTGTCCTCGTGAGTGTATTCCTTGTCCTCCTGATCATTCTTAAATATCCGATGTTTAGGAAAATGCGCGTGTAGTTGATTTTGAAAGGATTCCGTCAAATAGAGTTCAGCCTCTGTGACCAAGCCCTCATCAAATTTAACACCCACATCTCCTTTTCCATAAAAGGAAAGGGCATTGTCACCTGCACGACGGATTGCATCCGTGGCGAATTGTTCCAGATCTTCAATTCCATGTTTTTTCGAAACCACCATCTTCCTCCTTTATTTTTAAAAATCCTTCTTATCCCAGTATGGATCTTGAAATAATCGTTTTTTCGATCTCCTTGGTCCCTTCATAAATTTCCAGCACCTTTGCATCCCTGTAAAGTCTCTGCACCTTGTACTCATCGATATACCCATATCCCCCATGCATCTGGAGGGCCTCATCGGCGCAACGAACCGCCATTTGCGCAGAAAACCACTTAGCCATAGCGATTAATGCGTGATCCACCTGTCCGCGATCGACTGTCCAGGCTGCCTCATAATAAAGATTTCTGGCGGCTCTAATCAAGGTCGCCATTTCTGCGATCTTGAATTGGGTCACTTGAAAAGAAGCTAAAGGGACCCCAAACTGACGTCGGCCCCGTGTGTATTTGATCGACTCTTCCAGAGCCGCACGTGCCAGTCCCACAGCTTGACCGCAGATATGAAGTCGGGTTCTGTTAAAAAAGGCCATCAATTCATGAAATCCTTCGCCCGCCTTTCCCACTAAGTTTGAGAGGGGGACGCGAACATCGTTGAGAGAAACCTCGGCCGTGTCCGAGGCTCGAATCCCCAATTTACCTCGAATCTTGTTGGCTTCGTATCCGGGGATTTTTGTCGGTACCAAAATAAAGGCATGGCGTTTGTGACGCGAAGGATTTTCGGGGTCGGTTTGGCAAAAAACGAGAATCCAATCGGCGATGTTGCCGTTTGAAGTAAACATTTTAGATCCATTGATAACCCACGCATCCCCATCCTTTACCGCCGTGGTGGTGGCACACGTCACGTCGGAACCCGCATCCGGTTCAGTGATGGCCGTCCCTATAATGGCCTCTCCGGAGACCAATTGAGGGAGCACCATTTGTTTCTGTTCCTCGGTTCCGTATTGAAGGATGAGTTCAGAGCCAAAAGTGGTGGACAAAATGGCTTGAGCCATGCCTGGATCCACGGCCCAGAATTCTTCGTTGACCAAACAATGCTCCATGAACCCATAACCGGCACCGCCGTATTTCTCATCGATAAATATACCCACAAAGCCCAGTTCGCAGGCCTTTCGACGTATGTCCAAATCAAAGGTTTCTTCACGGTCAAATTCAAGTGCCCGGTCCGGAAATTCTCCTTGGGCGAATTCTCTCGCGGCCTTGACGATATCCTCTTGTTCTTTGCTGAGTGAAAAGTCCATTGATTACTCCCTAAAAGCTTATGTCCGCCTTTCTTTCCATCTTGCATGGAAGGGCCATAGCTCAGGTTTCTGCCCTTCGTTTTTCCTCGCCGCGGATTTCGCGTCTCAAAAGTTTTCCGACTTTGGACTTGGGTAGCATATCCCTGAATTCTATGTATTGGGGGGTTTTGTAGGATACGAGCTTTTCCCTGCACCACTTGATAAGGTCATACCCGGTTATCCCTTTCACATCCTCTTTTAAGACCACGAAGGCCTTTATCCGTTCCCCCACTTTCGGATCCGGCAGGCCTACAACACACGCACCGATAACTGCCGGATGCTCCTGCAGGACAGATTCTATCTCGGAAGACGAGACCCGGTATCCCTTATGCTTTATGGTGTCCACAGTCCGGTCAATAAAATAAAGGTGTCCCGCCTCATCCATGGAGACAATGTCTGCTGTTTTGTAATACCGCAGGCCGTCCATTTCCACAAAGGCCTCTTCTGTCTCATCGGGTTTGTTCCAATACGCCATTACCATTCTTTTGGAATGGACGAGCAGTTCTCCGGGTGTATTCAGTGGTACCGCCTCAAGGGTTATGGGATCTACTATCTTGATTTTCTTACTGGGGACAATCTTGCCAATACTCTTTGGCGGGCTATCCTCGTCCGTGGGACACATGGAAACGCCCCCACACGTTTCGGTTGCCCCATACCCCTGATAAATGGGTTTATGAAATTTTTTTTGCCAGCGCTCATTGATTTCCACCGGCAGGACATCGCCGCCATTAAAACAATACTTAAGTGAACTCAAGTCATATAGATCAATCCTGTCATGCTCAAGAATCATTCGATAGAGGGTCGGAACCCCGATCAACGTCTTAGCCTTGAACCGTTGCACGGAATCAAAAATGGCATCCAGGTTAACCTTGGGCATCAGAACGATTGATCCCCCCACCAGAAGGACACTCAGTGCCGTTGTTTGCCCCAGGATATGAAAGAGCGGGGCAGAACCAATCACTATATTTTCAGACCCCCGAAAAAGAGGATCGCTTATGGTGATCTGCTCAAGAGCTGCCTCTAAGTAAAGGCCATGGGAAATGGGGACGCCTTTGGGAAACTTGGTGGTGCCGCCGGTATAAAGAACCTCAGCTGTGTCGGTCTCTTTTGCTTTCAATGGGGGAAGTTGGGAATGGCGGGCTTGTGAATAAACCATTTTTCTAAAAAAAACTGTGGTTTCGTCCCTTGAAATCTTACCTTTGGGCACCTTGTCAAAGGCCCAGCCAAAAAGACGCTTCCACCATGGGAGGAGGTCCGATAGCTTAGTCACAATGACCTTCTTTAGCCCTGTTTCCGTCAATGCCTGTTTGACATACCCATAGTTTGCATCAGAGCAGATGACATATTTTGCGTCACTGTCGTTCGCAATATACTGGAGATCATGGGCCGTATAAATTGGCGTGATAGGAACGGCCTCAGCCCCTGCCCTCTGAATCCCCAGCCAGGCAATCACCCACTGGACACTATTGGGGATATACATAATCACCCTGTCCCCCTCCCGAACCCCCTCATTTCTTAGAGAGGATGCAAAATTTTCAGCAAGCTTAAGGATTTTGCTGTAACTGAAGCGTGTGCCCAGATAGACGATGGCCGTATTGTCCTCAAATTTTGACGCTGCTGCTGAAAAGGCGGTGAAGATATTTTCAAAAGAGATCATGTATACTATACC
>Ga0180435_10003820_pt1 | contig 14993 bp, 14 predicted proteins | sample SS_ome_3_FD_132467 | JGI IMG/M metagenome (GOLD analysis project Ga0180435, IMG submission 132467) | Hypersaline lake sediment archaeal communities from the Salton Sea, California, USA - SS_3_S_1 metaG | ecosystem: Environmental > Aquatic > Non-marine Saline and Alkaline > Hypersaline >... | reverse complement strand
GGACTTCCCGTAAAACCATTAACCACAGGCACACCCAGTCTGGCAGCCGCCTCTCCGGTCCTGATCACTTCTTCGGCTGCTCTTTTATTTACACCTTCGGGATTACCATCACCCCAGACATAGTCGGGAAGTATGCTTTTATGGCGTTCGTCGATCCGATCCGATACGGCCTGCCCCACCAAATGGGTCGAGATGGCATATACTTTCAATCCGTACTTGCCCAGCAAAGCCAGCTTCTCGTTGCAATATTGTTTATCGGCTTTGTCCACTTCAAAATGATCTCCCCAGCAGGCAAGTTCCAGACCGTCATATCCAAAGTTTTTTGCTTTCTCACAGAGAGTTTCCAGTGGCAGATCGGCCCACTGGCCAGTGAAAAGGGTAAGGGGTCGTTTCATGATAGAAAGGTTAATGGGTTATTGGGTTAATGGGTTATTGGGTTAATGGGTTAGTGGGTTAGTGGGTTAATGGGTTAGTGGGTTAGTGGGTTATTGGGTTAGTGGGTTAATGGCTTAGTTAGAGTTCGCGGACCCAGATGTTCCGGAAATTTACCGGATTTCCATGGTCCTGAAGCATAAGGGGCAGTTTTTCCGGGTGGGGATTGTTTTTGGGTTTCCCAATGTATTCGGTGGTTCCAAGGATTTCCACGTGATTCTGGATCAGCACTCCATTGTGGATCACGGTCACATAGGCCGGACACTTCTTTTTACCGTCCTCGTTGAACACCGGTGCAGAGAAAATAATGTCGTAGCTCTGCCATTCGCCCGGGGGACGGCAGGCATTAACCAGGGGGATAGACTGTTTGTAGATACTTCCGGCCTGACCGTTATAATAGGTTTCATTTTCGTAGGAGTCCAGTACCTGAATTTCGTACAAGCCCATCAGGAATACTCCACTGTTTCCCCGACCCTGTCCGTCACCCTTCACCTCGGATGGGGAGGCCCATTCGATATGCAGTTGTATGTCGCCAAAAGCCTGCTTGGTTTTTATGGGTCCGGTTCTGGGCACCATGGTGAGAATTTCACTACCATCCCACATGGCAGGTCCCTCTTTGGCGCTCTCCCACTTATCCAGGTCTTCTGCACCGCCATAAAGTACGATGGCATCAGAAGGGGGGAGGGTGCCCAGTCCAGGGGTAACAACTTCGGGTTTTCTGGACCAGTCTTCGGTTTCTTGTGGTTTTTGTGCCTGAAGAGTAATATACAGGCTTCCCATGAACATAAGGCATATAATTCTTTTCATAATCTGTGTGTTGTTGAAGTGAATAATGACTTGCTAATTTAAGAAAGTTTATCAATTGTGTTTCAAGGGTGTTTTATGTATTTTTATGCAACTTTGCATGAATGAGAGGAAACTTTTCCTTTGCTGGTGGGTTATTAGTGATTAAATAATTACCTATGCGTTACCTACTTCCTTTTGCCGGTTTTTTATTCCTCTTTCTTCTTCCCCTAAGTGCCCAATACGATGAAGTTCCATCCTTTGAAGATACCATGGAGGTTTATGAGGATCTGTTTTGGAAAACAGAACCTCTTCACCTGACCATGAAGTTCGATATTAAGGAATTTAATAAATCAAAACGCGACGAAAAATACCATCAGGCTGAATTAACCTGCCACGTGGACTCTAATTTTCATGTCACACACCGGGTGAGGGTAAGGGCCAGGGGAAAATTCAGACGCGACTATTGTTCCATGCCCCCCTACTGGTTGAATATCAGGCACGCAGGAATTGAAGCTGAGGGCTTGCAGAAAACCATTAAAATGAAGGTGGTTACCCGCTGTAAAACTTCACCGAAGCATGAGTACCTGGTCCTCAGGGAGTACCTGGTCTATAAGCTATATAACCTCTTAACGGATTACAGCTTCAATACCCGTCTGGTTAGGATTAAATATATCGATACGGGCCGGAAGAATAAGGAATCTGAAGACTGGGGTTTTCTGATCGAACCCAACCGGATGATGGCCGACAGGAATGGCGCCATGATCATTGATAGCGATAGGCTTGCCATACGAACTGTGAACAAGGAGTTTATGGATATTATGGCCTTCTTTAATTATATGATCGGCCATGGGGATTTCTCTGTAACCGGGCAGCACAATTTAAAAATCCTGGCCATGAAAGAATACGGCCCCACCGGCTATGTTCCGGTCCCCTACGATTTCGACTATGTGGGCCTGGTGAATGCTATCTATGCTGTACCCAGTGATGCGGGGAATAACCTGGGAATAGAACATGTACGGGAGCGTTACTACCTGGGGGCTTGCAGGGATGACGCTGTCCTCCAGAAAACCATCGACTTCCTGGCCTCCAAGAAGGACGAAATGATTGAAACAATCATGACTTTTGAATACCTGCCTGAAAAGGAAAAGCTCGATATGGTGGAATACATGGAAAGCTATTTTACGAGTTCAGAACGCGATGGCTTCATCAAATTTAACATCAGGCCCACCTGCCGCTAGGCGCTATAAATTTCAACAAAATCATTCTGGTGTGGTTATTGTATAAAGGATGGTAGAGATATGTATAAAAAAATGAGATACCTGGGTAATGTTTTGGCTGTATTAGCCACTGGATCGTTTATGATCACCCCCGTAGCGGGACAGGCAGATGCCGAAAATACGAATGCACCGAAGAACGTGATCCTGATGATTGGGGATGGTATGGGTATTTCTCAACTCTCCTCAGCCTATTATTTTCAGGAAGATACCACCAAATACCGGGAACCTTCCTTCAGTCGTTTTTCTTACATCGGTCTGGCCAAAACCTCTTCAGGCGCAGAAAGAGTAACTCAGTCCTCAGCCGCGGCCACAGCTCTGGCTACGGGATATAAGACCTACAACCTGGCCATTGGTGTGGACCTGGATACCATACCCAGGGAGAATATAGTGGAACTACTTTCCAAACAGGGTTATATGACCGGTATGGTAGCTTCCTCATTCATCACCGATGCCACTCCGGCCGGGTTTTATGCCCATCAGGCCGACAGGTACATGCAGCGCGAGATTGCCATTGATCTCCTGAAATCGGAGGTGGACTTTTTTGCCAGCGGGGGCTTTAATGTGTTCATCGATACTACCGGCCGCGACCTTTTTAAAGAATACGGAGTCAAGGTGGATGTGGCCAAACTGAAAAAGATCAGGAAACCGGAACCTGGCGACAGGTATGGATTTCTATTGGGCGGCGACAGAATGCCAGCCATGCTGGAGGGAAGAAAGGATTTTCTGGCCAAGGCCACAGATATAGCTGTTGATTTTCTCTCCACAGGGGAAGCCGGTTATTTTCTGATGGTGGAAGGTTCGCAGATCGACTGGGCAGGACATGGGAATAATGCCAAATATATGATCACCGAAGTAAACGACTTTGAAAAGACCGTTGGAGAGGTGCTGGACTATGCAGAGAAGGATGGGGAAACCCTGGTGATTGTAACTGCCGATCACGAAACCGGGGGTTATACACTTGGAGCAGATGGTCAGAATGGTTATGGCGCCGACTACTCCGTCATCAATCCCACATTTGCCTCCACCAACCATTCAGCTGCACTGGTTCCTGTGCTTGCCTACGGTCCGGGTGCAGAAAACTTCATTGGTATCTATGAGAATACAGAAATTTTCCACAAATTAGTGTCCTTGTTGATTTCTGAATAAATTCTCGATACTACTCCATGACCAAATCTGACCGTGACATTGTTATTTCCATTGTCACCAGGGCATTTGAAGAAAACCCTCGAGCGCAGGCCATGATGAAGCAGGGCAATCCCACCCGCAGCGTGCGTCACATGACCGAATATGCCTATAAGCTGGTGGATAAATTTGATGGCATCTATCTTTCCGAAGATAAGACCACCGTTTTGTTTTACTACCTGAAAAGCCAGTACAATAGGACTCTGATAGATTATCTCAGGTATGTGATTATGTTTGCCAAGGCCATCAGGCCCTCTCAATTTTTTCCTACAATGAAAAGGGAAAAGTACATTACCAGTCTGAGACCAGCTGCATATAAGGACTATATCTATGTATGGGTACTGGCCAGTGTTCCAAACAACCGGAGTCTCCGGGGACTGGCCGACATCAGGGATCACCTTTTTGGACTATCCGAAAAACTGAATCTGCCCATCCTCATTGAAACAACGGTGGAGAAAGTACTCAAACTCTACAAATACGTAGGATTTGACGTCTACCATCACTGGCACGATAAGGATGCCGATATCGATGTTTGGTTTTTGGAGCGAAAACTGGAATCGGCTACCGAGGCCGCTGAGAACTAAAGATTCTCGGCCAGCCAGTCTCCCACTTCCGAAGTGCGATAGGCTTTTCCCTCAGCAATATCTTCTGTGACCACTCCTTCACTCATGGAACGGTCTACGACCTCTCTTACGGCCTCTGCCTCACCGCTGAGATCCAGGGCAATTTCCAGCAACATGGCTGCCGATAGAACCGTAGCCAGGGGATTGGCGATGTCTTTACCTGCTGCCTGGGGATAGGAGCCGTGAATGGGCTCAAAAACGGAAGTATGCACCCCAACCGAAGCAGAGGGCAATAGTCCAAGCGATCCGGTAATAACACTGGCTTCGTCCGAGAGGATGTCTCCGAACATATTTCCGGTGACCATAACGTCGAATTTTTTTGGCCACTGGATGATCTGCATGGCGGCATTATCCACAAACATGTAGTCTACTTCAATGTGTTTGTGTTTGGGTTCCATTTCCTGGGCAACTTCCCTCCATAACCTGGAGGAAGCCAGTACATTGGCCTTGTCCACCACGGTCAGCCTTTTGTTCCGTTTGTTGGCATAATCAAAGGCCAGATCCAGGATGCGTTCCACCTCAGGCCGGGTGTAAACCATGGTATCGAAAGCTTTGTTGAGGTCTTCAGACCTGCCCCGCTCCCCAAAATAGATGCCGCCTGTGAGTTCGCGAACCACCACAAAATCTGCTCCTTCCACCAGGTCGGTACGAAGGGGTGACTTATGCAGCAGGGAAGGAAAGGTGGTGACGGGACGAATGTTGGCATATAGGCCCAATTTCTGGCGCATGGCCAGCAAGCCCTGCTCAGGCCTTACCTTGGCTTTGGGATCGTTATCGTATTTAGGGTCGCCGATGGAACCAAAGAGTACCGCATCGGAATCCATACAAAGTTGAAAAGTCTCTTCGGGAAAGGGGTCCCCTACCTGATCAATGGCTGTGGCACCCACCAGGGCTTCTGTAAAATGAAATTCATGCTTGAATTTTTTACCCACTGCCTTCATTACTTTGATGGCCTGTTCCACAATTTCAGGGCCAATGCCGTCTCCGGCCAGTACAGCAATCTTATACTCCATTCTTTGTTGGTTTTATCTATTAAGTATTGTGAGACTTAGGCTTGCATGGTCTCAATAACATTCAGCATACGGGTGGTACACTTAATGGCCGCAACGGTCTGATCCGGATCCAATGCGCGGGTTTTAATAACATTTCCATCCAGATTCCAGGTGATCATACATTCCACCAGGGCATCGGTTTTTCCACCCGGAGGGATGGTGACCACGTAATCGGTAAGTATGGGATGTTTTTTGTCGAGCCTGTCGTAGATTTTCCAAAGGGCCTTCATAAAAGCGTCGTACTGGCCGTCGCCCGATGCCGTTTCTTCGTGTACCACGCAATCGATTTCTATGGCCAGGGTAGCGACCGAGCTTAATCCCCTGGAGACTGAGAGTTGAAAATTTTTAATACGGATCCTTTCTTCCACACGTTTGCCCCTGAGTACATCGGAGATGATATAGGGAAGATCGTCCTTGGTAATTATTTCCTTTTTATCGCCCAGCTCAATGACCCTTTCGGTGACCAGCCTGGCATCCTCCTTGCTCAGTTCGATACCCAGCTCTTCCAGGTTCTTAAGGATGCTGGCCTTGCCCGACATTTTGCCCAGTGCATAGGAGCGTTTTCTGCCAAAGCGCTCGGGGAGCAGATCGTTGAAATAGAGATCGTCTTTGTGATCTCCGTCAGCATGGATCCCGCTGGTCTGGGTAAATACATTTTCTCCAATCAGGGGTTTGTTGGCCGGGATTCTTATGCCTGAGAAAGACTCCAGCATTTTACTGGCGTGATACAGGTGTTCTTCACGGACCGACATATCGTACTGGAAGTGGTCTTTCACCACACCAATCACGCTGGATAGAGGCACATTTCCCGCCCTTTCGCCCAATCCGTTCAGGGTGGTATGTATTCCGGAGATGCCTGCTCTGATGGCGGAGAATACATTGGCAGCTGCCAGGTCGTAATCGTTATGTGCATGGAAATCAAATTTGAGATCCGGATAACGGGTCTTCATGTCCATGCAGAAATCATATGTTTCCTGCTGGTTCAGGATCCCCAGGGTATCTGGAAGCATGAAGCGCTCTATGCTTTCATCTTTCAGGGCATCCAGTACCTGGTACATGTATTCCGGCGAATTTCGCATGCCATTGGACCAGTCCTCGAAATAGACATTCATGCGGATGCCCATCTCACGGGCCAGTTTAAGAACTTCCTTCACATCGGCAACATGCTCTTCGGGCGTCTTTCTTAGTTGCGTCTGACAGTGCTTCAGGGATCCCTTCATCAGCAGGTTATTCACTTTGCCTCCTGCGTCTTTGATCCATTTCAGACTGATGTCACCATCAATAAAACCCAGTACCTCGACCTTGTCAAGGTGACCATGCTCCTTGGCCCAGGTGAATATTTTTCTGGCACCACGGTATTCGCCTTCGCTTACCCTTGCGGAGGCTACCTCAATCCGGTCCACATTCAGGTCCTCAAGCAGCAGCTTGGCAATGTTAAGTTTCTCTGTGGCTGTAAAGGATACCCCGGACGTTTGTTCCCCGTCGCGAAGGGTGGTATCCATGATGGTGATTTTCATAGTACTGATCTTTAGGCCCGCTCCGATTCAAATGCAGTTATTTTGTCCTTCTGGCTGAGGAGGAAATCGATGTCATCGTATCCATTGAGTAAGCACTCTTTTTTATATGCGTTGATATCGAACTTTTCCTTTTTGCCAGTGGTGTTGAGGGTGATGGTCTGATTCTCCAGATCCACAGTGATCTCTGTACCGGGATCGGCTTCTATGGCCCGGAACAGTTCGGCCAGGAATTTTTCCGAGACCTGAACCGGCAGCAAGCCGTTGTTGAGGGCATTGTTTTTAAAGATGTCAGCAAAGAAGCTGCTTACCACCACTTTGAAGCCATAGTCGTGAATAGCCCAGGCTGCATGTTCCCGGCTGGATCCGCTGCCAAAATTCTTGCCAGCCACCAGAATGGTCCCGGAATAGATATCCTGGTTCAATACAAAATCAGCTTTTAGTTCGTTGCTTTTATCATACCTCCAGTCTCTGAACAGGTTTTCGCCGAATCCCTCCCGTGTGGTAGCCTTGAGGAACCTGGCCGGGATAATTTGATCGGTGTCAACGTTTTCGATGGGCAGGGGTACTGCCCGGGAGATGATGGTATGGAATTTTTCTATGGACATGTTGGCTAGTTTATATCAATAACAGCTTATTATCTAAAGGGTTCACAAAATCGACCTTGGATCGGTAACTACTCCTGTGATAGCCGCTGCGGCTGCACTCAGGGGACTGGCCAGCATGGTTCTGGCTCCGGGTCCCTGGCGGCCTTCGAAATTACGGTTCGAGGTGGCCACAGCCAGCTTTCCTTCCGGGATTTTATCATCGTTCATGGCCAGGCAGGCAGAACAGCCGGGTTGCCTGAGTTTGAAACCGGAGGCTTCAAGACTCTGAGTAATGCCTTCTTTATGGGCCTGCTCTTCTACCTGTTTGGACCCCGGTACAATCCAGGCAGTTACTCCTTCCGCTTTCTTTTTGCCTTTCACAAACTCGGCTACTTCTCTTAAGTCCTCTATCCGACCATTGGTGCAGCTTCCCACAAACACATAGTCCACCGGCGATCCTGCCAGTGCTGCTCCTGCTTCAAATCCCATGTATGTAAGGGATTTTTTATAAGATTCGCGGGCCGAATCCTCAATATCCTCCACGCGGGGAATGCTTCCTTTGATTTTGGTGCCCATTCCCGGGTTGGTACCGTAGGTGATCATGGGTTCAATATCGGTAGCCTCGAAGACCAGTTCCTTGTCAAAGACTGCATCTTCATCGCTCTTCAAGAGCTTCCATTTCTCAACTGCTTTTTCGAACTCTTCACCGGCAGGGGCAAATTCCCTTCCTTTAATGTACTCGAAAGTTGTTTCATCGGGTGCAATAAGCCCACCCCGGGCTCCGCTTTCGATACTCATGTTGCATACGGTCATCCTGCCTTCCATGCTTAGGCTGCGTATGGCAGAGCCGGCGTATTCAATGAAATATCCGGTTCCTCCACTGGTGGACATCTGTGAAATGATATAGAGAATAATGTCCTTGGCAGTAACGCCCTCTGACAGCTCACCATTAACGGTAATACGCATTTTACGGGGTTTCGGCTGCAAAATACACTGGGTAGCAAGCACCATTTCCACTTCGGAAGTTCCAATGCCGAAAGCCACGCTTCCAAAGGCTCCATGGGTGGAAGTATGACTGTCTCCGCATACCATGGTCATCCCTGGCTGGGTAATCCCCAATTCTGGACCTATCACATGCACAATGCCCTGGTAGGGGTGGTTGAGTCCGTAAAGGGTGATGCCATGCTTTTCGCAGTTTTCGGCCAATTTATTTACCTGGAAACGAGAAAGTTCATCTTTGATGGGAAGGTGCTGATCGAGGGTCGGAACATTGTGATCAGGGGTAGCTACGGTGTTTTCCGGACGGAATACGGAGATCCCGCGGCTCTCTATGCCTGCAAATGCCTGAGGACTTGTGACTTCGTGCACCAGGTGCTTGTCAATGTATACTACGGAAGGTCCACCCTGAATCTCATCCACCACATGTGCATCCCAGACCTTGTCGAAAAGTGTTTTTCCTGCCATTTGTGTCAAATTGTAAGGTAAGCCGCAAATGTAAGAAACTTCCGCTACAATTTGACAAAAAATAGGCTGTTTTAATATCAAATTGTCACATTATTAGCAAATCACGAGATCAATCGGAAGAAGCTTGGCTTTTTTATTGTAAGCCCGGTCACTGGAATCCAACTGGCTTTTTTGTTGGATTCTGCATGTTTTAAACATTTTTGTATCTATTTTTGTCGAATTGTTATTAATTGACTTCATATGCTAACAGTTCATAAGATAGGGGGCTCCTCCATGTCCCAGTTCGAGGATGTCCTCCAGAACATCATTCTGGGGCAGGCACCGGAGGGGAATTTTTACAACAGGATCTTTGTGGTTTCGGCCTATATGCATGTGACCAACTGGCTGCTTGAGCATAAGAAGACCGGAGAACCGGGTGTTTATGACCTCTTTGTTAAGAACAGGGATTACCAGGGTGCCCTGGACACCCTTCTGAATAAACTCATTGACATTAACCATGGGCTTGAGGGAATCAAGCTGGACCTGGATGTGGCCGATGCCTTTATCAGGGATCGGGTCGATCAATGCAGGAACTACCTGGTAAGTCTGGAGGAAGTGATGGCTTCAGGATATGTGAACAAACAAAATATTCTCCTGGCTGCCCGGGAAATACTCGCATCCATCGGCGAAGCGCACTCGGCATTTAACTCCGTGAATATCCTCAAGAACAATGGAGTGGAGGCAACCTTTGTGGACCTGTGCGGATTTCACGATGCAGAATTCCTGACCATTGATGAACGTATACACCGTGCATTTGCAGACATTGATTGTAGTAAAACAGTGCCGGTAGCCACCGGTTACACCAAGGGAACCGAGGGCATCATGCGGGAGTTTGACCGTGGATACTCCGAAGTAACTTTTAGTAAAATAGCTGTGGAGGTCAAGGCCAAGGAGGCTGTGATTCATAAAGAGTATCATTTGTCAAGTGCGGATCCGGCCATTGTAGGGGTGGATAATTCCCGGCCCGTGGGAGCCACCAATTTTAATGTGGCCGATCAGCTGGCCGATATAGGCATGGAAGCCATTCATCCAAAAGCCTCCAAACCTCTGGAGGTGGCAGGCATCAATATCCGGATCAAGAATACCTTTGAACCCCAGCATCCGGGTACCCTGATCTCCAAAGACTATGTGGGGGAGGAGTCCAGGGTGGAGATCATTTCCGGCACCGATAAGGTCATGGCACTGGAAGTTCACGATCCTTTTATGGTGGGACAGGTAGGTTATGATATGAACCTTATGAAGGTCATTCAGAGACACAATATTTCTTACATACTGAAAGCCACCAATGCCAACAGCATTACCATGGTGGTATGGGAGAAGGATCTTTCCCCTTCTCTGGTAACCGAACTGAAAGGGCTTTATCACAAAGTGACTTTGAAGGAAGCTGCCCTGATCTGTGCCATGGGGACCAATATTACCTATCCTGGATCTCTGGCCAAAGCAGCCACGGCCCTCTATACGGGTTCGGTAAATGTGGAAGCTGTGTCCCAGTCGCTTATGCAGGTGAATATGCAGTTTGTCATCGAGCGTAAGGATTACCATGCAGCCATAAAGGCGCTGAATCAGGCCCTCTGTGTGGAAGGCTGGAAGTAAGAGAAACTCATATTATCTGAGAGCGGATCCCGGCTGGGGGTTTAATTGTTAATTTTCGAAATTTGGTTAAACCATTCAACCCTTATTTAGTCTAAGGCAAGACTAAACCCAGATTTTGATTTAAAATCAAGACCTAACTATGCGCTGCTATTTAACCCTTGTCCTGGGCCTTCTGGCCCTGGGTGTCTTACATGCACAGACACAGGACACCACTGAACTGGCACAGAGAGAAGACGCTGTGCGTATATTTATTGACTGCTCGCGTTGCGACATGAATTACATCCGGGAAGAAATTCCTTATGTAAATTATGTCCGCGATGTAAAAGAGGCCCAGGTTTATATTCTGGAAACCAGCGAGATGACCGGTAGCGGAGGAAGGAAATATACCTATGCTTTTGTGGGACAGGAGGAGTTCCTTGGCAGGAACGATACCCTGAGTTATTCAAGTCGGCCCGACGATACACGCGACTACATCAGGATCTGGCGCACCCAGATGCTGAAGATGGGACTTATGCCCTATGTAGCCACCTCCCCGCTTTTTAAAGAGGTGATTATTGATGCCAGCGATAGGGTGGAAGAACAGGTGGTGGAGGACCGCTGGAACAACTGGGTTTTCGAGCTGGATGCGGAACCCAATGTGGAAGCTGAAGAATCCCTGAAAGAACTTTCTCTTCGCTCTTCCGTTTCAGCCAGCAAAATCACCCACGACTGGAAGGTGGAATTGGATTTTGACCATCGCTATACCCGGACTAAGTATACCTATGACGATACCCTTTACACCAGGTACAGAAGTTATCAGGGACTGGATTTCCTGCTGGTGAAAAGTCTGGGGGAACACTGGTCGGCCGGGATACGATCAGAACTTTTATCATCCAGCTACAACAACTTCAGACTGTCGGTAGATGTAATGCCTTCCCTGGAATACAATCTCTTCCCCTATTCAAAATCCACACACCGGCAGCTGAGATTTCTCTACGGAGTAGGAACTTCCTACCGCCTTTATAACGATACCACCATATACGATCAGATGGAAGAACTCCTGTGGCAACAATCGCTTCAGGTGGCCTATGAGGTGCGGGAGAAATGGGGCTCCATCAATGTGTCCCTGGAGGGATCGAATTTCTTTCATGATTTTACCAAGAACCGGGTGATGTTAAGCGGATTTGTAAGTATTCGTGTCCTTAAAGGACTATCCATTCGCTTGCGCGGGGGAGTAGCCCGCATAAACGATCAGCTGTCACTGGTGAAAGGGGAGGCTTCCGAAGCAGAGATCCTGCTTCAGCTCCAGGAACTGGCAACTAGTTATAACCTGGATGGTGAAATCGGGGTTACTTACACCTTTGGTTCCATTTATAATAACATAGTTAACCCCAGATTCGGGGATGGAAGAAGACGATTCTTCTAGGCTAGTGCTAAGGAGAAACCGGATTTACATTTCCTACACCACTGATGTCGGAAATAAGAGCAGGCTGCCCCATGTAGCTGACATTGCCCACACCTGAAACAATCACATCCAGGTTGTCGCTTACGTTCACCTCGCAATTCCCAACACCGGAGATCCGGATGGTACAGTCCTTTACCTCCATATCAAAAGCATTCACATCGCCTGCGCCGGTGATGTGTATGTCCAGCAGATCCTGTTTGGATCCTTCAAGCATAAAATCACCTGCTCCGGTAACTGAAACATGCGACACTGCAGGAATAACAATGTTTGCAATTATGTCTTTGGAGGTATTCACCGTATAATCGGGTTTAAATCCGATGTGGAGGATCTGATCCCTCACTTCGTATTTTAAAACTTCGAGGATTTCCTGCTGAGCACGAAATTCCAGGGATTGGGTCTCCCCGATAACAATATTCACATCGCAGGTCCCTGTAATGCTAACGCCCTCAAAATCAGTAATTTCAACTTCCATAGATTCCATATCACCGGTACCGACTACAGTCTGTCGGCTATACCAGTCGCAGGAGCTTAGGAACAATGCAGTTCCCATGACCAGGCTTATTATTCTCAGGTTTATCATATCGTTTTTGTTTTAAAGAGGGCAAAGAATCAAAAAAGTTGCACGCTTTCCCCGCAGGGCTTCTATTTCTTTCTATCTTCAACCACTTATTTAAAACCCTCAGGTATGACTACTCTGCATAAAGCCCTGGTGGTACTGAGCTTTTTCCTTCTGCCTCTGGCTTTTGGCTGCAGGACACAAAGCGATCGCCCGGCAGCTGTCACTGGTGAGCAAGCTGATGAAAGCCCTATTAAGGCTCCGCTTCGTATGGCTGATCCGGCTTCTGAGGAAAATCTCAGGCAGGCAGCCTTTGAGGGAAATGGAGCTGGAATAACTGAGCTCCTGCAGCAGGGAGTGGATGTGAATGCAGCCGACCCGGAAGGCCGTACAGCCCTGATTTTTGCTGCTTTCAATGGTCATTCTGATATCATGCTTGAACTGCTGAAGGCCGGAGCAGATGTAAACGGGCGTGATGTGATGGGTAGGTCTGTGCTGATGTACTGTGCCACCGGACCCTTTCCGGAAGCAGTGGCCATCCTGCTCGATAAGGGAGCAGATCCCAACCTGGTCGATTCCGATGAGCATTTTACTGCACTGATGCATGCAGCAGCGGAAGGAAACCTGGAGGTGGTGAAAGTGCTTATGGACCATGGAGCTGATCCGACCAAGGTGGATATTGATGGGGACAATGCAGCTTCTTTCGCACTGCAGTCAGGACACAGCCATGTGGTGGATTATCTGAAGGGAAAACAATAGATTGAAAAAAATGCCGGTGCCAGGAATAAACCTTTCCTTTTTAACAGAGTCAAAGGACGAACATACTTGCAAGTACTATTTGATGAGACCCAAAATCCTGCTAATCCTGGTTGCTATTGCCTTATTTTGGATATATCCGCCTGTGCAGGGGCAACTGGCCTCATCGGGAAACATGCTTACTTATCCCGAGCTGGTCGACCGGGCTTACGGACAGGACCAGGAGCTGGTCAATGGTTTGCAGTACTACAATCACCATCCCCGTAGTCTGGGGAATCCTTATTTGTTGGATGGCTTTGTGCGGCAGGGCTGGGTCAGCATTCGCGGCATTATATACAGCAATATATGGCTCAGGTATGACATACACAGCCAGCAGGTGGAGGTGGAATACAGTACCTTAAATGGAGCGGATAACCAGGTGGTTTTGGTGGGTGACCGTGTGGATCATTTCCAGGTAGGGGAGCATTTTTTCAGGAACCTGAGCTTGCAGGGTGAAAAGGAACAATTCTATCAGGTCATCGGTGCCGACCGCATGGTATGTTATATACATTGGGAGAAGAAGCTGGTTCCCATCAGTGGCGATTCAAGATTCATTGAGGAATTCACCAATCCCAAAAGAAGTTATTTACTTGAACTGGACGGAGAGATTAAAAAGTTCCAAAGCAAGAGTGAATTTGTGAAGCTTTTTCCTGAATCCAGAAGGAAGGAAATGAAAAAGCTGGTGCGAGAGAACAGCATGCAATTCCGCATTGCCTCGCCTGCTCAGCTAAACCTTTTTCTTCTGGCAGCTTCAAAACTTTTAAACCAGGATTCGCCGGAATGAAAAGACTGGTGGTCATAAGCCTGAGCATAAGTCTGTTGCTTCCGTTTTCTCTCTTCGGACAGGACGAGGAAATCAGGTTTTCGGGCTCTTACCAGGATGTACCCTTTGCAGAGTTTGTCAGCAGCCTGGAGGATCAGCTGGATCTGAGCTTCTACTACCTGGATACCTGGATCCGCGGTATCAGGATTACTGTGTCAGGCGAAGACCTCTCTCTGAGCCGGACCCTGGAGAAAACGCTGCTGCCCGCCGGTTTGTATTACCACATCGAGAACAAGCGACAGATTTACCTGACGCAGCAGCAGCCTCTGGTTTCCAGATTGCCTGATTTTAATGGAAATGAAACGACCGGCATACTGCCCGGAGAGGGAGAATCCGAATCCAGGTCTTCGGCCGAGCAGAGGTATATAGACGGAAGAAAAGCCGGAATGCTTGAAACCCTGCAAGTTGGTAACCGGGAAGAAGGAGAAGGAAAGAATGTTGCCATTCTGCATGGCAAGATAACAGATTTGGAGACAGGCGATCCCCTTATCGGGGCCACCATCTTCTTCGAGGAGCTGCAAAATGGAACTGCCACCGATGTGGACGGTCGCTTCAACATGGTGGTCAGGCCTGGCAAGTATACCGTTGAGTTTAAATGCATGGGCATGGAAGATCGTCTGAATTACCTGGAGGTATTGTCGGGGGGTGATCTGGACATAAGCATGCAGAAGAGTGTGATTGCCCTGACCGAGGTGGTGGTCCATGCCAACAGGTACCATAACGTGCGAGGGACACAGATGGGCTTTGATCGCTTGAATTATAAGGTCATGAAGGAAGTACCGGTGGTCATGGGCGAAAAGGATGTCCTGAAGGTGATCCAGATGCT
>Ga0180435_10003818_pt1 | contig 14996 bp, 8 predicted proteins | sample SS_ome_3_FD_132467 | JGI IMG/M metagenome (GOLD analysis project Ga0180435, IMG submission 132467) | Hypersaline lake sediment archaeal communities from the Salton Sea, California, USA - SS_3_S_1 metaG | ecosystem: Environmental > Aquatic > Non-marine Saline and Alkaline > Hypersaline > Sediment... | reverse complement strand
TCTTTCCATTGCCCTGGGATCGGTGGAGGTGACGCTTGAGGAGATCGTCTCGGCATTCAGTTCCTTTCCCAACCACGGGGTCAGGGCGGAGCCGTATTGTGTCCAACGCGTCGAGGACAGCAATGGGGTGATCCTTCAGGAGCACAGTCTTTCCGTACATGATGCCCTGGTTTCCGAGGAGGTGGCTGAAAAGATGCTCTATCTCTTCCAGGAGGTTATCAGAAGAGGGAGCGGCCGTTCACTGATGCCGCTCGGCCACCCCCTGGGAGGAAAGACCGGGACTACCAACGAGGCTACAGATGTATGGTTTGTGGGCTTCACCAGAAATCTCACTGCCGGGGTCTGGATTGGATTTGATGACAATACCCCCCTGGGTGACAGAGTTTACGGCAGTACCCTCGCCCTGCCGGTTTGGAAGGATTTTATGACCGAGGTTCTCGAGGAGATGGAACCCGTGGAATTCGAAGCGGTCTGGAAACCTGATCCGTATGATACCGGAAGAGTAGTAGGCGATCTTGAATCAGTCGATTTCATGGGCCCTGTTAAAAAACAGGAATACCAGGTGGAGGACATTGCCCCCCCTCCGAGCCGGTAACCTGGCCCGGGCCTTCAGCTGCAATTCACTTCCCGCCCCTGTAAAGGATCATAAAGGCGGCAAACCCTGCCAGGATCCATCTTCCCGTGACCTCTACCCCTACCGGCTTCATCAAGACCGGGGAAGATTTTTCTCCCCCTGGGTTCTATTCCGGGTCCCACACCGGAATTCTCCCTGGTGTCCAGGGAGAATTGATCTCCTCGAGCCTGCCTTCAAGCTCCGCAAGATCTTCCCTGATGAGGGCAGTGAGGTTCTCAAGGGTTCTCCCGAACTCCTCGGCAGCGATTCGGTACGCTTCCCTCTGGGTCCCGGTGGGGGCGGAAGTGGATGAGATCTGCCCGCTGATTATTCCCTGCACCCTGCTCCGGATTCCCGGAAGGACAGGTTCATTACGGGAAGACACGGTACTGTCGCCGAGCAGGCTGGTGCGGATTTCTTCCAGCTTCAGTTCGATTTCTCTTGCTTGGTCGTATAGTTCCAGGCTTTCTGTCCCGGTGGTGTTCATGAGGGCTTTCTTGATCAGCCTGATCCTGGTTCTGGCATCTTCCATGGCATTGACGGAACCCAGGACCGCTCTCTGCAGCCTGGCTGTCTTCTGCTGGAATTCCAGCAGAGCCTCCCGGTCGTCTGCCGGAAGGCTTGCCGTGCCCAGGGATTCAGTCGAAAACTCCACCGGGCCTGCCAGTTGGGTGAACTCGCCGCGAGAGTAGCGGGACAGAGTAACCTTGTATTCTCCAGGAACCGCCAGAGGACCTGAACGTCCCCGAGAGTCACTCCTGGAGGCTGAGTCAGTCAGCGGCCTGCTGGATGGGAATTTGAGATCCCAGGAAACCCGATGAATACCGCTGGAGGCAGGACCGGTAACCCTCCTGATTACCTGGTTGTCGCTGCTGGTCACAGTGAGGATAACCAGAGGTTCCTCTTCAAGATCCTCCTGCCTTAATTCCTCCCAGGAGGGATAGGATACATCTTTCCCCTCTTTCCGCTGGGCCTTTTCTTTTTCTTTCCTCTCTTCTCGCAGGGTTTGCAATCCCTTTTTCATGTAATAGGTAAAAGTGGCTCCATATTCAGGGTTGGGAGAAGTGAAGTATGAGTCACCCTGGAATCCTTTCGGCCCGGGTCCCAACGGAGAATCCTGGATATAAACAGGCACTGTTCCAGGGGCGAAAAGGAGAGCGTCTGTTTCCAGTGCCTCTCGGGAAAGCTCCCTCAGGGGAGAGTAGTCATCGAGAATAAAAATGCCTCTGCCAAAGGAAGCTGCGACCAGATCATCTTCCCTGCGCTGTATTTCAAGCTCCCTGATGCAGATTGTGGGGAGCCCGCCTTTCAACCTGATCCATGAATCGCCTCCGTCAGTTGTGAAAAATACTCCGAATTCCGTGCCTGCAAAAAGGAGCTGAGGATCCAGATGATCTTCAATCACAGTGTAAACAGTGCCCCTTTCCGGAAGTGTTCCGGATATCGAGGACCAGGTCTTACCAAGGTCACTGCTTTTCAGAAGGTAGGGTTTGAAGTCACCGCTTTTGTGGTTGTCAAAAGCGGCATAGATAACTCGAGGATCATGGAAAGAGAATTCCAGATCGCTGACATAGGTCATTTCAGGAACCCCGGGAAACAGTTCTTCCCTTCGCCAGCTCTCTCCCCCGTTTTCCGTTACCTGGATTAAACCGTCATCGGTACCTGCCGCCAGTGTTCCTTCCGAGAGGGGAGACTCCGCCAGGGATACTATGGATCCGTAAAAAGAGGTGGAAGCGTTTTTGGAAACGGAATCCACTCCCCATATCCTTCCCATCACCGGCAGTTCATTCCGATTGAGGTTTCGGGACAGGTCCCCGCTGACTGAGAACCATGATTCTCCCCGGTCGTCACTGCGGAAAAGTTTCTGGCTGGCGAAATACAGCCTGGTTGACGAATGGGGGCTGATAAGGAGAGGTGAGTTCCAGTTCCAGCGCAGAGGCACTTCGTCTTTCCCGGGCTGGGGTTGAATCGAGATCCTTTCTCCGCTTTTTCGGTCGAAGCGGGCCAGGTGCCCGTACTGGGACTGGGAATAAAGGATGTCTGGATTGTCAGGTTCCACCTGGGTCTCAAATCCATCACCCCCCTTGGTAACCAGCCAGTCGGAATTGGAGATTCCATGAATGTTGGTAGTCCTGGAAGGGCCGCCGAGGCTGTAGTTATCCTGGGTTCCCCCGTATACATTGTAAAAGGGCAGGTCGTTATCTGTAGTGACCCGATAGAACTGGGTAACCGGGAGGTTGGACTTGAAATGCCAGTTTTTCCCCCTGTCCCAGCTTTCGTAGATACCGCCGTCACTACCCACCAGGAGGTAATCGGTGTTGTCGGGGTCGATCCATAGTGCATGGTTATCGACGTGTTTGGATGAGTTGTCAGCCCGGGTGAAGGTCTTGCCTCCGTCTTCAGTCACCATCAGAAGGGTGTCGAGTGCATATACGCGGCTCGGATCGCGGGGATCAGCGACCAGCTCCTGGTAATACTGGGGGCTTCCGGTTACGTAATCACTCTGTTTCTTCCATGTTTCCCCCCTGTCTTGAGATCGAAAAAATCCTTCGGCATCATCGGCTGCCTCGATCACAGCGTAAACTATTTCGGGACGGGCGGGCGAAACGGCCAGACCTATCCGTCCCAGGTCGCCTTTTGGTATTCCATTGGTCAATTCCCGCCAGGAGACGCCTCCGTCGGTAGATTTGTAAATACCTGACTCCGGCCCACCGTTGAGCAGAGTCCATACCCTGCGCCTTCTCTGGTAGGCAACGGCATACATGATTTCAGGATTGCCCGGTTCTGCAAGAACTTCACTAACTCCCGTATTGCCGCTGATGGAGAGAACTTTGTCCCAGTTTTCTCCTCCGTCTTCGGTCAGGTACAGGCCCCTTTCCCCACCGGCCGACCATAGCGGACCCTGCGCCGCGACGAAAACCCGGCTGGAATTCCGGGGATCGATCCAGATCATGCCAATGTGCTCAGATTCTTCCAGCCCCATTTTGACCCAGGATTTTCCGCCATCCGCTGTTTTGTATACTCCGTCTCCGTATCCCACGCTTCTCTGGCTGTTGTTTTCACCGGTTCCTACCCACAGCACCAGGGGATTGGAAGGGTCCATGGTTATGCATCCGATTGAATATGATCCCTGGCTGTCGAACACTGGAGTCCAGGTCGTGCCGGAATTCTCGGTTTTCCAGACCCCTCCCGATGAAACAGCTGCATAGTAGGTTCCATTTTTGTCCGGGTGAACCGCCAGGTCACCTATCCGCCCCGATGTCAAGGCAGGTCCCAGTGACCTGAATTCGAGTCCCCTAAAAGTGGATTCGCTGTAAATCCGGTCTGCCTTCTCTTCTTCTCCGGTATCATCGACTGCGGGAACTGGAGATATAAAAAAAAGGATCAGAACCAGGAAAAAAGATTTTTTCGAATGCATTTCCATTTTTGACAAACCTCCTGGGGTAGAAATGTAAACCAAAGCTCCACCCCGGGCAATCCTTTTGTGAGAATCGGCATCTCTTCAGCCAGGAGCTGCGATAATCAGGAAAGGAAGAATTTCATTTATTTGCAAAAATTTCGGAAACCTTGTTGAATGTTGTTGCATATTTGCACACGAATACAAATAATGATAGAGTCTCAGGCGTTTTGAGGAAGGTTCAAATGAATAAATCAAGCAGTTATGATCAGATGGCAGATGTTCTGAAATCATTAGCTCATCCCACCAGGCTGAGAATAGTCGAACAGCTTTCAAAGGGCGAGAAATGTGTCCAGGACCTGCACGGGGTAACAGGAACGGACATGTCAACCGTGTCCCGGCATTTGTCGGTGCTCAAGAATCACGAGATAATCGATTCACGCCGCGATAAGACTTTTATCTATTACCGGCTGAAGAATAAATTCGTACTCGATCTTTTTCCATGCATGGGATCGGTGCTCGGGGCCACGAGCAAGGAGGATTAGCAGAGATGGTGTTCATTTCAAGGTTTAAAATTATTTCACTGCTGACAATACTGCTCACTGCAGGTGCAATGGCTGCCGATTCGGAAGATTTGATCCGCCCGGTTCCTTCGGGACAGGGGTTGAGCCTGGGTGAAGCCGTCCAGGAGGCCCTTCAGGCCAATCCGCTGGTGGAAGCGGTGCGGGCCGGTGAACGGGTTGCCGAGGCCATGGTTTCAGAGAGCAAAGCCGGGAGGCTTCCTTTCCTGCAGTTTGAGCAGACCATGATGCACAGTAACAATCCGGTTTTTGTTTTTGGGTCCCTGCTGGAGCAGGAGGCCTTCAATCCCGGATACTTTGATCCTGGATTTCTTAACGACCCCCCATCGATGAATAATTACCGCACCTCGGTAAACCTCAAGCTCCCGGTTTTCAACAAGTTCAAGACAAGTTCTGCGATAGAGCAGGCAAAAATCGGCCGGGAGCAGGCTGCCGCCGATACCGAATGGACTGAGCAGCAGATTCGGTTCCAGGTTGTCAGGGCCTATTACGGTTTGCTGGTAGCCGAGGCACGCAAAGTAGTAGCCGAGGAGTCGGTGAAAGCAGCTGAGCAAGAAGCTTCCGACATTCAGGAAATGTTAGACCAGGGAATGGCCGTTAAGTCTGATTTCCTGGCGATGCAGGTGCAGCTCGCCGACTTCAGGCAGCAGCTATCCAGCGCGGCCGGGGCAGTTGAGACCGCCCGGGCCGCCCTCAATACCGTATTGGCTCGCCCGATAGATACCCCGGTCCAAATTTCCGGAGAACTGAAAAGCAAGGATTTTGTGCTTCCCGGAGTTGATGAGCTGATCAATATCGCATTGCGGGAAAGGCCTGACTACAGGAAGGCCAACCAGGAGATAGCTGCCATGGAACAGCGCAGCAAAGCAGCCAAAGGGCAGTGGTTGCCCGATCTTAATGTCTTCGCCAATGTCGGCAGGAGTTCCAGGAACATCACCGATGGAAGTTCCGATTTTGCCATTGGAGCCGGGGTTACTTTCGATCTGCTGGACTTCGGGAGAAATCCCCGGATAGAGCAGGCCCGGGCAGGGACCGAAGCAGTTCGTTCCAGGGCAATTCACCAGGCCAACAGCATTCGCCTGGAAATATCTCAGGCCTACCAGATGTTCCGCACTTCGAGGGAACGTCTCGAGGTGGCTTCGACCGCGGTATCCCAGGGTGAAGAAGCCCTGAGGATAGTCCGCGACAGGCATGAGGCCGGGCTGACTACCATAACAGAGGTTCTGAGGGCTCAGACAGCACTGCTCCGGGCCAGGATGAACCTCCTTGGTGCCCGTTATGACCTTTACCTCAGTTTTGCAAAAACCAAACTGGCCACCGGCTCCCTTACCGGTGTTGAAGAGATGGCCAGCTGAAGAGGAGTATAGAAGATGAATAAGAGATGGATTTTAATCACGGTAGCAGGATTTTCAATGGTTTTGGCTGGTTGCGGTGGAGATGAACATACCCCGGAAAAGGCTCAGCAGTCGGCTCCGTTAAGAGTGTCCGTTGAGGAAGTCTCCTCGAGCGGAGGGAATGGTTCGGTAGAATTGGTTGGAACCGTCAAGGCAGTTGTTACGACGGCTGTTTCCAGCCAGACAATGGGCAGAGTCCTGGCCGCCCGCTTTGATGAAGGAGATAGGGTTGATAAGGGAGATGTGATGGTTGAAATCGATCCGGGGCAGGCCAGTGCAGGGGCCGCACAGGCTGAAGCGGGACTCAAGGAAGCCAGGATGGCCCTCAGGGAAGTGGATCGTGGACGGGAGGCCGCGGAAGCCGGACTTGAAATGGCCCAGGCCAATGCCGGTGTTGCCGAAGCAACCTATGAGAGGTTTAAGGCACTCCTGGAGCGCGAATCAGTCTCCCGGCAGGAGTTTGATGAAGTTGAGGCCAGGTATCTGTCCTCGCAGGCGTCGGTTAAACAGGCCGAACAATCGGTGCTAGGCCTGGAAGAAAAGCAATCACAGGTCGAAGCCCGCATTGAACAGGCCGAGGCGGGACTCGAGCAGGCGAAACTAAATCTCGGATATACAGAAGTAATGGCCCCCTACGATGGGGTCGTTGTGAGAAAGATGGTGCAGGTCGGACAGCTGGCCTCTCCAGGCTTCCCCCTTTATGAAGTGGAGAAGTCCGAATACGAACTGCATGTATCCGTTGACCTGGAGGGAAGTCGAGCGGTTAAAAGGGGCGATGAAATTCCGGTATATTTTGACCACCTGGGTGAGTCTCTGAAAGGGAAGGTCAAGGAAGTCCTCCCGGTGGCTGACCCGGTGACCCGCACCGTGTTGGTGAAGATAAGTCTCCCCTCCAACCAGTCAATCTACTCAGGAATTTTCGGGCGCGCCTCTTTCCAGGTTGAAACTCCATCCGGTCTCTCGGTTCCGTCCTCATCTGTAGTCAGAAGAGGTCAGTTGACCGGCGTTTATGTGGTCGATGACCAGAGGGTTGCCCGTTACCGGTTGGTCCGGACCGGCCGGCAATCCGATTCGAGGGTCGAGATCATTTCCGGACTGAATCCCGGAGAAACTGTCGTTACTGAACCCGGACAGGTATCAGAAGGCTTGCTCGTGGAGACCAGCTAAATCGAGAACCAGCTTCGGAGCTTGTAATCCGCCGTATCATTATAAGAGGCGGAAGGCCTTTGTTCCGGGCTTTACGATACAGGACAGGATTGAATTATGAGCAGGATTGGATTAGCAGGAAAGATTGCCGGTACATTCATAAATTCCAAATTGACGGCTCTGCTGGTGGCGGTCTCGATTCTAGCCGGGGCCGGGGCTATCATGCTTTTGCCCAGGGAAGAGGAGCCCCAGATCGTAGTTCCGATGGTTGATCTGTTTGTGCAGATGCCGGGAGCGAGTGCCAAGGAAGTCGAAGAACGGGTGACCGGGCCGATGGAGAAGCTTCTCTGGGAGATTCCCGGCGTGGAATATGTTTATTCAACGTCGAGCCCCGGAGCGGCGATGGTCATCGTCCGTTTCTATGTTGGAGAGGATGAGGAGGAAGCGATTGTCCGCCTGAACCAGAAGATGTTCGCCAACATGGATCTCATCCCGCATGGAGTTTCTCCTCCGTTGATCAAACCGAGGTCGATTGATGACGTGCCTATCCTGGCGCTGACTTTGTGGAGCGAGCACCAGGACCATTTTCAATTGAGAAGGGTGGCCGCCCAGCTCAAGGACCATATCAAGAGGGTCAATTCCGTCTCGGAGGTAAACCTGATCGGCGGACAGAGGCGCAGGGTCAAGGTCGAACTGGACCCTGAGCGGCTGAGCGCTTTTGGAATCGACCCCTTGATGGTTATGCAGATGCTCAAGAGCTCCAATATGCAGCTGCATTCAGGGAGTATCAGCAGCGGTAACCGCGAGATCCTGGTTGAAACCGGAGGTTTCCTCAAAAACGCTCAGGAAGTTGGCAGTGTCGTCGTATCGGCTCACAACGGGAGGCCGGTATACCTGCGCGATGTCGCGGAAATTCTGGATGGTCCGGAAGAGGCTGCGGACTACGTGCTTTATGGCAGCGGACCGGCTGTCGGGTACAGCCACCTTATCGGCCGGGATGCGCATAGTGAGGACGGAAATCTCACCAATCACCCTGATGAGACCTATCCGGCGGTTACCATTTCGATATCCAAACGCAAAGGTTCGAACGCCACGTTTGTCGCTGATGAAGTTATCAGGAAGGTGGAAGGATTCAAAGGAACCATCGTGCCGTCCGATGTCAACCTCACGGTGACTCGGAATTACGGGGAAACAGCTGCCGAAAAATCAGATGAGCTGCTGTTTCACATGCTGCTGGCCATCATTTCTGTATCAATCCTGGTATGGGTTACTCTAGGATGGCGGGAATCCGGGATTGTCGGTATCGCCATTCCGGTAACCCTCGCCCTCACCCTGGTGGTTTTTTATTTCATGGGCTACACCCTGAACAGGGTTACCCTGTTTGCGTTGATATTTTCCATAGGAATCCTCGTCGATGACGCCATCGTGGTCGTCGAGAATATTGTCAGGCATTACCGGCTACCCCAGAACCGGCACAAATCGGTATCTGAAATCGCACTGGAAGCAGTGAACGAGGTTGGAAACCCAACTATACTGGCTACCTTGGCGGTCATTGCGGCCATACTTCCAATGGCTTTCGTAAGAGGACTGATGGGTCCCTACATGAGGCCCATTCCGATCGGGGCTTCGGCCGCCATGATCTTTTCATTGATCGTAGCCTTCGTAGTGACTCCCTGGGCATCGCTGCGAATACTGAAAAGGGAAGAGATCGCAGAAAGCGAAGGGGATGATGAATGGGCCGAAGAAAAAGAGGGTTGGAGCACCCGCATGTACCGGCAGATCATGGGACCGTTGATTGCCAATCCCCTGTACCGGTGGTTGTTTTTGGGCGGCGTCTCCTTCCTTCTGGTTGTGGCCCTGTCACTGTTTGCATTCAGGGCTGTTACCGTCAAAATGCTGCCTTTCGACAACAAGAGTGAATTCCAGGTGATCATTGACATGCCCGAGGGGTCGACTTTGGAGCAGACAGCGGCGGTTGCCCGGGAAATGGCTCTCAAGGTTGCTGATGAACCGGACGTGGTCAATTACCAGATGTATGTCGGAACCGCAGCCCCATACAACTTCAACGGGTTGGTGCGGCATTATTTCCTCAGAAGAGAGCCTTTCCATGCTTCGATACAGGTCAATCTCTCACCCCTGCATCATCGAGACGTGCAAAGCCATGACCTGGCCAAGAAAGTCAGGCCCGGAGTGCAGGAGATTGCCGAGAAATACGGAGCTGCGGTGAAAGTTGCCGAGGTACCCCCGGGACCGCCGGTATTGCAGACCCTGGTCGCCGAGATCTACGGGCCGGATTACCAGCGCCAACTGGAACTCGCCGATGATATTGAAGCCATATTCCGGGGGACTGAGGGTGTTGTGGACGTAGACTCCTACACCGAAGAGCCCCAGCAGGGTTTCCGTTTCCAGATTGACCGGGAGAAAGCCGCCTTGAGCGGAGTTGCCGTGGAACAGATCGTAGCGGTTCTTAACATGTCGGTCGATGGAATACATGCCGGACTCCTGCACGATCCCCTGGAGAAGGAAGATGTGGATATCATGTTGCAACTGCCCCGCAGGCAGAGGTCTTCCATCGAAGACCTGGAGAGAATCAGGGTTATCGGGGCCGAGGGCAGGAGCATAACCCTTGGTGAACTGGTCACCGTCGAAGAAACGACTCGTGAACAGTCGATCTACCACAAGAACCTCATGCCGGTGGTCTATGTGACCGGTGATGTGGCTGGAGAGGTCGAGAGTCCCGTCTACGCCATCGGTGCTTTGCAGGAGAAAGTTTCCGCTTTGCAGATACCGGAAAATTACGAAATCGAGCAGTATACGGCCTCGTTGCCTTTTGATTCACGGAAACTGGCGATTAAATGGGATGGCGAATGGCATATAACTTATGAGGTTTTCAGGGATATGGGAATTGCCTTCGCGGCGGTCCTGATCCTGATATACCTGCTCGTCGTCGGATGGTTCCAGTCCCTGATCATTCCCCTTGTAATCATGGCGGCGATTCCGTTTTCGCTGGTTGGAATACTGCCTGCCCACTGGGGCATGGGAGCGTTTTTTACCGCTACTTCCATGATCGGATTTATTGCGGGCGCCGGAATCGTGGTGCGCAATTCGATTATTCTGGTTGATTTCATAATTCTCCGCCTCGAGCAGGGAATGGAACTGGCCGAGGCTGTAGTCGATGCGGGCGCCGTGCGCTTCAGGCCGATGATGCTGACAGCTGCAGCGGTGGTTGTCGGGGCCTCGGTTATCCTGTTTGATCCGATCTTCCAGGGATTGGCCATCTCGCTGATGGCAGGTGAAATCGCCTCCCTGTTTTTGTCCAGGCTGACTGTCCCCATCCTGTTTTACATGATCGGGAAAAAAAGCGGCGGCGCGGATTTCTGCAAGATCGATCACCGTGATTAGATATCAGGCTGAACTGGTTTCAGCTCATAAGAAAGGAAAAAACATGACAGTAGACAGATATTTACGGTTGGTAGCCGGATTATTCGTGATGTTGAGTCTGGCTCTGGGTTACTGGATTCATCCTTACTGGTACCTTTTTACCGCGTTTGTCGGGCTTAACCTTTTCCAGTCGGCATTCACCAACTGGTGTCCATTGATGACCATTCTGCGCAAGATGGGCGTCAAGGGGTGAATGACTGGTGGAGGTTTTCTCGATGAGAGATATTCCAAGGTGGGCACAGGAGTGCCGCCCTGCCGGTCGGCGCTCCTGTGGGCTCACGTCAAAATTCCCTGACTACCAGGCGTACCCGATTTCGAAGCGAACCATCAGGGTATTATCAGGATGCTGGGGAGAATAGTAGTCATTGGCGAAGAATTTTTCTACCAGGATATGGCCGGGGATATGTTTGGCAAAATTGTAGGAAAGCTTTCCGGTGAGGAGTTGTCCCCGGAAACTACCGTTTTCTGAGACTAGAGTGGGCACCCTCGTGAGGCCTGTCGGGTTTTCATTGGCGTACAGCAGGTGGTAGAAAGCCTTGAAGTTAAGGACTGGATGGGGATTTATGTTCCAGGCCCAGGCTACACGCTGAAGGTTGGTGATCTGGGCGATCCTGCCGTTTTCCGGAAACATGCAGTAGATATAGAGTTCGGACCAGCGCGGCCACCTTCCCCACATCAGGTCAAATGATTCGTCATTGACGGTATTTGGGTCATCCCCGGACAGGTACTCATATTCAGCCGAGAGGGTATTACCCTTTAGATCATTAAATTTGTAGGTGAGTGAAGAATTGGCGCCGAATGCTGAGATATCACGGCCGTTACGGTCACCCCTCTGGAAAGCGGCTTCCCCGTACAGCTGCCACTTGGGATCAGGCATGGTGAGAACCCTTCCGCCAAAGACATGGGTGTCACCCGTCCACCCGGTAGGCCTGCGGGCCCTGGTGTCCTTGGTCATGAAGTAGGCATTGATTTCAGTGTTCGTGATTGATTTGTTGGTGAAGTGAAAGATCCCTCCCTGCTGATCTTCCTCGATTAAATAGTGAGGGTTGTCGTCACCTATGCTGAGAGTCGGCAGCAGGTATTCCGATTCGGCTCCCTGGTTCAGGTAAATGACCTTCAAAGCCGAATTTATCTCCTTGAAGGAGTAATCGGCCCTTACCGCATCAAAGTAGATTGTTCTCGAACCGTCTCCGGGGGTGGCATCCAGTACCAGCCATGCGCTGTCCAGAATTATATCCTGGCGCCCGGCAGTGATTGTCAGGGGCATTCCGCCCACATTTTTCCAGGTGAAATTGAGCCGATCCAGCAGCACATAGGATTTGTCCCAGTTGAGGTTGGGATTGACAAATTTGTTGTAGTGACGGAATTCCCAGGCAAGCCTGGTGTTGATTGTGAAATTATCGGCCGGGCTGTAGGCGAAGCCGCCGCGCAGACGATAACGCTGCCAGTTCCAGTCAGTATTGGGGGCATCATCATTGAAGGTGAATACATTCTCCTGGAATATCTGGCGGGCCCGGAAATCAAAATTAAATTTGAACGGGAATACTCTCTGGGGATTATTCTCTTTTGGACTATTCGCATCACCTGTGCTGTCTGAATCTGGGAGCTCTGAAGTGCTTGAAGCAGTAAGGGTACAAGGCAACAGAGCGATAATGACAACCAGCGTCAGAATTCTTGATCTCATGAGCAGAAGCTTTCCTCATTCCGAAATCCTGTAGCCCTGATAGGTGATGCGGTGGATGAGTCCCTGTATCCCGGAGGACGGGGCAATTCACAGCATTTGAATCTCAGGCTGAGCAGTCCGGAATGGCCAACGTGAGCCTCGCGGCATCACAAATGAACAGGTTCCGTAATTGTTACAAATATGTTTCAGCCTGATAATACTACCGACATAAGGGTGATGGCGCAAACGGAACGCTAAAAATGGTAGAGGACTTCAATTCTTATAATTGAAGCCGGATCCCTTCGGGACGGAGAATAGTAGCCGCCCGGTTGAAATCTTTCAGCCAGGAAATGTCCGGAGATCCATTGATTGAGTCGGTAATTGAGCCGTATGGACCAGAGATGACCCCTGAAGGCACCTGTTCCCGCGGTGAGGTCCTCGATGTAGGTGTCGATCGGATTCACCGGGGCAAAAAGTAGGCTGTAGGAAGAGACAGAATTCAACCTGTCGGTGAATCTTGAGCTCCAACCGAACTTGATCCTGGCGGTGTTCTGGAACTGGGCCTCCCTTCCGTTTTCCAGTTCGATGATATATGGATAGATCTTTGACCAGCGGTTGTCCCGACCCCACATTACGTCGAAACTCTCGTCCGCCATGGTCCCCGGATTGTCACCAGAGTAGTAGTTATAGCCGACAGTGAAACTGTTGCGCAATGCGTCTTCGAGATGAAAAACTATTTCCCCTGAGGCCCCGGATGCCGAAATAGTTTTGCCGTTGCGGCTTCCTCTTTGCAGCGCGGCTTCAAAGTCGATCTCCCACCGCTCGAAAGGTATTATCCTCACACCTCCTCCGGCCGCATAGACCGTTCCCGACCAACCGGTGGAAGTGCGGGCCTCGCTGTCCCTGGTCAGGAAAAAGGCGCTGAACTCGGTGTTTTCCAGGGAGAAGTTGGAGAAATGGAGAACCGCTCCTCTCTGATCCTCCTCGACAAGGAAATCAGTTTCGTTACCCTGAATCGTGGGCAGTAGGGAGTCAGCCCTTGCCCCCTGATCAATATAGATCATGTTAAGGCTGGAATTGATGCCGCGGATTTCCAGCTCCCCCCGGACAGCGTCCAGAAAACGGCTTCTTGTTCCATCTCCAGGGGTCCCGTCGCTAACCAGCCATCCTGAACCCAGCACAATTTCCTGGCGTCCGGCCGTTATGGTCAACGGAAGATTGAGCACGTTTCTCCAGTTCAGGTTTAAAATGTCAAAAAGCCCATATGACCAGTCCGGGTTCTGGTTAGTTTCAGCATCCACGGTGTGCCGGAATTCCCATGCCAGGCGGGTATTGACATCAAGGTTTTCCCAGGGGCTTAAGGTAAGGCCACCTCTCAGCCGGTAGCGATGTTGAAACCATTCGGATTCGGGATGGTCGCTGTTAAGGGATTGAATACTGTCCTGGTAGGCTCCCCTGATCCGCAGATCTCCACCCAGTTTGAACAACTTGCGGTTGAGAGCACGACCGGTTTTGGTGTGTCCAGGCTGAGCCGCACGCTGCTTGTCTTCGGGCTCAGCTGCGGTTATTTCGGCTGCCTGGATAGAAGGGAATTCGGGAGAGGCCGGGACCAGCAACAGAATAATGAGGAAAAGCAGATTTCTGGGAGAGAAGGTGCCCTGTAACATGATTGTGACTTGATTGTGACAAAAGGTTACAGGATTGTAGCAAAAAGCCGGATATCGATGTCAGGGACAGGCTGTTTCTTATTGGTTTTCCGGGAGCAGGAAAGGGGGGTTACTGCTGATTTCCAGATTCCCGAATCCAGGCAATGGTGAAAAGAATCAGGGAGGAGATGATCCCGAAGGCCACCGGCGAAATCATGAAAATACCTTCGCCACCGGTCAGGAAATGGACGGTGATCGTAGCTGCCAGGGATGCCGCAATCGCCCGGATACAGGTCCCGGTTCCCGGTTTTGAGTGATAGATTCCCCAAACCAGAGGCACAAAAAGTGATGCCGACAGGAGGCTGTAAAAGATTTCAAGGGCGCTGATTACCGAGGGAAGGGCCATGGCCAGAAATGTCCCGATGATCCCGGCTGAAACGGAAGTCAGGCGGCTGACCAGCATCATGGTCTTTTCACCTGCGCCGGGATTGATAAACCTCTTGTACAGGTCATGCCCGAGCGAAGTGGAGAGCATAAAGAGAACAGCATCGGCCGAGCTTATTTCGGCTGAGAATATGGCAGCAAGCAGCAGGGCCCCAACCCAGAACGGGACCATTTCGGTGATGATCGAGGGGAGGGCCAGGTCAGGGTGGTCCAGGTTGGAAAGCGAGACCGCAGCCATCATGCCCAGTACCACCGGGAAGAAAGAGAACACGAGCAGGGCTATCCCATTTGCCGCGGCGCCAATTCGAGCGGTCCGCTTGTCCCTGGCCCCGTATATTTTCTGCAGGATTCCCGGGGAGACTATGAAAGAGGGGACCAGCAGCACCAGGTAGTGCAAGGTGGAAGCAGGGCTGTCGCCGAAAAAGTTGAGATAGCCTTCAACTTCCGTCGATTTTACCTGTAATCCCGTGGTGAATGCGTCCCATCCACCCAGGGCGGCCAGGGCCAGGGGAAGGGCCAAAAGGAATCCGGCGCCCTTGACTGTCAGCTGGAACATGTTGACCCATACCGTTCCTTTCAGGCCGGTCGCCGAGAAATAGATTATCACCACGGCGCCTCCCAATACGCAGCCCAAGATTTTTTCCGTTCCAGCGACTACCTGCAGAATCCGG
>Ga0180435_10003817_pt1 | contig 14997 bp, 10 predicted proteins | sample SS_ome_3_FD_132467 | JGI IMG/M metagenome (GOLD analysis project Ga0180435, IMG submission 132467) | Hypersaline lake sediment archaeal communities from the Salton Sea, California, USA - SS_3_S_1 metaG | ecosystem: Environmental > Aquatic > Non-marine Saline and Alkaline > Hypersaline >... | reverse complement strand
TTTTTCTATCTCTTAAACAGACTGTTTTATTATATTTGCCGTAACCACGGTCTTATCATAATCAAACGGTATATCCATGTTCAGGATAATATACAGATCAGCTTTGGTCATATGCATATGTTTCCTGTTATCAGGCACGGAATCCTTATATGCATTTTCTCTGCCCGATTTACCTTCGTCCGAGATGGCCGAAATGGACCAGAAACTCAGGGATGAAACGATAGCCACCTATACACGCTGGTTTGTGATCATTGTTTTGATCCTTTCTATCCTGACCGTGATACTCGCCTGGTCAAAACTCATCAATCAGCGCAAGGCCAATACAATACTGGCCCACCAGCGCAATATCCTCCGGCAAACGATACAGGAACACCGGTTGAGTGAGGAAAAATACAAGGCCTTGTTCTCCCAGGCAAATGATGCCATTTTTTTGATGGATCATGAAACGTTCATTGATTGTAATGACAAAACCCTGGAGATGTTCAAGTGTAAGCGGGAGGAGATCATCGGCCATCCGCCTTACGATTATTCACCAAAGAAGCAGCCCGATGGCAAATCATCAAAGGAAAAGGCGCTTCGCCTGATCAACCTTTGTCATGAAGGAAAGCCTCAGCGGTTTTACTGGCAACACTCCAGGAAGGATGGCAGTGTTTTTGATGCCGAAGTGAGCCTGAACAATCTGACCATGGATGGAAAGCCATATATCCAGGCTATTGTGCGTGACATCAGCGAGCGTGTAAGGGCTGAACGGGAAATGGTCCTGGCAAGAGAAAAGGCTGAAAAAGCCACAGAATCCAAAACCTTTTTCCTTGCAAAAATGAGTCATGAGATCAGGACTATGCTCGGAGGGATCACTAACTCTGCCCAGTTGCTGCGAAATACCAAAGTGAACGAAAAGCAATCGGAACTGCTCGACATCATCAATACAAGTGCAAACAACCTTCTTTCGATCGTAAACGAAATACTTGATTTTTCAAAGATAGAAGCGGGAAAGATCGATATAGAGGAAAAACCATTTAACCTTAGAAAGACCCTGGATGGTATCGTAAATGCCAACCTCGCCCAGGCAAAGGAAAAAGGGATCACACTCTTCCTCAGCATTCATAATAAGATCCCGGAATTTGTAGCCGGCGACGAGCTTCGTCTCAGGCAGATCATCACAAACCTGCTTACAAATGCCATAAAGTTTACCGATAAGGGAAGTGTCCGGCTTGAGGCGACAATTTACAAGGAGAAGAAGAAAGAATGGGACCTGGTGTTCTCGGTTATTGATACGGGGATAGGTATTCCTGAGAACAGGATCAAAGATATGTTTGCGCAATATTCCCAATCTGATGTCTCCATCAGCCGTCGTTATGGAGGAACAGGTCTCGGCCTGAATATCGTTTACAACCTGATAAACATTTTAAAAGGAAAGATCGATGTAAAGAGCGAATATGGCAAAGGGACAAGCTTCATTGTGAATCTGTCTTTCAGAAAAACTGATTTCATAGAAGAAGTAAGTGAATCTACAAATGAAATCTCCCTTTCCTCCGATAAGAAATACAAGGTATTGTTGGTCGAAGACAATGTGATCAACCAGAAGATCACCATGATCAACCTCCGGCAACTGGGTCATGATATCGACCTGGCGGTTAACGGTGTTGAGGCCTGGGAAATGTATTTAAAAAATGACTACGATGTTATTCTCATGGACATCCAGATGCCGGAAATGGATGGCATAGAGGTTACCCACCTGATCAGGAAATATGAGGCTGATCATCCTGATAAGCCCAGAACAAGAATCGTTGCACTTACTGCGAATATACTTGGACAGGATGCAGACTACTGTATTTCGGAAGGCATGGATGCGTATATCCCAAAACCCTTCAAAATAGAAGATATTCTTGAAAAACTGGAAGAATAGGAATCCCAGGTCTTATCTTTTCAGTACCCTGATGGCTTCGGTGTGTCCTTCACCACTCAGTGTTATATAATAAATCCCTGCCGGCAAAGCAGAAGCATCCCATTGAAGGAGGTGTTCGCCTTTGCTCATATGCCCGCTTGTAATAGCGGCAACATAGCTGCCCTTTACGTCCAGGATGTCGATCCGTATATCCCGGTCCTTGTCAAGATCAAGCCTGATATTGCAGAGGTTCTCAAATGGATTCGGATACACACTGCTTATCCTGGTACTATGTTCCGTTTCCGGAACAGCGGAGATGATGTCTTCATCGAGCATGATCAGAACTTCATGATCACCACCTGTACAATCGATAAACATAGTATCCTGCAGCAGCTCTCCTTCGTAGTCAGTAGGCAGACCGATATACACTGTCAGGATGAGTGAATCCGCAGCTGCAAGATTATAGGGGAAACTGACCAGGGGCTCTGAATACCAGTAAAATTCATCAAATCCTTCCAGGTTGATGTTCTCAATCGTTACGTCTGTGTCATCATCCGGATATATCTTTACTTTTTGCCCTTCAACACACTGGTCGGCTGTAAGGAACATCAGGGTATCGGGTGAGACTTCCAGCCCGGGGAACATTTGCACCACGGTGAATTCATGTGGATCAGGTGCTCCAATGTACGGATGGTTTGCACTACGGCCCGACTCATCTGCTGCATGTATATAATAACCGACTACAGTTCCTTCTTCAGCATATGGGATGTTGGCCGAATACGAGTAGCCCAGAGACTGGGTCATAAGTACAGACTCAAACTCGCCACCATTGAACTGGTAATATAATAAAAGAGAGTCGGCATACAGGGTGGATCCGTTGTAGTTCTTTATAATGGCTGAGATCGTATATTCATCCTGTAGCTGAACTTCACCCAGTAAAGGTGTGTGCTTGATCTTCAGCATGCCAATATCAGCAATACCTCTTGTGCGGCAGTGCAATGCATCGGTGTTAAACCAATCATTGTAAAGAATGCCATGGATCTCATATCCAGGCATGGCGGTTTCATACACTTCAATGGCTGCAGCGTCGTTCTGGTTTCCGGTGAGGGGAACAAACACTTTGTTGTTCAGTATCAAAGAATTTGTGTAAGGTGTAGTCTGACTTCGACCCGGGGTAAATACCCTGAATACTTCGTAGGGAACCCCCCAATCGCTTATGGTATTCGCAAAATAATCTGCAACCGCTTCAAAATCCTCATACCTGTTATCACTCATGGGAACCTGGCCGATCAGAACCTTGCTTGGGCCCAGAAACTTGCCCCAGCAATCGATGTGTTCGATATAATCGTCCAGCGGATCTTGCAGCACATGGTATTCCGTGATACCAAGATAATCATCAACCATATCCTGGACTTCACCATGGGTCATACCGGGATTCTCAGTATAAACCAGTGTAGTTGAAGCACCCTGTTGTATTCCTGAGCACATCCAGTTTCCGCCTGTATGCTCGAGGGGCATCCCAAACAAATTAATATCCAAATGCTCAGCTACCTCAACAGGAATCTCATCATCGTTTGGCCTGGGCCTGTTGTACGGAAAGTCACAAACACCAAATTCATCATTTCCGTCGATCACGAACCATGGGCCATAATCGCGGGTCCACCATGAATCCGTAGGTGCAATAATGAAATCGATATTATCCATATTCGCACCGGAACTTTGATAAATACTGCTGACCACAGTCTGCTGGCCTGAGCTGTTCACGATGGTGGTCACACCACAATCCTGCGACATTTCTATCATGAGTGAAAGAGGCAATCCGAAAGGATAGCGAACCAGCACGCTTTGCATTTGCTCATATTCGGCTACCATCCTCACAGGTGACGCAGGCGGATCTGTTGGAACAAAGTTTTTCGAATTTTCATTTGGCAGATACATTTCCTCCTCGCTGAGGTAATGCATCTTTTTCCATTTGGGGATATCCTGCGCGCCCAATTGAAGAGTAATCACAAATACCAGGCTAAGGATGAGTAGTATGTTCTTTTTCATTCGTATAAGATTTATAGCTAGACTGTGTGTTTTTGATTTGGTTGTCAAAAATAACTAAAGTTTTGAGTGTTGGGGGTTGGGTGTTGAGGTAATTCTGTAATCAGGTATGAAAAATCAGAATTCTGGTGGCCCAAAACCCAACGCCTGTAGCCCACAGCCCAAAAAGTATTATATTTGCATAAAACAAATCAATCATGAGCAACTTATCAATTTTACTTGGCATACCCGGCACCTGGCAGATCATTTTGATCGTGCTGGTCGTATTATTGCTTTTCGGCGGAAGGAAGATCCCTGAGTTGATGAAGGGAATAGGACGTGGAACAAGAGAGTTCAAGAAAGGATTGAATACCGACGAGGAGGACGAGCCGGAAAAGAAAGATATAGAAAAGAAAGAATAGTTTCATTCTTCCTGATAAGAAGGGAACAGGAAGTGCAGTATAATGCATTTGTCCTGTTCCCTTTTCTTTTTTTAACTATTTCAGCGGTATGCAAATCTCGGTGAGAAGATCTTCAGGTTTTACTCTTTCAGGATCATTAAGATAGATCTCTATCGGGGCTGCATCGCCCAGTTCCCTGTTACTCTGCGGGAGCCAGTTCCTGAATATATCGTTATACGAACGCTTCAGATCGGAGTAAGCACCTTTGTGAAGGAAAACGGCATAGTCTCCGCCTCTGACGGTCTTTATTCCAACTTCCCCTTCGGGTTGCATATCCTGGTCTATCACAATGCAGGCATCATACCTCAGTTTACTTGTTTCTGTAACATCCGGATCATCGTGACTCAATCCAAACATCTTAGTTTGAGGGCCCAGTAGCCCTCTTGGTCCGGCAAAATGGCAAAGGCTTTCCCAGGCGGTACCTACATTTTTGTATGCGCCAATTGCCTGCACATAGATCACTTTCATCTCATCCATATGCCTGATCTCTGGTTTTAAACTCATATCGGTTTCTTTAAGGTTGAACAATACATTCCTGTCGTCCCTTTTCAATACCATACCTTTCTCCCTGTATTCGCTTGGTGAAACCCCAAAATGATTTTTAAAGGCCTTCGATAATGATGATGGTGTTTCGTATCCGACTTCATACGCGATCACTGCAACCGGTTTCCCGGAATGCTGCAGCAAGTGAGCAGCAATCTGCATACGCTGCCTGATAATATACGACCCCAGTGATTCATTCAGGTGGGCCCTCATGATACGATGAAAGTGAAAAGCCGAGAAACAGGAAACCGACGCCAATGTTTCCAGGTCCAGCTTCTCATCAAGGTGCTCATCAATGTAAAGAAGCACCTTGTTTATGCGCTCCATGTAATCATGCTGAATGTTTGAATTTGGCATTGTTAAAGGATTTGTTGCAAATGTAAATCCTACGATTCGGTGTGGCTTTTCCTATCTTGCTGAAAACCAAAATAACTAATAAACCACTGATTTCTTAAATAAATTAACGTCCCTCGGCTTCACTCGACTCACCTTTCTGTTCGAGCGGAGTCGAGAACAAATATAAGAACCATCTATGATTTGTCATGCTGAGTGAAGTCGAAGCATTGACCCAAAAAATTGACAATAGGAAGCTTTCTATCGTTTTTTGCACGAAATTTGCATGCAAAACAAACATCCGCTTACGTTTATACTACATGATTGCTCAAAAAACAACCACTCTTATCATCATTATTCTGACAGGATTGATGCTGTCGGGTCAGTCTGCTGAACAGCAGACCCAAATGAACGATACTACAATCGCAGCTGCAGAGATCCCCATCGAAATCACTACCGATACCAGGATGCTTGCCGATACACATGAACTGGGTCATGTGATATGGAAGGATTCGCCTGTACTGGCCATGCTCGACAGCCTCGCCGCACTCAAATACTATGGCGATTATGAATTTATCACCGACAGGGATAGCCTGAACATATATGGATTCAGTTTAGAGGACAATCCGACCTACCCCGATTCGGTTGTGGCAGCCAGGATAGATTCACTGAATAAAGAAACCACGATAGAGCTCGCATTCAACAGAGTTGTAAAAGACTACATCTACCTTTATGCGAACAAAAAGAGAGAACTTACCGCCAGGATGCTGGGCCTGGCAGAACTCTATTTCCCGCTTTTTGAAGAGCAGCTCGACCGCTTCGATATCCCTCTTGAAATGAAATACCTGGCTATCGTCGAGTCGGCCCTGAATCCGACAGCAGGATCACGTGCAGGCGCCAAAGGATTATGGCAGTTCATGTATGGTACCGGAAAAGTTTACGGGCTGAAGGTAACCTCCCTTATTGATGAACGATTCGATCCACTGCAGGCCACCATTGCGGCATGTGAACACATGAACGACCTCTATGATATTTATGGAGACTGGTCGCTTGTAATGGCAGCATATAATTCAGGTGCAGGCAATGTAAATAAGGCCATTCGCAGATCAGGCGGCATAAAGAGCTATTGGGCTATCTGGCCATTCCTGCCCAGGGAAACAAGAGGATATGTACCTGCTTTCATTGCGGTTTATTATGTCATGACACATGCCAGCGCATATAATATCTATCCTGTCCAGCCGGGCATACTATACCACGAAACCGATACCGTGATGGTACACGATGTGCTCTCGTTCGACCAGGTTAATGAGATGCTGGGTGTTCCCATGGATGAGATTAAGCTATTGAACCCGCTCTATAAAAAGGGAATCATACCCTATAAAGATGATGAAGTTTTCTTTTTAAGACTTCCGAATGAATACATCGGTGACTTTATAAACAACGAACAGGAGCTGTATGCCTATGTAACCCGGAAAGGAACTGAAAAGAAAAAGCTGCTGGCTGAGATCAAAAAAGCGCAGGAACGCACCATACATATCGTTCGCAGCGGTGAAAATCTGGGGCTGATTGCCCGGAAATACCATGTTTACGTAAGTCAGCTCAGGGCATGGAACAACATGAGAGGTTCCACCATTTACCCGGGCCAGCGCCTGGTTGTATATCCATCTGCAAAGTACAATCCTTCGGTGGTGCCTAAAAAACAAACTGCCTCTGCTTCAGCTTCACCTAATGGAACACATACGGTGAAAAGCGGTGAAAGCCTTGGACTGATCGCGAACAGGTACGGCTGCACGGTCAGCCAGCTTAAAGCATGGAACAATCTGAGCAAAAGCACGATACATCCCGGACAAAAGCTCAAGGTCAGAAAACCCGCCGCCAGCATACAGGTGGATGAAAATGCAGAGTATGTTTATCATACTGTGAGATCAGGGGATACACTCTGGGATATCGCCAAATTATATGATGGCGTAACGGTAAACCAGATCAAAGAACTGAATAATATCACGAATGCCAGGCGCCTGAAGCCCGGCGATAAGATCAGGATCGCGGTAAAAGGCTCCTGATAAACAAATAAACCAGGAATTATGCAAACACTTAACATCAAAATGCGAGGCCTCTGGACAGTACTGCTGGTCCTCTCTGGCCTGATCATTGTGTCATGCGATACAGAAGTAAGGCCTGACCGTTCAACAGGTAAAACCAACGAGATTCTGATCGTAACAAATACCAAAGCCCAGTGGGAAGGAGAGATCGGCTATATTGTCAAAAACTATTTCGGACAGCCATTACCCGGTCTTCCTCAACCGGAACCTATGTTCCATCTCTTTAATGTTGCCGACAAGGATTTTAACAAGGTGTTCAAATCACAACATAATATCCTGATCATCGATATTAACAGGAATTTCACCGAGCCACTTGTTGAAACCAGGGCAAATCACTGGACGACTCCCCAGCGTGTGATCAAGATCACTGCTCCCGACACTGCTTCATTCAGGCGGGCCTTTAATGAACACAAGGAGGCATTTCTGGAAGCGTACAATGCGCTTGAGATCGAACGGACCAATGAGCAGTTCAAAATGGCCCGCAGCGTGAAGTTGAGAAATATCATAGAAAAGAAGTTTGGATTCACCATGCAGATCCCGGGAGGTTTTGTGGTCGCTGCCGAAGATTATAATTTCATCTGGCTTCGCCAGAGTATGCAAAAGGTCAAACAGGATGTTGAACTCGGTATTATCGTGTATGAAGAACCCTATTCCGATACAAGCATCTTTAATGATCGCGAGATCATGATCCTCAGGGATTCACTTACCTCCAGATTCATCGAAGGCCCGAGTGTTGGATCATATATGATCATTTCCAGGGATTTCATCCCGCCGGTTTTTAAACGTAAAGATGATTGTGTTGCCGGTTTTGCAGTTGAAACAAGGGGGTTGTGGATGGTGCAAAACGATTTTATGGGCGGGCCTTTCATCAGTTACACCTTTGTTGACCCAACACTTGAAAAGGTGTTTACAGTAGATGGCTATGTTTATAACCCCGGCGACCTGAAGCGTAATTTCATCAGGCAGATGGAGGCGATATTTCATACCATCTCCTTCGGAGAATAGTGTTGGGTGTTGAAGGTTGGGTGTTGGATTATTTTCGATATCCGATACTCAAAGTTCAGAGTTCAAAGTTCGGTGAAAGCTATTCTTTCACATACACCGCGGTGATCGTTCCGTGTTTCACGCTGCTGGTATAAACGATCCTGCCATCCTTATATTTTCCAAGCTCAATAACATCGTCGAGCGCATCCTTTTCAAGCCTGAAGCTAATCATATCCGAATCGGCATTAAATGACCAGTAGGCATCGGTAGTATAGCCATCAATGGTAAGTGCCATAGAATGATCTTCATTCAGGATGAACCTGGTGGTTTTTGTGGAGGTAATACTTTGATCAATGCTGGGTAAATTTGCTCTGGTGGAATCCACTTTTGCAGTCACACTTTCAGTTACCCAGGTGCCTGCCAGTTTATCTTCGGTAGAACCACAGGAAACAATAAACAGGCCCGCAAGGATTGCCAGGGCTGCCAAATATATAATTCGTGTTTTTTCCATTTTCATTAATTCATTTCAATTGTCATCCCGATAAATGATCCCGAGTAATCGGGAAAATCACGAGGGACCTGATTCAGATATGCACTATAAATCAAACAAGTCTAATTCATGTATAAAATCCCTCTTAAGGATCGTTTTTCTTCTTTTCTGTTTGGCTTTTTTCGCAGCGTGTTCTAGTATGGTTTTTAGCCTGGCTTCAGCGGCTTCCATCGAATCGGCGCTGATCTTCATATCCAGATCTTTGGCCAGCAAGCGGATAGCGGTTTTATTGATCAATGACATGTGCATGTAGTTTGGTTACAAGGCAAATATAAGAAAAATTGGGCTTGAGGCTTGAGGCATGCGGCCTGGGACCAGTGTTTATTTTAGCTCAACGTAACCATTTTCTTCTATGGTAAAGGTTCCGCCTTCATCGGTGAGGTTGCCGTGAATGATAAGGCTGTTGCTGGGGTCGACGGTCAGGCTTCGTCCGGGCTTCAGTGTCATCGTACCACTTAATGCCGGGGTGATGATAGGCATATCCACGGTCACATCTCCGTCGACGATCACCTCCACCTCAGAACCGGGAGAGCCGTTGCTCCAGTTTGCTGCTGCCCCGGCAGGAGGATTTCCCTCGCTCCAGTTTCCGGTGCCTGTCCAGGTGGTTGACGTGATCAGGTTCTGGAAAAGGCCGTTGATCCCCGGTGAACCATCATCACCACTTGATGTTGTGTACCCGGCCTCCCTTTGATAAGAAGTGATCCAGTTGACAGCGCTATTATTATCATCCGAAGGAGTACCAATAAAGATCATAGATTTCCCATTGGGATCCGGCCAGGATGGCCCTCCATCATAATCAATGCGTGCAATCTCGACAGCAGATGCTGTGCTGAGCACAACTTCGTCAGCTCCGTTTGCCAGTGAATATGAAGTAGCATATGAATAGTCGACGGGCACCCCGTCATTGATAGAGGTATTGCTGCTGCGACCAAGGATCAGGAAACCTCCTGCAGGCAACACCAAAGGCCCTCCATTGGATATCGTATGGCTATCCGATCCGTCATCACTGATCTCCCAGCCATTAATGTCGATATTAAAAGAAGTGCTGTTAAAAATTTCAAACCACTCCCCATCGGAATCGCTTACAGAAGACGGGTTCTGCATTATCTCTGTGATCAATATATCCCCGGCAGAAACAACTGCAACGCCAGTAGTGGTGGCATTGGCTTTCACAGGCCCGTAATACAATACACTACCATCAACCGACCATGCCTGGTAAAAATACTGTGTGACCGGGGTCAGGCCGGTGTGGCTGTGCATAAGGCCAGAGCCGTTATAGATCACCGTTCCGCCACCGGCGATCGGGTCATTCACACTGTAAGTAACCCCATCTGTGGGTGTGCCGAATGTGTTGGAGGTATTATATGCGATCATCACATCATCGCCTGCAGGATTTTGCAGCCAGCTCAGGTCGATCTGGTCTGATCCGACCGCCACAGCAGCAAAATTCGTAGGGCACAATGGGCAAAAGCACTGGCCGTTATTCAGCGAACCTACGGTAGCTGTAGCCGGGGTCAGCCAGTTAAAATCTGAATACTGAGTACCACAGTTTGTAAGCTGCAATGATTCCCCTATTGGGGTGGTACTTCCCTCCGTTACACCTATATCCACTGATGTTTCGCCTGCAATTGGCCCATCAACGGCTGTAAAGCTGCCCTCGTAGCTCAGGAACTGTCCAGGGATCAGGTTTCCCTGGTAGAGCAGGGCAATTGCATCCGGATCGCTGCTTGCATTCTGAATGCCGTTAACAGGATAATAGAAATAGTAAAATGTAAAGTCGCCCTCAACATCGCCCTGGGTGTACGTACCCAGGTCACGGTTGTTGTAGGTCAGGCCATCAGCCCCGCTGTAGAGGTAAACAGAAAAATCAGCGATCGTATAGGATCCGGCATTTTCAATCACGACCTCAATTACTTCATCAACATCCGTTCCGTTATTGTCGTAATGAAACTCATTGACCCATGCGTTCTGAGAATAAGATCCCAGGCACATCAGTGCAAACAATAGGATGAGAAAAGGTCTGGTCATCAGGGGCTTAAGATGCTATTCAAATTTTATCGTCCAAACAAATCAGATTTGGTCTGACAAAGGAAAGAAATTCTTGTGAATCAGGCAATAGGAAGGGGTTAAGTTTACATTAAATCCCCATGATCAAGTTTAGTTTTTAACGACCTTCTTCACAATGGTCCTGTCGTTGTATCTAAGCTGGATAAAATACAATCCTGCCGGGAGTTCGGAAAGGTCTATTCGTTCAATATAATAATCAGATCCCACTACATAAGAACTTTCCTGGAGTCGGAGCATGGCAGTATTCAAAACAGTGAGCTCCACACGCGTATTCTCCATTCCCTGGTGCAGCATATTTACCGCATTCCTGGTGGGGTTCGGGTAGATGCTGATCACGCTGTTTTGAACACTTGTTTCTTCAGTTCCGGTCATATCCACTACGGCGAATTCATACACAGCAAATCTGCCGAACTCCCGTTCAAAACTCTCGACGATATCGTTGTTTACATCGCGCATACGAAAATATCCTGATCCATACTGGGGCTGATGCCAGAAGTACAGGCCATTGTCGCCGGAGTCATCTATCCTCAGCCGGTAACAACCCAGTCCGAGTTCTACCACATCCGTATATTGTGTAGTGCTTTCAAGATCATCCCTTTCGAGTAATACATTACCTTCAAGGTCGGTCAGGGTGTAGGAAGTTTGCCAGCCCTGGTTGTTGGTGTAGCACTGAATCGTAACAGGTGTTAGGTTGATATCCAGCAGATCAACCTGTTCAAATGAAGTGGTATAGGTGTTATTGTGTATATATTCGTCAGCCTGTCCGTTTGGATTGCTGATATTCACCGTAAAACGATTCGAGTTTTCCTGCCAGAAGGCAAAATTCGGAATATCGAGCATCACTTCTGCTGTATCCAGGAAATCCAGGTTGCCATTCCATGTCTGTGTTAACGCAGTTCCTCCCTCTACATAAAACTCCAGATCGAGGCTGGTCAGCGGTGTTGAGCCGGTATTCTTAATGATGACCACAGGATGGGTACAAGCAGGATTAAAGCGCTCGTGGGCAGCTGTGGCATTCGGCTTGTTGATCCCGACAATGGCCGCATCAAGTGTGAAGTTGGCAGGGCCATAGCTAACAAGCTGTTTGCTTACCTGGTAGCTTGAGTTGCCGGATGCATTTGCAATACCGTAATCGAGCATATGTGATTGTCCCGGTATAACATAATCCGTAATATCGTATTCATAGAGGTCGCTGGGATCGCCCGGGCACCATCCGGCACGGTCATACAGCCACGTTCCTCCCTGGGGATAGATCGGGATGGTTGAACACTCCGTCCAAACATACCACTCATATTCAATATCGCCTCCATCAATGTTGAACGTGTGTTTCCTGGAAATAAACTCTCCTTCCTGGCCGTGGCCGGTAATAACTGACCGGAGCTTAACCTGTTGTGCTTCCGGATGAATATCTACATCACGGGCTTCAAACTTCCTTTCGGCCATCAGATCCTGGTAGCTGCTGCTGGCAGGGCGCCAGAGTTGTTTGAAGTCGATCACATCATGAGGAGGGGTTCCAACGATATAGAAGAATTTTATGTCCATGTCTTCCTGTCGCTGTCCGCCAAGTTCAACGGTAAGTCGTTTCCAGCCTTTGAGCACATCCACATAATCCGACATGTCGAAATACCAGGTTTTACCATCTACTCCGAAATCGAGGCCCAATCCATAAGGCGTAACAAATGACATCAGCTCGATCTTCGATATATATCTGTTATAGTACTCCAGCTGATTGATAGCAATATGATCTGTTGCGGGTACTTCAGTAGAATCGATCTTGTTCCCGTCCGGGTCATAAACAAATGCATAGCCTGATTCCCAGTACAGGTTTTCACTAACGACATTAATGCTGTCGTGAAGCTGGGTCCCCCAGCGGGGGATGATCTCATATTCGAGTACGTAGTTGGCGATTCGCTCTACCTCTTCGGTTACGAGGTTATAAGAGATCGTCAGGTCATATTCTCCGCTAAATAATTCGATCTGAGGTCGCTGTGTCGACAAAACAAAATTACGGTTGAGCTCAATACCCCGGTCATTCCCCCACATCACATAATCGATAATTTCTGCCGTTTCGCCATTGGGCGATGCATCGGCAGTTGTGGTGCCTGACCCTTCCTCAAACTGGTAATAGGCCAGCAAATTGGCAAAATGCGGATGGGAATTGTCCAGGTTTGTATGCATCCACTGGTTGATGTTTGCCGAATCCAGTTCCTTACTCCATACCCTGAACTCATCGATCTTACCATAATAGTTCCTGGTCTGGGAATAGTTCAGCGTTCCGATAATGAAATCCTGAATGTCGATGGTCCTGGTTTTCCCGCTGCCTGAGTGCCATGGCTGGCCATTCAGAAATATCTTCATATCACCTGATGTGGCATTCTTGGTAAATGCCCAGTGGTTCCATTGGCCTTCCAATTCATCCTGGGTGGCCCCTTTGTTGATCCTGTCATATCCGCCCTCATAGCCGCAATCGAAGTACACACTTGAATTACCCCAGGGCAGGTGGATGTTCAGTGCACGTTGTCCGTTTACATCATTGCCGTAAACGATGCTGGTATTGGCAGGCATGAATTCAGGAGTACCATAGCACCAGAAGGATACGGTGAGTTCATCAGAGATGGCCGACATGGGTCCGGCCGGCACAGAAGTATAGCCAACGTCGTTTATGATATGCGTCCCGTCAGTTGCATAAATGCTCAAAGTTGGGCCAACGATATGTTCGCCATCCACTTGCAGGGCAGCAGCGGCAGCAGCATTTGTAAAAGAAAACTCAATAAGGATATTGGATGTTCCGTCCCAATCAAAGGGTTGGTAAAACTGAATGCGGTTATAGCCATCAATGAAGGAATAGTCTGAAAAATACACTTCGGTGAAATCGTCGGTTTCAGGAAATGCAGGATCGAGCTGGTTGTCGGTGATCCCTTTCATTCTTACCCGAAAGAATCCTGCATCCGCTGTACTATATGAATTCAACTGCAGGGCATCGATCTCTCCTGCACTCATTCCTGCATCGGTAAGCTCTGATGCATAGAAAAGGAATTGCGTTTTAGCAGATTTGTGATCGGTTGGTATTACTTTATCCATGCCAGTCCCACCGAAACCTATGAGATATGCATTCTCGGAAATAGTGCTATTTAATACCACATTTTGCTGCTGGTACTGGAACTCATCATGAATGGGATCAGTCACAAAATGAAAGGTATCACCCGAAAAATGTGCGATGAAGTGTGAATTGTGGAAATTCAATACAGAATCAGTACGGGTAGAATCATAAATAAACGTATTGCACTTATAATCCCACTCCCCGCATCCACGATTGGGGTATTGATTATTTGATACCAGTGCATCCTTACACCGCATATTGTATGCCATGATGATCTTTTCGTAGGTCATGCCCGGATCGTTGGGGAAAAGAATCATGGTATCGCGACCGTTGGGGCTATGTGTTTGGGAATAGTTTATCGTGGGAACCACGATGGTGTCGCCGGGACTCTGGGCATTGACAAAGAAGGGGAACAAAAGTAAAAATAAGAGGAGCCTGATTTTCATGGCAAGAGGGTTTAAGTGTTGCATTTCCTAAGATAGGAAAAAGGTGGTAGGTGGTAGGTGTTGGGTGTAGGGTGCCAACCTCAAGCCGGTCCTTCGTCACTACGCTCCTCAGGATGACAGCTTTTACTTATTAACTTTAGTGAGTGATGAGATCTTAATGATTAGTGATTAATAACGAATGGTATTGAAGAGTTATGAGCGAAGGTTGGAGAATGAAATCACTTCCTCATTCCATTTTCCCTGTTCGCTATTCATTATTCTTCTAGCCGTTATACCGGTATGCGATGCAATTAATATTCATTCCTGCGCCAACGGAAGCCATAAGGACCAGGTCGCCTTTGTTGAGTTCATGATGGTCTTCGCATATCCCTTTCCGTACCCTGTCATACAGGGTTGGGACGGTGGCCACGGAGCTGTTTCCCAGCAGGTGGATGCTCATGGGCATGATGTTTTCGGGCAGCTCTCTGATTTTATACAGTCGATAAAAACGTTTGATAACCT
>Ga0180435_10003816_pt1 | contig 14998 bp, 11 predicted proteins | sample SS_ome_3_FD_132467 | JGI IMG/M metagenome (GOLD analysis project Ga0180435, IMG submission 132467) | Hypersaline lake sediment archaeal communities from the Salton Sea, California, USA - SS_3_S_1 metaG | ecosystem: Environmental > Aquatic > Non-marine Saline and Alkaline > Hypersaline >... | reverse complement strand
GGGGGCAAGGCAGCCGCCACATCAGCGGTGGGGCTGAGGGTGGGTTCCGGTGGAAGCAAAGTGGGGCGCAACAGCCATACCCAGGCGATGACAGCCGCCAGCAACAACACTGCCAAACAACCGGCCCCGCCAAGAATATAGAACCAGCGGGATGTGCCGCCACTCCCGGCAGGGGCGACCTGCGGCGGATCGGCCCGGACCCACTGGCTGCCGTTGTGCCGGTACCACTGACCGCTGTCGGCGCCCAGCATCCAGTATTGGCCCCGGTCATCCTCAAACACCAGTTTTTTGAGCGCCGCCTGATAAGCGGACTCGCTCATTTTGCCGGCCCGGTATTGGGCCTTGAGTTGGGCGTATTGTTTCTCAACTGCCTGAAAACGTGATGAAGAGCGAGAAGCGCTACTCGCCATTGACAGCCTTCCTTCTCCCCCAAGTTTGATGGCGATTCTATTTTAGCATAGAGCCGGAGGATGGTCTAGTGAGATTGTGAATTATCATGCAGCCACTGCTCCTGCAAGCGGGCCAGGCCGCCGTTTTCGCGCAGCCGGGTGAGCGTTTGGTTGACCTGTTTGAGCAGGGCCGTGCTTTCGATGTGAACCGCGCCGGCGTACCACTCGTCGGTCAGCCAGGTGACGATGACTGCTCCCTGTGCCTCGGCCTCGACGGCGGTTACGCCGTCAACAATGGCCGCATCGGCCTGACCGGCCAGCAGGGTGGCCAACGCCTCGGCCGCGGTGGCGTGGCGCTCGATGGTGACGGCGACCGGCTCGGCGGGCAGGCGGCGGGCTTCCATATCGGCCTGACTGCCCCACTCCACGGCCACAGTGCGCCCGGCCAAATCGGCGGGGACGGCGATGGCGGATTCATCGGCGCGGGTCAGCAGAGCTTGCCCGGCGTTGAAATAGTTTTGGGTGTAGGCCACATCCTGCGTCCAGCGGGGGTCGTAGGGCAGGCCGGACAACACCAAATCAACCCGGCGGGCCAGCAGGGCATCGTACAGGCCGTCAAAGCCGATGTTGACCAGTTCCGCTTCCACACCCAAATCCGCGGCGATAAGCCGGGCCAGGTCAACATCCAGGCCGACAATTCGGCCATCGGCATTGACCACTTCAAAAGGCGGAAAGCTGGCATCCAGCCCGACCCGCAGCGTGCCGCGGCGTTGAATGGCCGCCAACGAGCCGTCGTCGCGCGGCCAGAGCCAGAAGACAAGGGCCACACCTGTCAAAAACAATAGCAGTATTACCCAACGACGAGTGACGAATGACGAGTGACGAGTGAAGAAACGCACTACTCTCCTCCGCTCCCTGCTCCCCCGCTGTAGTTTTGCAACTCCAGATAAATCGGTTTGGGTTCAAAATCCGGGGTGACAAAAGTAAAGTAATCCAGATAGGTGCGAGCCGGCCAGGGATAACGAAAGGCCCACAGAGCCGCGGTTTTGGCCCAGGGCCAGCTTTGCACCAGCTCGTAAGCCCGAATACTGTTTTCGATGCGCTGGGCCGGCTTGACGGCTCGGGTCCAGCGGGGGTGGTCGTTCCAGCCGCCTTCGGTGATGTAGATGGGCATAGCGGCATAACCGTTATCGGCCAGCAATTGATGCACCAGCTCGGTGCGGCGGAAGTTGACCACTTGCGGGTCGGGCGGGTCATCGGCAGGAAAGCTCCAGCCGTAAGCGTGGACGGCCAGGCCATCCATCGCCGCGCCGGCCCCGGCATCGAGCATTTGTTGCAGGTAAATCAAATCGTTCAGCGCCTGGTCGCTGCCGGGGGGAGCCAGCGTGGGAGCCAGGGCGCCGCCCAACACCAGCACCTCGGGATGGTTGGATTGTTGGACAGCTTGGTAGGCCGGGCGGAGCAAATCGACATAGCCGGCGGGGTCAATCGGCTGGAAGCCCCATTCCAGGGCCAGGTTCGGTTCGTTCCAGATGACCACGGCGTGGATACGGTCGCCGTAGCGGTTGACAAAGGCGGTGACGAAACGGGCAAAGTCATCATAATGCTCCGGCGGCAAAAAGGACGAGGCGGAATCGGTGGGGCGGGCCCACTCCGGCACAAAGCCGAGCCGGGCAATAACGGTGAGGCCCTGGGCGTGGGCGTGGTCAATGACCAGATCGCTGTGCTGCCAATCAAAGAAACCGGGCAGCGGTTCGCGGTAGGCCCAGGGAAAATATTCCACAATCCAGGGGGCGCCCATTTCGCGCACCATTTGCAGGGTGCGTTTGATTTTCCACGGCTCAACTTCGTCGGTGAGGCGGGTGTGGAGGCCCATTTTGAGGTTGCGGGTGATAACGGTTTGGGGCGGGCCAAGTTCAATGGTCGGCGGGGGGGCGGCAGTGGTTAGCAGCAGGGCCGCAGCCGGCAGCAATAAAATCAGCAAAATTCGGTGGGGATGATACAGTAGTTTCTGAATCGCGGAAAAATCCATCGGCTTAGCTTGTGGTCAGGTTTCAAGCCGACTGAGGGCAGTCAGGATTTTATCAAATTCAAAATCAAAGGTCAGGGTTTCCAATGCCTGAGCTACGTCCGGGGCGTCTGGTTGAATTTGGTTTGTCAATTCTTCAATCAAGTTGAGATTGGCTTCGATGACGGCCTGTTCGAGTTTTGCCAGCCACTCCGGGGGGCAGGCGGCCAGCAAAACGGATAGTTGCCGGCTGTCGTTTTTGGCGGGTGCAGGTGATTTCCGGCTGCGGGGGGATGGGTCGGCGGCGGAAGGCTGGTCAATGGCGCCGATTTGGTTAAGCTGAATCGAGAATGTGAAGGTGGCGCCGTGGCCGGGCGTTGAGTTGACGGTCAGGTCTCCGCCCATCATCCGGGCAAACTGGCGGCTGATGGACAGTCCCAGGCCGGTGCCGTCGTGCAATTTTTTGCCGTTGGCAGTCTGCACAAACGGTTCAAACAAGGTATCCATATCAGCTGGATCAATACCGGAGCCGGTATCTGCGATTTCGAAAAAAAGTGCCGGTTTGGCCGATTGTTTGTCGGCCGGGTCTGCACAATAAACCCGCCATGAAATTTGACCGTCAACCGTGAATTTAAGGGCGTTGCTGAGCATATTAACCAATATTTGCCGAAGTTTATGTTGATCCTGAAGGATATATCTGGGCACGTTGGCGGCCAGGTCGAAATGGAGAACAAGGCCTTTTTTTTCGGCCCGGTGGGCAAACATTTTTCTGACATCAGTTAGAAGCTGGTGAAGGTTAAAATTATCTTCTTGCAAGGTGGTGTGGTCTGCTTCAATCCGGGACATTTCCAGAATATCGGTGATGATGGCCAGTAAATGTTCGCCGCTCTCCCGGATAGTATGCAGATTTTGTTTACCTTCCGGAGAGAGGGCGGTGTCATCGGCCATAATCTGGGCAAATCCCAAAATGGCATTTAAGGGCGTGCGCAGTTCGTGACTCATGTTGGCCAGGAACAGGCTTTTGGCCCGGTTAGCGGCTTCGGCGGATTTCCTGGCTTGATGCAGGGTGTTTTGCCAGCGGCGGCGGGTCAACACATTGAGGATAGCTTCGCCAACCAGCTGCAGCAGACGAATATCTTCTGTAGACCAGGATTTATTTTTGTTGTTGCAGGTGAGGCCACACGCCCCAGCCAGGTCTCCGCTCAAAAACAGGGGGAGCGCCAACCAGGATTGGGCTTGCAGGCTGTTAAGCCAGGCTTTTTCGGGGGACGCCGCGGGCGGAAGCCGGTCTGAATCGGATACAGAGACCGGCTGTTGTTGATGAAATTGGTGCAACAGCCATTGGTAATCTTCCAAGGGCCGGTGCAACGGCGACATCAGGCGGGGATCGCGCGCCCAGTTGTAATGATGTTCAACGTGGGTTCGGTCGGGGCTGAACCAGTCAAAATAAATGTAATTGGCCGCAACAATTTGCCCGACCGCTTGCAACGCTCGAAAGATTTCGTTATCCACGTCTTTATCGGCCATTTTGACAAAACGCGTGGAGATGGTCGCGACCAACTCTTCCACAGCCAGGCGTTGGTGCAGAACTTTATCCACAGCACGCCGTTCTTCGGTTTCGGCCAACATTGTGGCCTGCAGTGTCTGATAGTTTTGCAGGCGTTGGCTCAATCGGGTGTGGTCTTCGATGGTAAACATGGCATACCAATTTTGACCATCGGAGGCAGGTAGAGGGGTGACAGTGGTATGTTGAATGCGGGGTTGTCCGTCGGACAGGTGGGCCGGGATAAGGTGGTGATGGAGTTCAGCCGAAAAAATAATACGAGATTCGCCGGAAAATACGTCGCGGAGCCGGTTGGCACAGGTCGGTTCGGTAATGTGGGGGAAGGTATGGCCGATATTTTGGTGCAATATGGTTTCACGATGAATTCCCGTCCACTCTTCCAGAACGGTATTCCAAAACAGCACTGTGAAATCTTGCTGCAAGATAAAAACCCCAACCGGCAGATGGTTGAGCAGGGCGAATCTGGTCAGGTCGTCATTTCCGCTCATACAGCTCTTACTCGGCTGCGGGCAGTGTAAAACTGAATTCGCTGCCCTGCCCTGGCTCGCTCTGGATACTGACCTGACCCCCGAATTTTTCTACAATACGGCGTACAATGGATAACCCTAGGCCATGGCCTTCGACATTTACCTGGCCTAATCGTTCAAAGGGGGTGAACAGTTGCGCCTGTTTTTCCAGGGGGATACCAGCGCCGTTGTCTTTTACCCAAAAGCGGACCATGCCACCATCGTGTGGCGTCGCCCCTACGGTCACCTGTGGCGGGCTGCCGCCGTATTTGACGGCGTTACTCAGATAATTGGTCCACACTTCTTCTATCCAGGGAGCATAGCCCAGAGCCGGCGGCCATTGGTTCGACAGGGCAATATCAGCCTGGTGTTTTTCCAGCAACGGATCCAAACGATTAATGGTTTCGGTGATAATCTCTGTCATATCGAGTGGTTTTAACTCCACCTGTTGTTTTCTCACCCCGGCCAGCAAGAGTAGAGATTCTACAATACTTTCTATTTTTTGGCTGGAACGGACCAGAGCCAGTAGACTTTCCTCCCGTTCCTGTTCCGATAACTCGCCGTACTGCCCCTGCAACAACATGGCAAAGCCCGTAATAGACCCCAACGGCCCTTTGATATCGTGGGCTACGGTGTGAGCAAACGCATCTAACTCCTCGTTGCGGGCCTGTAGTTGATTATTGGCCTGGGCCAATTTTTCAAGGTTCTTCTGTAAATCGTGTCTGGCTCGGCGCAGGGCCAGGTGTACTTCCACCCGGGCCAGCACCTCGGCGACCTGAATGGGTTTGGTGATGTAATCCACGCCACCGGCTTCAAAGGCTTTTACTTTATCTTTGGTGTCTTCCAGGGCGCTGATGAAGATAACCGGAATTTCACGGGTACGGTCATCGGCCTGTAACCGCCGGCAGACTTCGTAGCCGTCCATTTCCGGCATCATCACGTCCAGCAGGATCAAATCAGGGAGAGCCGCCGCAACCGCCGACAGCGCTCGTTCGCCATCCAGCACAGCCCGGACGGCATAATTATTTTCCTTCAGAATGCGGGTGAGTAACCTCAGGTTGATGGGGTTATCATCTACAATCAGGATTTCATCTTTGGGGGGATTGGTTGTTTCCGGGGCCATTGATTTCCCTTTGATCCTTTTTGCCAGTGACGGTGATTATGACAATAATTATGCGAATGCTGAGTTATTATACTACAAACTGCCGCAATTGATAAACGAGAATCTGGAAGGGGTGTGTTCGGATTTGAGGGCAAATTTCGCTATACCCCCCTCAGTCCCCCCGAAATCGGGGGGAAGTTCTAAAAGTCCCCCTGCAAGCGGGGGGATTTAGGGGGGTAGATGCCAAGAATATTATGTCACCCCCCAAAAACCGAACGTACCCTCTGGAAGGGTACAGATGGGGGGTTGAAATAAAAGACAATTCTCGTTATGATGAAAACAGCAGAATTATTAGGATAGGGAACGCGCAATGGAAAAACCCTGGCTGAAATTTTATGATGAAGAGGTGTCACCCTCTCTGACCATCCCCTCCCTGACTGTGCCGGATTTGTTGGGCCGCGCCGCGAAAAATTATCCCCACCAAACTGCCTGCGTATTTATGGGAGCGCGGATTAACTATCGCCGGCTGAAACAGGATGTTGACCGCCTGGCCGCGGCCCTGCATCAGTTGGGTATTGAACCGGGCGACCGGGTGGCCATCATGTTGCCGAACTGTCCCCAGGCCATTATCGCCTATTACGCCGTATTGTCGCTGGGCGCAGTGGCGGTGATGACCAATCCGCTGTATGTGGAACGGGAACTGGAGCATCAATGGGGCGATGCCGGCGTGAAGGCGGTCATCGGCATGGATTTATTCTGGCAGCGTATCGAAGCGGTGCGGCAAAAACTGCCCCTGGCGCAGATTATTCTGACCGGCATTCAGGATTATATGCCCCACCTCAAACGGTGGCTGGCGCCGCTGCTCTTGCGACGCCAGGGAAAATGGGTTAATGTGACCTATGGCAATGGGGTTCACCCTTTCAGGCGGCTGCTGAAAGGCGGGGCTGCGACGCCGCCCGTGGTAAACATTCATCCGGAAGAGTTGGCCTGTTTGCAGTACACCGGCGGTACTACCGGCCTGCCCAAAGGGGCCATGCTGAGCCATCGCAACATCATCGCCAGCATCAGCCAGATTCGGGCTTTTCTGCTGTTTGGACATGAGGATGCCCAGGATACCGCCCTGGCGATTATGCCCTTTTTCCACGTGTACGGCATGAACGGGCTGATGAATTTGGGCATGCATCTGGCGGCGACGTTGGTGCTAATTCCGCAGCCGGAAATCAAGGCCATTGTCGAGGCCATCACCGCCGAGCGCCCCACCTTTTTTACTGGTGTACCGGCGTTGTTTGTGGCCCTCAACAACTACCGCGGTATTGATAATGTTGATTTATCATCCATCCAGGCGGTATTCAGCGGGGCGGCGCCCATCCCCCTTGATGTGCTGGAAAAGTTCGAGGCCCGGACCGGCGCCCGCATTGCCGAAGCCTACGGCATGACCGAGGCCGCCTCGGTGACGCACGTCAATCCCCGCAAAGGTCAACGGAAATTCGGCAGCATCGGGGTGCCTATCATCGGCACCGACGCCAAAATTGTAGATGCCAAAATCTTTACCAAAGAGCTGCCGCCCGGCGAGGTGGGCGAGTTGATGGTCAAAGGGCCGCAGGTGATGATGGGCTACTGGAACAACCCCAAAGAAACAGCCCGAACCCTGCACGACGGCTGGCTGCTGACCGGCGACATCGCCCGTATGGACGAAGAGGGCTATTTTTACATCGTTGACCGCAAAAAAGACATCATCCTGAGCGCAGGCTACAATGTTTATCCGCGCGAAGTAGAAGAGGTGTTGTACCAGCATCCCAAAGTGCTGGAAGCCGCGGTCATCGGCCTGCCCGATGGCACCCGCGGTGAAAAAATCGCGGCCTACATCATCCTCAAACCGGAGCAAACCGCGACCGCCGCCGAAATCCGCACCTTTTGCCGCGAACATCTGGCTCCGTACAAACAGCCCCGGCGGGTTGTTTTTTGCGACGACCTGCCTAAAAGTTTGGCCGGCAAAGTGTTGCGTCGCAAACTACGTGAAGAGGTCCTGGCCGAAAATCAGCCGTAACCCCCCTCATTTTTTGACAATCTCCGGGAAGCTGGCATTAATTATAGGATATGCAGGGAGATTAGAGATTTGGAGATAGGGAGGTTGTTGGCCCGGAATCTCCAGGTTACAACCTGATTTATGGCAAAACTGGGACTCTTTCGCACCCCGCCTCCTCATCTCCAATCCCCAACCCGAGGATACAATATGAAAGATATTCTACCCCAAATAAAAACATGGCATCAACGCGGCGACAAAATTGCCCTGGCGACCGTAACCAAAACATGGGGATCATCTCCCCGCGCCCCCGGCTCCAAAATGGCGGTCAACCAAAACGGGGAAATGACCGGCTCGGTCAGCGGCGGCTGTGTGGAAGGGGCCGTGGTGCATGAGGCGTTGCAGGTACTCAAAAAGGGGCGGCCCAAACTACTGCATTATGGCGTGGCCGATGAAACCGCCTGGGAGGTAGGCCTGGCCTGCGGTGGCAGCATTGAAATTTTTGTCGAATCTCTGGATTGGTGAAAGATGTCATTATTTACCCAATTTGCAGCATACGTTGAACAGGATAAGGCCGCGGCCCTGGCCACCGTTATCCGTGGTCCGAAAGACTTGTTGGGTTTGAAAGCCCTGTTTACCGATGAAGCCGCGCCCGTTGGTTCACTGCTTGATACCCCCTGGCAGCAATCAATCATCGCCGATGCCACCGACCTGTTGCAGCAACGCCGCAGCGGCACCCGGCAGTATGAGGCGCCGGAACCAGTCGAGGTTTTTTTCGATGTCCATCGCCCGGCTCCCCGGTTAATAATTGTGGGCGGGGTTCACATTGCAGTGGATTTGATCCGCTTTGCCCAACCGCTGGGATTTGCCACGTATGTAGTAGACCCGCGCACGGCCTTTGCCTCGGCAGAACGGTTTCCGCACGCCGATTATCTCATCAACCAATGGCCCGACGATGCCCTGCCCGATCTCAACCCGGACGGCGATACAGCCGTAGTGGTGGTGACGCACGACCCCAAGCTGGATGACCCGGCCCTGAAAATCGCACTGCCCAGCCGGGCCTTTTACGTGGGCGCCCTGGGCAGCCCTAAAACCCATCGCAAACGGGTAGACCGCCTGCTGGGCGAGGGGATGACACCGGAATATCTGGCGCGGTTACATGCGCCCATCGGCCTGAATATTGGCGGACGCAGCCCGGCTGAAATTGCCCTGAGCATCATGGCCCAGATTGTGGCGGTTCGCAACGGGCAGGGGGAATCAGTTTGAGTTGTCGGTTAAAATCTGCGGAGCGGGCTGTGATTTAATCTACCGAATTCGCCTTTAAAGCCCATACAATATATCGGGGTAAAATTTTGGCAGCCCCCCATATCCTGTACCACTTTATCGGGATGGGGGGCTGTTAATATTTGGGTAAAACCGTATTTTGTGGTAAAATATAGTAGTTAAGCTTGCGACAAAACAACGCAGTTTTGTACTCTTTATAATTCGCCCGATAAATTTTCCTCACTCAAAAGTGGACAGGCTGCCCCCAAATCCGGGAGTAACTTTCGGTCATAGCCCGATAATCTTCCCACTTTTATGCCCGGCGCGATAATGAGCAAATCAGATTATTTGCATCGTCTTTTTCTTCTCAGGGAAAAGTTTGAAATAGACATGTTTGTTATGTAAACAAGAGGCTGTGGAGGCACCATTCAATGGCTAAAGATAATGGCCAATACTCTGCTGATAGTATTACTGTATTAGAGGGCCTGGAAGCGGTTCGGCGCCGGCCGGGGATGTATGTGGGCGGCACCGACATCAAAGCTCTGCATCATTTGATTTATGAGGTGGTTGACAACTCGATTGATGAGGCTCTGGCCGGTTATTGCGACCACATCAAAATAACGATTAACGCCGATGAAAGCGTAACTGTTTCTGATAACGGACGCGGCATTCCGGTGGCCGAACATCCCCAAAAGAAAGTATCATCTCTGCAACTGGTGATGACCACGCTGCACGCCGGCGGCAAGTTCGACCGGGACAGCTACAAAGTTTCCGGCGGACTGCACGGGGTTGGCGTTTCCGCGGTTAACGCCCTTAGCGAATGGCTGGTGGCTGAAATTACCCGCGACGGCGGCGTGTGGCAGCAACGGTACGAGCAGGGTATCCCCCAGGGGCCGGTTGAAAAGATTGCCGACCTGACCCATGAACAGGAGAACAACACCGGCACCCAAATCACCTTCCGCTTTGACCGGGGTATTTTTAAGGATGTGGAGGATTCCTTCAACTGGAACGCTTTGCTCACCCGGTTTCGGGAAATGGCCTTTGTCACCAAAGGCATTCGCCTCACCTTTCGCGATGAACGGCTAGACCCGGCCCGCGAACACAGCTTTTACTTTGAAGGTGGCGTGACCTCTTTTGTACGTTACCTTAACCGCAACCGGAAGGCCCTGCACGACCCCGTTTACGTGGAAAAAACTGTTGATGACATTGGCGTTGAAATCGCCATCCAGTACACCGATGCCTATACCGAAAGTATTTACGCCTTTGCCAACACCATCCACACTCCCGATGGCGGTACCCATTTAACCGGCCTGCGCGGCGCTCTGACCCGCAACATCAACGACTACGCTCGCAAAAATAATTTTCTCAAGGAAAATGACACCAACTTTTCAGGTGAAGACACCCGCGAAGGCTTAACCGCCATTGTCTCGGTCAAGCATCCCGATCCCCAATTTGAGAGCCAGACCAAAGTAAAGCTGATGAATGCCGAGGTCAAAACCATTGTCGAATCGGTGGTTTCTGAAGCCTTCAGTATCTTTCTGGAAGAAAATCCCCGGGCCGCCAAACCCATTATTGACAAATGTCTGACCTCGTCCCGAGCCAGAATTGCCGCCAAAAAAGCCCGGGAGCTGGTTCTGCGCAAAAGCGCCCTGGAAAGCAGCGCCCTGCCCGGCAAACTGGCCGACTGCTCCAACCGCGACCCGGAACTATCGGAATTATACATTGTTGAGGGCGACAGCGCCGGCGGCAGCGCCAAACAGGGCCGAGACCGTCGCTTCCAGGCCATTTTACCGTTGCGCGGTAAAATTCTTAATACCGAACGGGCCAGGCTGGACAAAATCCTCAACAATAACGAAATCAAATCCCTGGTCACAGCGTTGGGCACCGGGGTGGGGGATGATTTTAAAGTGGACGGTTTGCGCTACGGGCGGGTCATTATCATGACCGACGCGGACGTTGACGGCGCTCACATCCGTACCCTGCTGCTGACCTTTTTCTTCCGCTATATGTCGGCTCTGGTTGAAGAGGGGCATCTGTTTATCGCCCAGCCGCCGTTGTACCAGATTAAAAACAAAAAAGATGTTGCCTACGTTTATACTGAGGACGAAAAACAAAAATACCTCAAAGGGCTAAACGGCAATGTGGACACGGTGAAATTACAGCGCTACAAAGGGCTGGGGGAAATGAACCCGGAACAATTGTGGGAAACCACCCTGGACCCGGAAAATCGGACTCTGCTACAGGTGAGCATCGAAGACGCGGCCGCAGCCGATAAAACCTTTGATATGCTGATGGGCAGCGTGGTTGCCCCCCGTCGCAAATTCATCCAGACCCATGCCAAGCAGGTGCAGAATCTGGATATTTAAAATTTTGTCGTATTTCATAAAGTTTGCCAATATCCGGCACGACAAAAATTGTTCGTAAAGTCTGCCAATATCCGACCTCTAACAAACATTCAAAGCCAACGGGCAGAGGGCTGTTAGTCCCCTGCCCGATATGTTTATGACACAGACTTCTATGCCTTCGCTCCCCCCACTGCTGCGCCGCGCCCCCCTGCTGCCCGACGAATCGCTGGAATCGCTGCTGCTCCGATTAGTCGTCTTGAACCACTATTCCAAACCGGCCTGGCTGTTTAGCCTGTTCCAACAATATCAAGGGGGGCGGTTGCGTCCGGTTGATACGCCCTGGTTTCCCCGGTCTCGGATTGGCCGTTAGTTTGAGTTTGCCCCCATATTTTGTTGCGACACGAGTATGTCCAATAGGTAATGCTTCCCTTATCGATTCTGCGATTAAGCAGATACCTCAAAAATTTGAATTGACCCATTGTCAATTAAAGTTTTTGCTGTTTTTCTTTAATTGGCTAAAATCTATTCAAATTAATTTTAATTCAACCTTGGGGAATAATGGACATTTCAAAATTCACCGACAAAAAAACGGGACGGTTGGAAAAAATAAGCGGGATAAACGTCACCCACTGTTTTGTCCCCAACGAATTACCGCCCCGGTGGAAAGTCTCCGATAGATTATGGCCGCTTATCGTCGAAGCCAGAGCCGCCATAGCCTCACTAAACGGCATCGGCAAACATTTACCCAACCCTCAACTTTTACTCAACCCGTTACAGCACCGCGAGGCCCAATTATCATCTCAGTTAGAAGGAACAATCACCGATCCGCAACAACAATTGTTATTTGAGATGAAATTGCCCCTTTCAGAAAAAGATGATGAAAATATTTCCGCCTTAAGAGAGGTCTCCAATTATCGTAGAGCCTTACTCTATCATCTGAAAAATAAAAAAGGATTGCCCTTGTCCCTGCGCCTGATTCGGGAACTGCACGGCGTCTTGTTAACCGGCGTGCGCGGGGGAGATCATGATCCGGGTAACTTTCGCCGGGTTCAGGTGCAAATAGGCAAACCGGCCCGTTACGTTCCCCCTGCATTCAATCTGGTTTTGCCTTTGTTGGACAATCTCGAAAAATATATCCACGCAGAATTAAAATACGATCCTCTGGTAAATTCATTCATCGTCCATTACCAATTTGAAGCCATTCACCCCTTTCGGGATGGCAATGGTCGGGTGGGGCGTTTGCTGCTGGCGATTATGATTGCCGATGGCTGTAACCTGTCTCACAACTGGCTTTATATGAGCGCCTTCTTTGATGCCAACCGGGATGAATATATTGACCGTCTGTTTAACGTCAGTGCCAGAGGAGATTGGGATGGATGGATTGAATTCTGTTTGCATGGTGCCATTAAGCAGGCCCAGGATACAGAATTGCGCTGTTCCAGACTGTTGGATGTTTCCGGCAAATTCAAGGAAAGACTCAATAACGTGGGGGGAAGCCATCGGTTAACAGCCATCGCCGATAGTTTATTTACTATTCCGGTTATTCAAATCCCTGTCATCTCAGAAACCCATAATGTCTCGTATCCTACGGCCAAGTCTGATATTGAAAAACTTGTGGAAGCCGGTATCTTGAAAGAACTAACCGATCAACGACCAAAAACATATTATAGTGAAGAAATATTTGAATTGATTTACGCTGATTTTTAACTGATTTGCTCGAGGGGAGGTACGAAGAATGACAACAGTAGATGTGAGAGATTACGCGCAACAGCGGAGAATAGAAATTGGGAAACAGGTTCGGCAGGTCCGACGCAGCAAAGGTTGGACTCAGGAGCAGGTGGCCGAATACCTGGGCTGCTCCCGCCGACGGGTGAATCGGGCCGAAAAAGGACTGGCGGACCTTCACCTATTCGAGATTGAATTATTGACTCAGGAATTTAACGTTCCCCTTACTAATTTCGTCAACCAACCTGCCTGAAATCGGCTCTACCTGAAACACAAAAAAACGAGCGAGACACATCTCGCTCGTTTTTTTATCAGATATTTACCTGGACTGAAAGTGTTGGCGTCAGGTGACTGGCGTCGGCACAAACTGATGGATATTAGCAAAATTTACGTCTCAGAGTACGGGTTTTGGCAAACTTTGTGAGATACGACACGACAAATTGGTTCAAATGGCTGCCTCAAAAATGGGGCAGTCTTTTTTATACAGAGAAAAACCGCAGCCCGGACGAACGACGTTCATCCAGCCGCAGCCCCAACTCTGCGGCAATCTGAACCGCCTGCCGGTATTCGGCGGGGGTGAGGGGACGATGCAGTTCGGTATATTTTTGGCCGGACACTTTGCCGGCGGGGTGGTATTGAGCCATAACATTGACGTAGATGTCGGGCGCAACTTCTTCGGCCAGAAATTCCAGAATGGCGGTGGTTTCCGACAGCATGCCCGGCATTACCAGATGCCGCACCAGCACGCCTCGTTTGGCCAGTCCATCCTCATCAAATTTTAACGACCCTACCTGGCGGTGCATCTCCTTGAGCGCATATCGGGCCGCGGCCGGATAATCTTTGGCCTTGAGGTAACGCAGCGATAACTTCGCATCCCAAAACTTGAAATCGGGCATATAAATATCAACCACGCCATCCAGCCAGGCCAGACTTTCCGGCGAATCGTAGGCCGAGGTATTGTAAACCAGCGGCAGACGCAGGCCGGCCTCCACGGCCAACACCAGTGCCTCCAACAGTTGGGGCACCACGTGTTCCGGCGTCACAAAGTTGATGTTGTGGCAGCCCTCCGCCTGTAGCTCCAGCATCATCGAGGCCAGCTCTGCCGGGCTAACTTCCGTCCCCGGTTGGGCCTGGCTAATATCGAAATTCTGGCAAAAAACGCAGCGCAGATTGCACCTCGAAAAGAAAATGGTGCCGCTGCCGCGCCACCCCCGCAAACAATCCTCTTCGCCCAGATGGGGAAAATAGCTACTGACCTGGGCATAGCGCCCGGTTTTGCAGGTGGCGGTTTTATCAGCCAGCCGGTTTACGCGGCAATCGCGGGGGCAAACCCGGCATTCGGCCAATGTTGCCACCGCAGCTTCCGCCCGGCGCTGGAGTTCGCCGCGACGGTGCAGGGCCAGATAGGCCGGCTCAAAATCGGCCCGACGAATGGTATAGGCTCCCATTGTTGCCTCCCCAATCTCAAAAAATGGTTTGTCATTTTTAGTATACCGGCTCGCTGGGGCGACGTCAACAGGCCTGGGCGGTGTTGTGTCTAACCATTTCCGTGCTATAATACAGGCCGTTAAGGGATTACGAGTTCCGAATGGCGCAACTCGCCATTCGTCTATTCGAATTTATCAGATGTTAAGGAGAAGATATGCCCTCACCAACTGATCCTATTCTTCTGCAAATCGGACCGTTTGTTATCCGCTGGTATGGCTTGCTGATTGTCGGCGGGGCGCTGGCCGCGGCCTGGATTGCCTCCGTCGAAGCCCAACGCCGCCGCGAAGACCCGGAACACGCCTGGAACATCCTCATCTGGGCTTTGATCGCCGGCATCCTGGGCGCCAGATTGTACCACGTCCTGTCATCGCCGGCCGGAGCCAGCCGGGGGTTCAACTATTACTTCATCGAAAACCCCATCGCCACCGTTACCTTGTTTGGGGTGGGCATCCCCTTCCCTACGGCGTTGATGATCTGGCAAGGCGGCATTGGTATTTTCGGAGCCATCCTGGGCGGAGCGCTGGCAATTTGGATTTATACCCGGCAAAACAACATCAACTTCTGGCGCTGGCTCGATATTATCGC
>Ga0180435_10003814_pt1 | contig 15002 bp, 11 predicted proteins | sample SS_ome_3_FD_132467 | JGI IMG/M metagenome (GOLD analysis project Ga0180435, IMG submission 132467) | Hypersaline lake sediment archaeal communities from the Salton Sea, California, USA - SS_3_S_1 metaG | ecosystem: Environmental > Aquatic > Non-marine Saline and Alkaline > Hypersaline >... | reverse complement strand
GAGGAGAATGTGAAAAATATATTTATTACCGGTGTGGCCGGGTATATCGGAATGAAAACAGCAAAGGCGCTGGAAGATTGCCCCCAGGTGGAGAAGATTGTCGGCATCGATGTTAATGCACCGCGGGACATGCCGAAACGCCTGATGTTCATAAAGCGCGACGTCCGCGACCCCATGCTCGGCCTTTTAACGGAGCATCAAATCGATACGGTGGTTCACGCCGCATACGTTCTTCCCCCCATCCACGATAAACACCTCATGGAAGACATCAATATGGGCGGCACACGAAACACGCTGAATGCATCGGCCGAGGCGGGGATAGGCCATTTGTTATATACGAGTTCCACCACGGCCTACGGTTTCCATCCGGATAACCCTGTTCCGTTGACAGAGGAGTCTCCTTTGCGCGGCAATGACGATTTTACCTACTCAAAGAACAAAAAGGAGATCGAGCTGCTGATGAAGGGGTTCATTGAAGAGCACCCGGAGATGGCGGTGACGATCCTGCGCCCCTGCTTTGTTGTCGGGCCCGGCTTTGCAAATCCCCTGGCCGGGCATCTACGGAAACCGTTTGTGTTGCTCCCCACAAAAACAGCGCCGTTTCAGTTTGTCCACGAGGACGACCTTATGCGGGTCATTGTTATGTGTCTTACCGAAACCATCGGAGGGGTATTCAATGTCACCGGTGACGGAACCATGGAGTTCGGCGAAATGGTCAGGAAGCTGGGCAACCGGACCGTACGCCTGCCCTTTGGTTTGCTTTGTGCCCTGAACAACCTGGCATGGTTTATGCGGCTGCGTTTCCTTACCGAGTTTCCCAGCGCCGGATTGAACCTCATTAAATATCCATGGCTGGCGTCGTCGGAACGCCTGCTAAGAGAGACCGGCTTTGAGTTTGAGCATGATACCCGGTCGGCGTTCGATGATTTCGCAGCGCACGTGCTCGGGTAACCATCGCCCTTTCCAGCATATCAACTTCGCTTGACACGTCATATGCATGTGCCGTTGAATACCGTTTTATTTTGATTAAGGATATGGTAATGAAAAAGGAATGAAAAATTGCATCATTGCACTTGAATCCCGTGTGTACTAATTTATATCATGTTGACTTTCATGATCGGAAAAGGACCCTTTTGACATGAGCAAGATTCTACTCGTTGACATAGATACGGAAATGCAAAATGTGATCAGGGAAATGCTCAAAGAGCATTCTGGTCAAGTGGAGATAATGACCTCGGGAGACGCCAAGGAAGTCCTCAATATTGTCGGCAATGTCAATATAAACATGATCATCGTTGATCTGAAAATGCCGGATTTTGAGGATTTTGAATTTCTTTCGGCACTGGACCAGCGGTATCCCCATATTCCCGTTATCGTGACGACGGCTTTCGGCACCCCCGATATTGAACTAAGAATAAAAAGGTACAAGTCGTGCCTGTATTTTGCAAAGCCTGTTAATGCGGGCGTCCTCAAGGAGAAGATTTATGAAGAATTGAATCTCGGCGTCGGCGGGCAGATACACGGCATCGGCCTGCCGTCGTTTCTCCAGATGTCCGAAATGGAAAAAACAACCTGCACCCTGCGGATAACCTCCGATGAAAAGGTCGGCCTGCTTTACCTCGTAAAAGGTGAGCTGATCGCGGCGGATACGGGATTGAAATCCGGAAACGAGGCGGCATTTGAAATTGTCGGATGGGAGAATGCCGTCATTGAGATTGAAAAAGGAGCGGTAAAGAAGAAAAAAGACATCACCATGCCCCTGATGAACATCCTCATGGAGGCGCTGTCCATAAAAGATGACAGGGAAAACAGGGAAAAAGAAAAAAAGAAAAGAGAAAAAAAGGAGAAAGAAAAAAGCAAGCAGAAAAAAACAGAGGATAAGACAGACGGTGAACTGGAGCTGGACGCTGAAGAAGAAACCGGCGGGAAACCAGGAGAAGACGCCCCGAAAAAGAGCGATGCCGTGCCCGGTGAAATTCTCAGTGCGTCTAAAAGTCTGCGCCGAAAAAGAATCAAGACCATGACCTATGCGGCGCTGCTTGTCGTCATTCTGTCTGTTGCGGGGTGGTTTTCATGGGTTACGATTCTTCAGCCGAAAATAATCAAAAAGAAGTATGACGATGTGCTGATCAGTATCGGGTACCAGGAGTCCCTGGATGAAAAATATTATATCCTGGAAGATTATGTTTCCAACAACCCGGAGAGCCCGTTTCTTTCAGGCGCCAAAAAGAAGATGGTGGAAATTAAGCGCCGGATACTTGAAAATGATTATAAAAGAGCCATTGCGGGGGTTGATCGTCTTCCCATAGATGATGACTACAACATCAAGGCCAAGATCCTGTATAATGAATACCTGGAAAAACACCCGGAAGGTCCCCATGTAGAGGAGATAAAGCAGAAAATAAGTGAGATAGACGAGGTGCTCGAGGAGAAACGATTCACGGACATCGGCGAAATTCCGTCAGATCAATATGAAGTGAGGCTCAGGGCCATTAACGACTATGTTGAGAATCATCCGGAGGGCAGGTACATAGAAGAGGTGACGGCGCTAAAAAAAGAACAGGCGAAAGCGTACTACGATGTTTTAAAAAAGCAGGCCGAGGCCTGCGAAAAAGAAGGCGATCTTCATCCCTGTATACAGATGTGTTCAAAATTCATCGAGGATTACCCTGAAAGCCCCCAGGCATCCGGAGTCAGTGTGTTAATGGCCGACATGCAGGCAGCAACCATTATGGCGGAATTGAAGAAAAGCGTCGAGGAAGACCAACTCGATTATGAAGGGGCGAGGGCCTTTTATGCCGAACAGATGAAACAATATGAGGGGGAAGAGGTTAAAAAAAGCATACGGATGGTCCTGGCAAAACTTGACAAACAAATCGAAAGGAAAAAGGCCTGGGAAAAGATCTACTCGGAAAGTAAAGACAAGGGGACAGATATTGACAAGAGAATACAATCCCTCGAGGCGTATATGAGGAACGACGCCTCAAAACCATATTACAATGCCGGAGAACAGCTCCTGGCGATACTTAATAAAGAAAAGCAGAGCATTATTAAAAAAGAAATGCTTGAAAGGGAGCGGAAAAAACAGGAAGAGGAGCGGCTCCGGAAAATCAGGGAAGAAGAAGAAAGACTAGAGACGGAAAAGAAAAGCATATCGGCCGAATTGGAGTCCCTGGGCAACGGGCGGTACCAGGTGAATGCCGCCGGAACCGTCAGTGACATGAAAACAGGGCTGCTTTGGAATATTCTTGACACCCGCGTCGAGCTGAAAAAATGCCTGACCTATCGCGAAGCAAACGCATACGTCGACAATCTGGAGCTGGGAGGGTATGACGACTGGCGTCTTCCAACGTCTCATGAACTCCTGATGCTGCTGAACACCGAACCCGGGTTCCACGATACGGGAGCCCGCCGCTACTGGACATCAGAGTCCTACACTAAAGGCTTTCATGATATCGCCAACGTAATTGAGCGAACCACGGATAACACCTGGAGAAAAAGTGGAACAAAACTGATCGAGTGCTGCACGGTTCGAGCAGTAAGGCCTTAATTTGAACCTGCCACCAGTAAGTTAAAAGGCATGCAACATTAAAGGCAAGGGATATTGCTGAACATTGGATGCCTTTTATTTGAACATTCGATGCGCTGATTAGGGCTTTTCAACGTTTTTTGCAACCGGACCGCGATCGCTTTCTTCCACGTCGAAGGTTACCCGATCTCCCTCTGAAAGCGTTTTGAATCCGGACATGTTGATTGAAGAAAAGTGAACAAAAATATCCCCACCTTCTTCCTGCTCAATAAAACCAAACCCTTTTTTGTCACTAAACCATTTTACAGTTCCGTTTGCCAAAATACCGATCTCCCTTTTGCAATATTTGTTAATAATTGCATTGTCAAATGCCCAGTATGTCCGTAGCATATAATGAAAGATTTTGTCAAACAATGTTTAATATGTTAAACGCTATTACGCTTGACAATGTAAGCGCATTCTTGACAATAGATAAAACAGTTAAAATTTTAATGATGATATTTTTCCGGAAAGAAAAGGAGACGCGATGCATCTTGGAAAAAGCGTAAGGCTGGAAAGAATTTTCAACAGGAATACGGAAAAAACAATTATCGTCCCTTTGGATCACGGCGTCAGTGTCGGACCCATTTTCGGACTGGTCGACCTCAGGGTTACGGTGGACAAGGTCGCAGAAGGGGGCGCAAATGCGGTGTTAATGCATAAAGGCATCCCCCGCCGTTCCCATAGAGGCCACGGTCGTGATATCGGATTGATCATACACCTTTCCGCAAGTACGGACCTGTCTCCGTTTCCGAATGCGAAAACCCTGGTGGGAGAAGTCGAAGACGCCATACGGCTGGGTGCGGACGCGGTTTCGGTTCATGTAAACCTCGGCGATGAGACCGAGAAGAATATGCTGAGCGAGCTCGGTCAGGTTTCCAGCCGGGCCGATGACTGGGGCATGCCGCTGCTTGCCATGATTTATGCAAGGGGGCCCAAGGTAAAAGACAGTTTTGATCCCGGTATCATCAAGCATTGCGCGAGACTGGGAGAGGAGCTCGGCGCCGATGTCGTCAAGGTGAACTATACGGGTGACGTGTCATCGTTTAAAGACGTTGTTGATGCCTGTTCCATACCCGTTGTAATCGCCGGGGGGCCCAAAATGGACAATGAAGAAGAGATTGTCAGGATGGTCCATGACTCGATTCGGGCCGGGGGGGCCGGACTTTCGGTGGGGAGAAATATTTTCCAGTCAAGTGATCCCAGCAGGCTTGTGAAGGCGCTGCATGGGGTAGTCCATGAGAACAAGAGCGTGGACCAGGCAATGGCCGTGCTGCATGGCGATTAATACGAAAAGAGAAGGAGCGGGCCGTAAATGAGCAGAAGAAGACAGACGACGTCTTCACGGCAGGTCGAGGAAAGACTGCAGAAGATCAGGCAGGAGATAGACTCCATAGATGAAAAGCTGCTTGACCTGTTAAACCGGAGAGCCGGTCTCTGCCTTGAAGTGGGCGGCATTAAGTCGGAATTCAGGGAAACGGCGTTTAAGCCGTTCAGGGAAAAAGAGGTGCTTGAACGCTTGAAGGAGGCGAATCCGGGCATCCTGCCCGACGATCATTTGCACTCCATTTACAGGGAAATCCTGTCATCCTCCAGAAGACTGCAGCAACCCCAGAAGGTGGTGTATCTCGGTCCCGAGGGGACGTTTTCGTATTTTGCCGGAATCGAGTACCTGGGGCATAGCGCCGATTTTGTGGCCTGCAGAACCATAGCGGACGTATTTCAATCCGTAATGTCAAGGGAGGCGGAACTCGGTATTGTCCCCTTGGAAAACTCCCTGCAGGGAAGCGTCGGACAGATCCTGGATATGTTTCTCACCCATGACATTTACATCCAGGCGGAGCTTTTCTGTAAAATCAGTCATGCCCTTCTCAGCTCGGCAGGCGATCTGGCAGCCATTAAAACGGTTTTTTCGCACCCCCAGGCCCTGGAACAGTGCGCCGGATGGCTGCGCATTCATTTGCCGGAGTCAAAGATCGTGCCGGTGGAAAGCACTGCCGCTGCGGCGGGCAGGGTTGTCGATGACAAGAGTGCCTGTGCCATCGGCCATGAACGCCTTGGTAAAATGTTCCGCCTGAATGTGCTGTCGCATGGTATTGAAGATATACCCGACAACTGGACGCGGTTTATAATTATCGGAGCAAAACAGCCGGAAGGCGGAAACCAGGATAAGACTTCCATTCTTTTTACACTGCCGGATAAATCCGGCGCCCTGGTGGGTGTGCTGAGTCTTTTGGCCCGAAAAGGGATCAACATGAAAAAGCTGGAATCCAGACCGCTTAGGTCGGAAAAGTGGCAGTATGTTTTTTTCGCAGACCTGGAATGTGACTTGTCCGATTACCGTTATGACGAGTTGAAGCGGGAACTGGCGGATGCCTGCCATTTTCTCCGAATATTGGGAAGCTATCCCGCCGGTTCCTATCTCCACGGAACATAGGCGATCCTTCCGGGAGGGTGATATGGATTTGGTTTAAAAACATAATCTTGCCTTGACCGGCACGTCGTTATAAGATAGTGTGCCGTAACAAAAGGACGAATAGACGACCCGTTTTCAACAACTGCCGGGCGCGGGGTGATTCCCATTATACCTAATGTAAAAATCATAGTTGTGGATGATGATCGGTCAATCAGAAAACTGATTGTGACGGCACTCATGTATTGTGTGAACCGTAATGTCCTCTCCTTTGATAATGGCCTGGATGCGTGGAATTACATAAGGGGCTCGGATGACCGAGCAGATATAATCGTCTCTGATGTGGACATGCCGGAAATGAATGGCATGGAGCTTGTGTCAAGGATAAAGGGCCATTTCCCGGACACCATATGCATTATCATGTCCGGTGACGAATCCAATGAAGAACCCGCCGGCCGGGCAGGCGCCGACGCATTCCTGCTAAAACCGTTTAGAATAAGCGATCTGTTCGATATTGTTCAGACCTATGTTGTCGGAACTCCCCGCAACTGAGGAACCCCAGATCGCCATGGGGCTGCCCGGTATTTGATCCCTCAAGTTTCGAATCCCGGAAACGTTTGTATTCATCTTCAAGGTCCATCTTTTTAATTTTTTCCACCAGGGTCGTCCGGTTCAGATTCAACATCTCTGCCGCTTTGGCCTTGACCCAGTCGGTTTTATTCAGGGCATGCAGTATCAGGCTTTTTTGAAACTGCTGAACAACAACGTTGAAATCGGCATTTTTGTTCAGGTCCAACAGGTGCGGTTGCACATTGAACTGCACTCTATCGTTTATCGCCGCCGGAAGATCATCAACCTTTATGGTGTCCGACTCGGAAAGCACGGAAAACCGCTCCACAAGATTTTCAAGCTCCCGGATGTTTCCCGGCCAGTCATACTTCATCAGCAGGCTCAAGGCATCGTCATGGTAAGTGATCTTTTTCTCCCGGAACGTATTTTTTCTCATTCCCATTTTTCTGTGAAAAAAATCAATGAGCAGCGGGATGTCCGACTTTCTGTCCCTTAGAGGCGGCATTTTTATCGGAATGACGTTCAGGCGGTAGTAGAGGTCTTCCCTGAAGTTGCCTTGCCGGATTGCTTTTTCCAGATTTTTATTGGTGGCGGCTATGATCCTGACATCCACATGAATGGGTCGTGTGCTTCCCACCCTTTCAAAGCTCTGGCTTTCCAATACCCTGAGCAGCTTCACTTGAAGGTCGGGGCTCATATCGCCTATCTCATCCAGGAAAATGCTTCCTCCGTCCGCTGCTTCGAACCGGCCCGTTCTTCCCTGGTGGGCGCCGGTAAACGCGCCTTTATCGTGTCCGAAAAGTTCGCTTTCAAGCAGCTCTCCCGGAATGGCCCCGCAGTTTAATACAATAAACGGCTTGCCGCATCGACTGCTGTTGACGTGAATCGCTTTTGCCGTCAACTCCTTGCCGGTGCCGCTTTCACCGGTAATGAGCACGGTGCTTTCCGTTCCGGCGACTTTTTCGATGGTGCTGAATACCTCCAGCATCTTCGGGTGGTCTCCAATGAAATCGGTCAGCTTGATTCCGGTTTTTCCGGAAGGGGCCTTATCTAATGTTACATCGTTGGTTTGTTCCAAAATTTTATCCTTTCGTAGTCTTCATCTAATGAACGGGGCGATAAATTGATAATCAATATCTGTGCCAATTATTTGACATGTTCGAAGAAAAAAATAAGTTGCAGGATAACAAAATGTTAGTGGGCGGGTGTTGAAAAATGGTTCCGGAAACCGAGAAAAAAACAGGCGGCTTTCCTTTTTTTTAGGAAAAATGTCCTGTGAAAGAGGAAAAGGCGGTAAGGATTTCCGGGGGAGGGGGATCTATGTCTTGAGTCGTTTTCCAAGGGCCTGCCTGGAGATTCCCAGCATTTTTGCAGCTATGGTCTGATTCCCCGATGCACGCTTCATTGCTTCTTCAACCAGTAATTTCGTGGCTTCCTTTATGGTGGGGAGTTCCTCGGGAAATGTCACGGATGGTTGCGGAGGTTCATCTATCGTCCGCTTTCGTTTTTCCCGTTTTCGTACTTTTTCCATATGGGATTTGAACGTGTTCAGATTCAGGATTTTTATTGTGTGCCTGCTGACGGCATCGAAAATCATCGCTTCAAGCTCCCTGATATTTCCGGGGAACGAGTGGGTGGATAAGAGGGGCACCAGCTCCTTGGGGGCCGTCGGTTTTTTTTTATTGAGACTTTTTGCCGCTTTTCCAAGGAAGTGGCTTACAAGCAGAGGGAGATCATCCAGCCTGTCCCTCAGGGGCGGAATATTAATATGATGGGTTCGCAGCCGGTAATTGAGATCCTTCCGGAATCTTCCCTGTCCCTCTAAAAGCCACAAGTTTATATTAGTGGCCGTGATAATCCTGGCGGTGGAATGCTTGGACTCATCCTGGCCAATGGGAAGATATTCGCCCTCCTGGAGAAGCCTTAGAAGTTTCACCTGAGACATGGAAGACAAATCACCGATTTCGTCCAGAAACAGGGTGCCGAAATTGGCTTTTTCAATCAGCCCCCTTCGGGCACGGTCCGCCCCGGTGAAGGCGCCTTTGACATGACCGAAGAGCGTGTCCGAGAACACATTGTCGTCAAGGCCGGCGGCATTGACTGTGACCATTTCTCCTTTTAATTTGCTTGCTTTATGAATTGATTTTGCTATGAGCTCTTTACCGGTTCCTGTTTCACCGGTGATCAAAATGGGCTGGGAGGATTCGGCGATTCTATGGATATATTCAAAGGCGGCAATCATATCCTTATTGTTCGTTATGATACCGGCATCACGCCCTATCTGCAGGAAGTCCACTTCGTCCGCCTTTGGTAATGCCTCTGCAATATAGTCCTGGTAACGTGCTGTCATGATAATTTCTTTTTTTTATAGAGGAAAAATGGGAATTGAATCTAAGTCTAAGATGAGAGTATTATATAATAAAATTTTCAGTTTGTAAACAGGTATCCACCTGAAACCTGTTCTTTCAGGCGGATACCCTTGGGGGCACAGCGCTGCGGAAACCAAAAGGGGCGCATCGTTTATTTTTTTCTTGCTGCGGCGAGTGTTGCAAAAAGAATTCCTGCGATCGCGACAGCAGCAAGCTGACCTGCATATGAAGGAGAAGCAGTTTCTGTTGAGGCAATGAAGCATCCTCCGCCGCCTGCGGAATCGCTTCCTGTTGACGGATTGGGATTGACGGCCTCTTCTTCCGTATCCGTCTGTTCTCTGTCCGACGTATCATCGGCGTCATGAACGTCGGCAAGGGCCCTGTAGGCGTTGACACGCCCGGAAGTTATGTTGGCGTCGCTTAAAGATTCGGAGATGTCCACCGTATTCATAATCTGGTCCTGCACTTGCGCGGGGCTCCAATCCGGATGTTGCGAGAAGATCAAGGCTGCGATCCCGGCAACGATAGGCGCCGAGAATGATGTCCCCTGGGTTTGTCCGTAGCTGTCGTTTAAAAGGGTGGACATGATATGCTGTCCGGGAGCGGATACATCAACCCAGCTTCCGTAGTTGGAGAAGCTGCATTTGGCGTCAAGGATATTGGAGGCGCCGACGGAAAGAAGTCCGGGTATATCGTAGGCAGCCGGAAAGCAGCGTGCATCGGAGCCGTCGTTCCCCGCACTGCAAACCACCAGAACCCCGTTGTCTACAGCGTATTCAAGGGCTGACTTGTAACTGCCGCTGTAGTTGGGGCTGCCCGAACTGATATTGATGATGCGGGCGCCGTTTTCGACGGCATAGATAATGCCCTTGATAATGGCGGATGTGCTGAGGACCTGGTAGCCCTGGGTATTGTAGAATCCGGCGCGTATTAACATCACCTGGCAATTTGCCGCAATTCCGGCAATGCCGATCCCGTTATCGGTGGTGGCACCGATAAGTCCCAAAACCCGATTTCCATGGGAAGATTTCAGTGATGTGGGGTCATTATCCTCATTTCTCCAGTCGCAGTCTTCATCGTCAAGGCCGGAGCTCTGGTGGACAAAGTCCCAGCCGACAATGTCATCGACATATCCGTTGGCGTCGTCGTCCACCCCGTTGTTCGGTATTTCACCGGGGTTTTTCCAGATATTTTCCTGAAGATCTTCATGGCTCATATCAAAACCCATATCAATAACCGCCACAATGATATCCGGGCTGCCGGATTCGATGCCCCATGCTTCAATGATGCTGATGTCGGTATTCGACTGGTCCGGATTGTCAAGGCTCCACTGCCTGTTGAAGAGACGGTCACTGGGAACATCCTGGGTGTTGGTGAAATAGTTGGGCTCACACTTCTCGACGATCTCATACCCGTTTAACGTAAACACCATTTCGGAAACCGTATAATCGGACGGGATCCGAAAAACATAGTAATTGATTTGAGGCAGGGTGTCGGTGATGTCGAGGTCGTTCTCCTCGATCAGCGCCGTAATGTCTTCCCGCGAGGCATCGGCCTTGAAATTGACAACCACGGTGTCTGCAACGTAGTCGGAACCGGCACCGGCACTTGAGCTGATATTGATAAATAAGATTATGACGGCAACCAGCAGGTTTCGAACGGTACCTGAATAACCCCTCAGATAGTTGCAAAGGGCGTTTTTCGAAATCCCGAGGATTCTGGCGGTGGTTTCCCGGTCGCCGTTTGTGCGTTTGATTGCCTCGTTGACAAGTAATTCTTTTATCTCGCTGATGGTCGGTAATTTTTCGTCGAACTTTAAAGCTGCCATGATGCTTACCCCCTTTATGATGGTGCCTTGTTTCCGCTGTTGCCCACTCATTTGAGCAAGGGGGGTGCCATCCGGTGACGGCCTGTAAAACATATTGAAATAACGCTAAAAAATAAGATAAAAAGGGTGTATCGGCAGATGCGAAAGGCTGAAACCAGGGTTGCAGGGCGGACCCGGGGAATCGACTAAACCTGTTGAATTATAAGGTGAAACATATGAGGCAATAAAAGTTGTGGATGAAAAAAAAATTGCGGGTATTATTTGTAGCGGGCTATTTCCGGGGAGATATGTCCTTTTTCATCAAATTCAAGGGGATGCCAGGGGGAGAGTATCTCCAGATCAGCGTGTTGTGATATCTCGGCCTCCAGAGCCCTGGATGCCTGGAAGACACTTAAATCGGATGTATCCTGTATTCTTACGATGCGGCTGTTTTGAAGGGAGTCAAGCCCCAATGTTTTAGCGCAGGCGTCGATGGCTTCAATATCCGTGTCAAAGTAGACGGGAATCGATGCCTTTTCCGGGGAGACCGCAGCCAATGCATTGGTATATGTTTTTTTCATGTCAATGGCATCCACCAGTCTTTTCGTGGTAAAGTCGGCGAGTCCTATGCCATTGGCGTTGCCGTCGGAACCTTTCGCAAGGTCCCTTACAAAAATCCGTTTTGCACGGGGAGGAATGCTGAAATCGCCGGTGATATCGCGGTGTCTGCCGGTGACATTTGAATCCATTCCTATACCGCTGATGGTTTTTCCTATCTGATCCACTATGAGTACATCGAGCGCATCGAAGGGGATGCGCCCCAGCTGCTCATAGGCCTTTTTTAACAGCGCTTTTTCTCTTGCGATTATTTTTTGGGGGGGGATGGCTTCGATGTGTGAGGGGTTGCCGCGGGCGTCTTCCACCAGAGCAATACCGAACAGGATATTGCATTTTTCCAGGATCATTTCCGCGGCATCCTTGATGATGGTGAATGAATGCTTAATGGCGGCCCGGTGAAAGAGGGCCGCGCCCGCTGCTTTTCCAAGCCCTATGGTCATCATTTTGCACAAACCGCTTTCAATATCCGAATTAAATTTAGTATGGGGCTTAACCCTGTTTATTACAACGATATGATCCGCCTTGAGGGCGGATGTTGAAACCACTACGTCTGTGCCGTTTGACAATGTTCCCACGTTGGAGACATCCATTTCAGGATGGATCGGTGCGCCCATTTCCCTTTCAGAAATACCGAGCGAGTTTAGGATACCGACTTGGCCTGATGCCGTTGCTCCGCCATGGCTTCCCATGCTCGGAACGATAAACGGCCGGAGGCCGATGTCCGAAAGACAGGCGATGCAGCTCCGGGTCACCGTTTGGATATGGCGGATGCCTCTGCTTCCTGCCGTGACGGCGACGGTATCACCCGGGCTTACGGAGAGGGGCAGACGGGATATTTCGTCTCTTACGATTGAATCAATATTTCGGAGGCCGGATGGTTTGAATGCTTGCCGGACAAATGTCATTAATGGCGGTTGCATCATATGGGCAGGTACGGGAAAAGATGGTGATATAGAGTCGCTAAGCCGCCCTTTCCGGTAGAGAGACGTCAAGGACGGCCTAGTCGACGGGTTTAGTCTTCTTCAATAACAATGGCGTCTGTTTCGCAAACCTCGACGCAGGATTCACAGCCCATGCATTCTTCTGCATTTACGGGAACGGATTTTCCATCCTGCATTTCGAAAACTTCCACGGGGCAGACGTCAACGCATTCTTCGCACCCTTCACATTTTTCTGGGTCCACAATCGGATTAAAAGCCATTTATACTCCTCCTTCTGTTTATGGTATAAAAATAGAATAAAAAAGCATCTAATACTTCTCGTTAAAGAAAAAAAAGCAAACAAATCATATCAGCGAAACCTGCTTATACTAATTAAAAAAAACAGTCAAGGCTTCTTGTATATTCTAAAATATTTTTATTCAACACCCTTACACCCGAACTAAACCTATCAATGTATTATTGTAATTCGAGGATGTTAAAAGGCTATCTGCATCGCGCATGATGCCGGGGGAAAACCGCAAGAAAACGTCATGAGGGGGCGCGCCCGTTATCCGGTAAAGCTTAAAAGAGACGCGGCCTTTCCCGCTAACGGGGCCGGGCGGCGGCGGCAAGACCGGCATCTCGCCCTGACCGGTCTCCTGCGCCATCTTCGATATATACCCACGCAGTTTTTTCTTCCATTCGTTCATCTCGCCGTGATGATCATCGCAGAGGGGAATCCCCGGATAATCCAGCAGGCAGTCCGTTTCCGCCATGTCATCAATCAGAAGGGAAACCACCTCCCGGTGTGGTGTAAGGAAAAAGCAGGACTCCGGAATATCCAACATCATAAGGGAGGCCCATGCATTAATGCGTTCCTTTATCATAAAGGCAAACGGGTCGGCGGCATCATCGACTGATGGTGTGCCGTTCGAAAAAGAGTCCGCCCCTTTCAGCTCTTTTAGCATGTCATCGGCCTTTTTCTGTATGGTCTGCAGTCCGCTGTTTATTTCCATGTTCCGTCTGTCAAGATGCTCCGCGTACATTAAAAAAAGGCCTGACTTGAAGTCCGCTCCGATTTGTCGCTCCTCTTTTCTGCCGGCGGTTGCCGATATTTCGGACTTGATCTTGAAAGAGGAGGCATCGTCAAAGAAAGGAATGTCTTCTATTTGAGACTTAAGGTTGCGCAGCTGGTCGGTTTCAAAGTATTCCGCCCAGTTCAGATGATCGCTGAATGTTTTTTCGATCATGCCGCCGTATTTGGCCAACGGCAGTTTTTCCAGAACGGGCCTTTCGGGCGGCGGTTCCGTTTCTTTGTCCTTAGGGTCGGATGACAAGGGCCTGTAAACGACAACTTCGCCGAAAAAGCTGAGAACTGCGGTTCGGATGGAATCCGGCAGATACGTATAAGGAAAGTAAACGGGCGTCATTCGTCTCTCCTGGCTTTTGTATCATGTATGGAAATGCCCATGGCTTCAAGCCGGTCCCGGATGGCATCGGCGATGTCCCATTTCTGTTCTTTTCGCGCAGCATTCCTTTCTTTAATAAGACGGGCGATTTCGGGATTTGATGACATATCGGCGAAGTCAAAAACCTTCAGAACGGTATTAATCTCCCTGAACGCGTCAAGTATTTTCTGTGCACCGGGATGGTCGATCTGTTTATTCTTGATATGGAGGTTCACATCCTTAATCGTTTTAAAAAGGGAAGCAAGTGCGGCGGATATGTTAAGGTCGTCGTCCATGGCCGTGATGAAACCATTCTTAATGTTGTAGACGAGCTGGTCTATATCGGGATACGGATCCGGGGGCGGTGAACCATGTCCGATTCCCTGAAGACGGTGAATGCATGAATCGATTCTTTTTAATGACAGCCTGGCGTTCATCAGCCGGTCATCGGAGAGAACAAGGGCTTTCCGATAATGGGTGGATAGAAGCCAGAACCGGATCTCTCTTTGGGTGTAGCCATTCCCGGTAAGATGGTCTATGGTCGGCCCCCGTCCCTTTTCGTCAACTTTTTTGCCGTCGACAAGAACGCGTTCGCAGTGAATCCAATACCGGGCAAGGGGTCTTCCCGACACCGCCTTGGAGATGGCGATCTCATTTTCATGGTGGGGAAAAATTAACTCCCTGCTGCTGGTATGGATATCGAAACTGTCCCCGAGATATCTCATGGCGATGGCCGCGCATTGAATATGCCATGAGGGGCGGACATTGCCCCAATCCGTATTTGTGTATATGCCCCGTTTCAGCTCGGAAAGCGTTGCGCGTTTGAATAATGTAAAGTCCCTTGGATTGTCTTTTTCGTATTCGTCAAGATCGACGGTGGCGCCGATCCTGATTTTATTGATGTCGACATTCGACAGCTTGCCGTAGTCTTGAAAATGAGAAATATCGAAGTAAAGGGAGCGGAGCTTTTCATATGCATACCCCCTGGCGACAAGTTTTCTTGCCAGATTGACCATGTCGTCGATATGTCGGCTGGCCCTCGGGAATTCATCGGCGTGGTCTATGCTCAGGGATGTCAGGTCGTTTTTAAATGTTTCGATATGGCCGTTTGTAAAATCATCCAGCGCAACACCTTCTTTTTCGGATCCGTTGATGGTCTTATCATCGAGGTCGGTGATGTTCATGATATGGTTTAATTTATAACCGCGGTATTTCAGGTAGCCGGCAAGCAGATCTGAAAAAAGAAACCGGCGGCATTCACCGATGTGGATTCTTGCATAGGCGGTGGG
>Ga0180435_10003813_pt1 | contig 15004 bp, 14 predicted proteins | sample SS_ome_3_FD_132467 | JGI IMG/M metagenome (GOLD analysis project Ga0180435, IMG submission 132467) | Hypersaline lake sediment archaeal communities from the Salton Sea, California, USA - SS_3_S_1 metaG | ecosystem: Environmental > Aquatic > Non-marine Saline and Alkaline > Hypersaline >... | reverse complement strand
GTTCGGCCCCGATCATGCCCGAGTGGCTGCACCAACATTCTATCTGTCCCGGGTGCTTGAGTCCCAGGGACAATATGCAGAAGCTGCCGTAATGATGCGCAAGGTGCTCGAGATGCATAGACGCGTGTATGGTGAAAATGATACGCGCACTGGTGATACCTACCTCAATCTTGCCTACATGCTGCGCATGAGCGGGTCCCTCTACGAATCTGTCAGTTACGCGATGCGGAGTGTTGAGATAATGCGGGAGGTCGTTGGCACGAAGCATAGTAAATATGCAACGGCGGTTTCGGTCCTGGGCGCAATACGGCATGAAGCCGGGGACTATGCAGAGGCCGAGGCGTTATTGCGCGAGTCGGTTGAAGTCTACGAAGAACTGGAAGGGCCGGAGCAAACATCAACAGCGTACGCGCTGCTGCTGTACGGCGGATTGCTTGCGGATATGGCTCGCTATGATGAGGCAATAAGCGCACATGAAAGAGCGCTCAGAATCTGGACAGCCGTGGTTGGTCCGGGTAAGCCGGATTCGGCCAAAGTAGAGCTCGCCCTGGGTCAGGACTATCTCTGGGCGGGTGACCTGGAGCAGGCGGAAGTCTACATTCTTAGCGCCCTGGGAACTCATGAACAGATGCTTGCTGATGATCACCTGAGGCTGGCGGACAATCTTGTCAGCCTCGGCGAGTTGCTGACGGCGCAGAATAAAACCGAAGAGTGTAAAGACCCTGTTGACCGGGGCCTCGATATTCGGAGGCAACGCCTGCGGCCGGAGCACCCTGAGATTGCACTGGCAAAGGCGGCGCTGGCCAGGTGCCTGGAGCGCCGCGGACAAAAAGCTGACGCCCATGAGCTTATCCGGGAGGCCTATTCCGTGCTGGCCGACTCTCCGTCTGCACCCGCAAAGCTTGTTCAAGAAATGTATGCCAGATTGCCTCCACGGTGAGGCGCTGAAGTGAGCGCTTTTTGGGCGCAGTGTTGGCTTTCGCGGGCTCCACAGCTTGTTTTCGGACAGGCACAAAAAACCCCAGTCTGGCTGGGGTTTCAGGACATCCTCGGATTTCCCCGGATGTTTAATTGGTGGAGGCGGCGGGAGTTGAACCCGCGTCCGCTGACTCGCCACTATAGGCTCTACATGCTTAGCTTCCGTTTATTGATTTAGCGTCGCACGACCCAACGGTCAGGGTGTGGTCTGCGATCCCGATTGGTTTTAATGATTCAGCCCCGGGCGAGGCATCCACACGATCCTGCTGCTTTGCCGTTCTCTTCTCCTAGCAGGAAGCGGATTGAGAACGTAAGCGGGTTTTTTAGGCCGCTAGTGCGTAGTTTTCGTCGTTGGCAACTATATTAAAGTTACTGCGATTGTTTTACGAGAGTCACAACCCTCTCGGCATGCACCGCAAGCTTTGATATCCGCGTCGAAACCAGGTCGCCCCCAATTTCAAAAGCTGACTACAAAGTGCTGTAAGAAAGTCTCCTTAACTGCGCTTTCACTATCGTAGATGGGGCCATCCTACTCTTTTTCAAGGGGAAACAACATCTTATGTATCTCTGTCTATGTGACGGACAACGCGTTCCTGGCGCAAGCCCGGCAGTTTCTAAAACAATCGGCTGGGTTACAATTGGAAGATGAATATGTCTAGAAAATGCCTGCTGGTAGCACTGCTGTGCTGGCTCTGGTTGCCGGCCAGCATGGCTTATGCATTAGATGCGCGTCAGTTTATTGAACGCGCGGTGACGTTGATTGAGGCGAAAGAGTACAACCTGGCGCGCACCTATCTGGCGCCGGCGCTGATTGCACCGTCGATTAACTCAGGCGAACGCGCCCGGGCTTATTATCTGCGGGGTTTCAGCTTTATGGCGCAGAACATGCCTGTATCGGCGCGCAAGGATTACAACCGCGCGCTGGAATTCAATCCGAACAATCCGGTAGTGCTGCTGGAGCTGGGCCGCCTTCATGGTGCAGGCCAGGGTACGGTGAAAGACGAAACGTTGGCACTGTCGTTTTTTGAGCGGGCAGCCAGCCTGGGATACGACCGGGCGAATTTTCATCTGGGCCGGGCTTATCTCTATGGTCAGGGTGTTGAGAAAAACATTGAGGCCGCCCGCACCGCACTTCTGAGCGCCGCTAAACAGGAACACCTGTTCTCCATGATGCTGCTGGCCTCTAGTTACCGTGTACAGCATGTGGCTGCCCCGCAACCGGATCTGGCTCTGGCTTGGTATGAAAAAGCGCATACTGCTGGTGCGCCTGCGGCGCTTTTGTCCATGGGCTTCATGTATGCCAACGGCGAAGTGGGAGATCCTGAACCAGTGAAGGCGGCTTTGTTGTTTCAACAGGCTCTGGATGAGGGGTTCACCCCGGCTGCAGTTCATCTGGCGTATGCCTACCTGACCGGAAGCGGTGTGGAAGAAAATCCGGGCACAGCGCTGAGCTTATACAGGCAGGCTGCGGCAGAAGGTATTTCCGACAGTTATGTTGGCCTGGGCCACTTGTATGAGCATGGCCTGGGTGTTCAGAAAGACCTCGCTCAAGCACAAAACTGGTATGAACGAGGCGCGGATGCTGGAGATGAAGATGCCATGCGTCGCCTGGTGTCTTTTTTTCTGCGCCAGGATACAAGTGAGGCCCGGGCCCAAGCTTTGAAGTGGTCCAGTCTGGCGGCTGACATGGGCAGTGCGCAGTCTCGTAATGATTATGCCTGGCTGCTGGCAACCTCAAAATTTGAGGGCTTGCGTAATGGCACCCTGGCGGTGGATCAGGCTTCGAAAGCCGTTGACGAGGTACCCACCGCAGCCTTCCTGGATACGCTGGCCGCTGCTTATGCTGAGCTGGGAAATTTTGAGCTGGCCGTCGCTACCCAGAGGCAGGCCATCGCGTCGATTGCAGATGATGAAGACGAGCTGACGGAGCAGCTGGAAGAGCGATTACGCTTTTACGAACGCAGTGAACCCTGGCGGGAATAGCGGGTTTCTGGTAAAAAGCCCAGCGAATATCCGTCGTCCGTCTAATTACTGAGCTGAAAATCTTGAGCATAGAACAACGCCGCACTGAAGAAGTATTTGCCATCATTCAGGAATTAGTCGCCAATGGTAAGGCCACATTGCGACCGGGCGATGTCAACACTGCCCTGCGCGAGCGCAATTCTCCTATGGGAAGCTGGGCCGTGCGGGCGGAGTTCACCCGGCTTGAAGAACTGGGTCGTATCAGTTGTGATGCGCAAACAGGTGACTGGCAGCTGCTGGAATCTGCACCTCTGAAAGACGCGGGCTGAGCCGTGCAAACCTCTGTAGACCTTACGTCGCTGCCAGCCATTAAAAAGTGCGGACGTATCGCTATCCTGAAGTCCAAATGGTATCCGGAATTTGTCGAAAACATGGCTTCTGCGTGCGTTGAGGTGTTAAGCCAGTACGGTTACAAAAAAATTGAGCAACACACGCTGCCAGGGTCGTTAGAGCTGCCACTGGCCGCGCGTGATCTGTTGAGCCTGGACGAAAAAAAAGAAATAGATGCAGTCATCTGTTTTGGTGTCATTGTCAAAGGTGACACGCTGCATTTTGAAATGATCAGCAATGAGTGTATGCGCGGTCTGGGCGACGTCATGCATGAATTTCGCAGACCTGTTGTCGTCGAAGTGCTACCGGTGTTTGATATCGCTCATGCCCAGGCGCGAGCAGCTGATGATGAGTTCAATAAAGGTATAGAAGCTGCGGCGTGTGCAATTGAAATGGTGGCCTGGCGTCAGCAGATGGGCTGCTGAGCTGCAACGTCAGTTGTGCGCCTTCATCAGGCGCTGTTTGTCCCGCTGCCAGTCCTGATCTCTTTTTGTCGCGCGCTTGTCGTGCTGTTGCTTACCTTTACCCAAGGCAATTTCGCATTTCACCTTGTTACCCTTCCAGTACATCGCAGTAGGCACGCAGGTATAACCTTTCTGTTGGGTGGCGGCAAAAATCTGCGCAAGTTCCCGTGCGTGTAGCAGCAGCTTTCGATTGCGCTGTGGCTCCGGTACCACGTGGGTCGAGGCGGAGACCAGTGGCGTTATATTGGCTCCCGCCAGGTAGGCTTCACCTTTGTGTAAATTGATGAACGCTTCAGTAATCTGCACACGTCCATCGCGAATGGCTTTCAGCTCCCAACCCTGTAAAGCAATGCCGGCTTCAAATTTCTGTTCCAGGAAGAATTCGTGGCGCGCGCGCTTGTTCAACGCGATGGTTGTGGACGGGGTGCCTTTTTTCGTGGTCTTGCTCAAAGCGGCATTCGCTGTGGTAATGGAGCCTAAGTGGGCGCGGAAGTATATCAGTTTGACCTGCAAGTAGTAGAATAGCGCTTCCACTGCACTCAGATAAGAAATAGATATGGCATTGGCATCAGATTCAAGACACGGCATGTGGTCGTCACGTTGGCTGTTTATTCTCGCTGCAGCAGGGTCTGCGGTGGGCATAGGCAATATCTGGAAGTTTCCCTACATGGCTGGCGAAAACGGCGGCGGTTCGTTTGTGCTGATCTACCTGATTTGTGTCGCTTTTGTTGGCATCCCGATCATGATGTCCGAAGTCATGTTAGGGCGCGCAGGTCGTACCAGTCCGATAAACGCGATGCGTAAGCTCGTAGAGATGGGTAAGCGCAGCCCGTTGTGGGTCATGATCGGCTGGATGGGTGTGCTGGCCGGCTTTCTGATTCTGTCCTATTACGCGGTTATTGCCGGGTGGGCCATGAACTATATCTGGGTCAGTGGTGTGGGCACATTTGCCGGCGCCTCTCCGGAAACGGTCAGCACAACGTTTGACAGCTTTCTCGCGGATCCCTTGCAACTCATTCTCTGGCAGACCATATTCATGGCGCTCACCATCTGGATTGTTGGTAAAGGGGTGACCAAAGGGTTGGAGACCGCCATTCGGCTGTTTATGCCAATGCTGTTTCTGTTGCTGGTGGTATTACTTGGTTACAGCGTGACCTCTGGTGGTTTCCAGCAGGGGTTCGATTTCATGTTCCACCTGGATATGGATGCCTTCACTAATCCGGAAATCTGGCTGATTGCCATGGGTCAGGCGTTTTTCACGCTGAGTCTGGGTATGGGTGCAATGATGGCCTACGGCGCCTATGTGCCTGAAAATGCGGGCATTGGTGGCATGGTCATCACCATCGCGATTCTCGATACCCTGGTTGCAGTGTCCGCTGGCCTGGCTATTTTCCCCATCGTGTTTGCAAATGGTTTAGATGCTGCCCAGGGTCCAGGGCTGATGTTTGTCACGGTACCGTTAGCCTTCGGTCAATTACCCCTCGGCATTGTGTTTGGCACCTTGTTTTTCGTGCTCGTGACATTTGCTGCGCTGACCTCAGCCATCTCTATCTCCGAACCTGCGCTGGCTTATCTGGTAGAAGAATACAACGCCAAACGTAAACGTGTTGCCGTCAGTCTTGGTGTGATCTGCTGGATTCTCGGTTTAGGCACGGTATTCTCATTTAACATCTGGTCGGATGTCTTTGTGGTCGGGCAACTCACAGTTTTCGATTTTATCGACTACGTGTCGCAGAACATCATGTTGCCTCTGGGTGGTATGTTGATTGCCTTGTTTGCAGTCTGGATGGTGCCGAAAACAGTGTTGCTGAAGCAGCTGGGTTTCGATGGCGGGTTTTCCCTGATTCTGTGGCGATTTGTCGGCGGTATTATTGCGCCGTTAGGTGTGGCGGCGGTGTTTGTCTATAGCTTGTGGCCGCTGATCCAGGGCTTGTTGAATCCGTGAAAACCCTTGAGCGATCGGCATTGCTGGAAGTGCCGGCGCCGGTGGCTTATGCCGTGATTGTGGATGTAGTGAAGTATCCGGATTTTGTCGCCGGTTGTGAGCAGGTTGATATCCTGCACGTGACACCAGACGGGCTCATTGCGCAGGTGTCCGTCGCCGGTAAGGGTCTGCATGAATCGTTTGTCACCGAAAATACGCACCAGCCTTTCGAATCCGTTGTGATGTCGTTGCGTGAAGGGCCTTTTGAAGTCCTGGAAGGGCGCTGGCAGCTGACACCTTTAGGTGATCTGGGTTGCCGGGTAGATCTGCGTATCGATTTTGTGCCGAAAGGAATTGTGGCGCGAATACTGAGTGGCTTCACCGACCGTATAGCAGACAGGTTGGTGGATGCATTCAGCGAACGCATCATTCTGGAACACCAGAACCTGAAATGAGGCAGAGCGGGTACATTTCAGTAGAGGTGGTTTACGCAACACCCACGGCGCAGACGCTGCGCGCCTTGCAGATTCCGACTGACAGCACCGTTGATATGTTGTTACAACAGATTGCTCAGCAAGCGCCGTTCTCTGAACTGGATCTGACGGCGCACCAGGTGGGCATCTTCGGCCAGGTCTGTGAGGGCACGCGTGTATTGCAGGAAGGTGACCGGTTGGAGATTTATCGACCTTTGATCATGGATGCCAAGGCAGCACGCCAGGCGCGTGCCCAGAAACAGAAAAATAATCGGCGCGAGGGTCAGAAGCAGCGTTAGCTGGTTTCTTCTTCTGTGTCGGTTTCGCTTTCGGTCTCGTTCTCTGTGGCAGGATTGGCAGACTCAGGTACTAAATCGCCGGTAAAGTAGCCAAGCACGTCGTCTTCAAAGAAAAGACTCATGCGTGTTTCCTGGTTGAAGTAGCCGGGTAACACCACGCTGTAGACATAATCCCAGCGGTTTTCGTTGAATGTATTGCGCAGCACCGGCTCTCCCATAATGAACGCTACCTGGCTTCTGGTCATACCTGGCTTGAGCTGATTCACCATCTCCTGAGTAATGACGTTGCCTTGTTGTACTGTCACCTTGTACAGCCGCGGTAACTGAATATTAGGCAGACTGCAGCCGACTAGCATCATGGCGATAAGGGTGGTGGATAAAGCTTTAACCAGCAACGCAGTTTCTCAACAGATTTAATGGGAAGGCGATATTACGCGGTATTAATGGATCGCACCACCGCGGAGCGTGCGCGCGTATTCGCGTGTTTCATCCGTAATGTCTGCGCCTGCCAGCATGCGGGCGAGCTCTTCGATACGGTGGTCATCGCTGAGCGGCTGGATCTGTGTGTTGTCGCCCTTTTTGGTGACCCGGTAGTGGCTGTCACCCAGGGCGGCTACCTGAGGCGCGTGGGTAATACAGATCACCTGGGTATGGCTGCCGAGGTCGCGCAGAATGCGACCAACGGTGTCTGCTGTGGTACCGCCGACGCCAACATCCGCCTCATCCAGAATCAAACAGGGCAAAGCGCTGTTCTGCGCTGCCACAATCTGAATACTCAGACCGATACGGGTTTGTTCACCACCGGAGGCAATCTGCGTCAACGGACCGGCAGGAAAACTGGGATTGGTGGTCACCATGAATTCTGCCCGTTCGAGACCTCGCTCGCCGGTATGTGCTTCAAAAGCGATGGCAAACTCGCCTTTGTTGATGCCTAAGCTCTGCATGAATTTTGACACGGCTTTGCCGAATTCAGGCGCGGCCTTGCGCCTTTTGGTAGAGAGCGTTTTAGCCCGCTTGTCGAAATCCTGTTTGAGTTTTTCCGCACGGCTGCGCATCTCGTCCAGTGACGAGCCGTCTGCATCCAGTGCGTCGAGATCCGCGCGCAGGGCGGCGGCGTGGGTGTGTAAAGCTTCCGGTTCAACACGGTGCTTGCGGGCCAGGTCCTGGGCGATGTTCAGCCGTGATTCGATCAACGCCATAGCCTCAGGATCAACCACCACCTTATCCTGGTAGTGGCGCAAATCCCTGCTGGCATCGTCCAGCAGACCAAGTGCTGAAGCCAGGTTTGCCTGTCCGGATGCCAGGTCCGGGTGCTCGTCGTCTATATTCTGGATCTGGCGTACGGCATGGCGCAGGTCGTCCAGTTCTTCAAGTTGGTCTACCGCTTGTTGCAGGCTGGCAAGGGTTGTGTGCGCGCGACTCAGGCGTTTGTGATCCTGTTCGAGCACGCTGAATTCTTCTGCTTTGAGATCGAACTCTTCCAGTTCCTGGAGCTGGTAGGCCAGTAAATCCTGACGATCCGCAGCACTCGCCAGGCGTGCTTCTAATACCTGTATTCGCTGGATTTCCGCCTGCCAGTCACGATACAGCATACTCACCTCATGGGCGGTTTTTGTCAGGCCTGCATAGTCGTCCAGCAGAGTCAGCTGGGTGTTGCGGTTGGCGAGCCGCAGATGTTCGTGCTGGCCGTGGATGTCGACCAGCTGTTCACCCAGGTCTTTCAGGAAAGCCGTGGTAACGGGAATTCCATTCACAAACGCGCGCGAGCGACCCTGGCTGGAGACTACCCGGCGCACCAGCACCTGTTCTGGCGTATCGTTGAGCAGCTCAGCCTCTTTCAGCTGAGCCTGCACGGCGGGTAGGTGCGTTAAATCGAATTCGGCGCAGACGTCAGCCTTGTCTGCGCCCGGACGGATCACTTCTGTGCGTGCCCGTTCACCCAGCAGCAGCCCCAGTGCATTCAGGAGAATGGACTTACCCGCACCAGACTCTCCGGTTATGGTGGTTAAACCGGGGTTGAAGTCGATGTCCAGCGTGGTTACCAGGACAAAATTCTGTAGGGTCAGTTGCTTGAGCATGGTGGTCTGTCTTTAGTAGGAACCAAGCGTAACCTAAGCGGGTCAAACAGTTCACTAATTCTGATACGCAAACGCTGCGGACCTAGTGTATAAAACAGGTGTAAACATCAGGCCAGGCAAAAACGGCTGTTTTCTGTAAGTGAATAACTCTGACCAAGCAGATGGCAAATAAAGAACGCATAGACAATCAGGTTGACCCCCGCGCCCAGCAGCTCTTCAAGCTGCTGGTTGAGCAGTACATTGATGACGGCTTGCCCATCGCCTCAAAAAAGCTGGCGACCAGACCCGACGTCACGGTCTCATCCGCAACTGTGCGCAACATCATGGGAGACCTGGAAGCGATGGGTCTGGTCAAATCACCGCATACCTCCGCGGGTAAGATTCCGACAACGCAAGGTTACCGTTTCTTTGTCGATACTCTGCTGCACGTTGAGCCGTTTGCGGAAGCGCGTGTGCGGGAAATTGAAGCAGAGTTGAATCCAGATCTGGCGCCCGCTGAGCTGGTGTCATCTGCCTCCGAGTTACTCTCTCAAATCACCCAGATGACCTGTGTCATCACAACCCCGTTGCGTAATCAGGTGAACCTGCGGCAGGTTGAATTTGTGCGCCTTGACGAAGAGCGGGTACTGGTGATTCTGGTTTTGAACGATCGCGAGGTACAGAATCGGGTGATTCACACGGAACGCGAATATTCCGCTGTTGAGTTGACCCAGGCAGCCAACTATATCAATCAGGAGTTTGGCGGCAGCGCCCTGATTGATATCCGCAAAGCCCTGGTGCAGAGCATGCAGGCAGACAAGGATCATATGGACACGCTGATGCAGACGGCGCTGGATATGGCTGCGGCCACGTTTATTGAAGATCCGGCTGAACGCGACCCGGACCTGCTGATCAAAGGTGAAAACCGGTTGCTTGATTTCAGTACTGATACAGACCGGGTGAAAAGTCTGTTCGATGCCATCTCACACAAAGGCAGAGTGCTGCACCTGCTCGACCAATGCCTGCAGAGTAGTGGTGTACAACTGTTTATCGGTGACGAGTCCGGCTACCAACCTCTGGGCGATGCATCGCTGGTCACCTCAGCGTACGAAGTGAACGGTGAAGTAGCCGGCGTTTTAGGGGTAATCGGGCCAACCCGGATGCACTATTCAGACGTGATCCCCGTCGTAGATGTCACGGCCCGCCTGCTGAGCGCGGCCATGCGCCGTGCCTGAGCGGTAAAAAAAGTCTGCTGAACCCTTGTAATCAGCCGCCTGCGGCCGCATATACGTCGGTCGAATGTGAGAGTAGGGGCCGGCTATGGCGCAAGATCAGAACAATCATGACAATCCCGACACGCCTGCGGATCAGGCGGAGGCAGGGACACAAGACACTGGCGAAGCAACTGCTGAAGCTGAACAGGCCGGCGCAGCAGAAATTGCCGAGCTGAAAGACCAGGTATTGCGCAGCCTTGCGGAGATGGAAAACGTTAAGCGACGCGCCTCCCGTGACATTGAAAATGCGCACAAATTTGCCGTTGAGAAACTGCTCAGCGACCTGTTCCCGGTGGTCGATAGCCTGGAAAAGGCGGTTGAGACTGCAGAACAGACCGAGGGTGCCCAGCCCATAGCCGAAGGCGTTGCGCTGTCGCTCAAACTGTTTGTCGATACGCTGGCTAAATCCGGTGTCGAGCAGATTGACCCGCTGGGTGAGCCTTTTGACCCTCAGGTACATGAGGCCATGACCATGGTGCCTAACCCCGCCGCAGAGCCCAATTCAGTGATGGACGTGATGCAGAAGGGCTATTTGCTCAACGGTCGCCTGGTCAGGGCTGCAAAAGTCATAGTCGCCAAAGCGCCGGATGCCTGAAAAAGGCTGTTTTGAGCACTTGAAGTTAAACAGTTCGACCAAATATAGAGCAACAAGTTAAGAACATTCCTGCTGGGAAATTGTGGAGAAAGAATAATGGGTAAGATTATTGGTATTGACCTTGGCACCACCAATTCGTGTGTCGCTGTCATGGAAGGCGGTGAACCCCGCGTCATTGAAAACTCAGAAGGCGACCGTACAACCCCTTCAGTTATTGCGTACACCGAGGACGGTGAAATCCTGGTTGGCCAGAATGCAAAACGCCAGGCGGTAACCAATCCCACCAATACGCTCTTTGCAGTAAAGCGTTTGATTGGACGCAAGTTCAAAGACGACGTGGTGCAGAAAGACATCAAAATGGTGCTGTACAAAATCTCTGAAGCTGCTAACGGCGATGCCTGGATCGAAGTGAAAGGCGAAAAGCTGGCGCCACCCCAGGTGTCCGCAGAAACGCTGAAAAAGATGAAGAAAACGGCAGAGGAATACCTGGGTGAAGAAGTCACCGAGGCAGTGATTACCGTGCCGGCTTACTTCAACGATTCCCAGCGCCAGGCCACCAAAGATGCCGGCAAGATTGCAGGTCTGGACGTCAAGCGCATCATCAACGAACCTACAGCGGCAGCGCTGGCATATGGCCTCGATAAGAAGCGTGGTGATGCCAAGGTCGCCGTTTATGACCTGGGTGGTGGTACTTTTGACGTGTCTATCATCGAGATTGCGGAAGTGGACGGCGAACATCAGTTCGAAGTGCTGTCGACCAACGGTGATACGTTCCTCGGTGGTGAAGACTTCGACCTGCGCATCATTGACTACCTCGCAGACGAATTTAAGAAAGACAACAGCGTGGATCTGCACAGTGATCCACTGGCACTGCAGCGTCTGAAAGAAGCGGCAGAGAAAGCCAAGATTGAGCTGTCCAACAGTTCACAGACTGAAATCAACCTGCCTTACATAACGGCAGATCAAACGGGTCCCAAACACCTGGTGCTGAAACTGACCCGCGCCAAGCTGGAATCTTTAGTTGAAGACCTGGTGCAGCGTACGATCAGTCCTATTCAGACTGCATTGGACGATGCCAGCCTGACTATCAGCGATATTGATGACGTGATTCTGGTGGGTGGTCAGACCCGGATGCCACTGGTGCAGGAAAAGGTCAAAAGCTTCTTCGGCAAAGACGCACGTCGCGATGTAAATCCTGATGAAGCGGTTGCCATTGGCGCTGCGATTCAGGCTGCTGTGCTGGCCGGTGATGTGACCGACGTGCTGTTGCTGGACGTGACGCCTCTGTCTCTGGGTATTGAAACGCTGGGTTCAGTGATGAGTGTGCTGATTGAAAAGAACACCACGATCCCAACAAAGAAAACCCAGACGTTCTCAACAGCAGATGATAACCAGACTGCGGTGACCATCCATGTGTTGCAGGGTGAACGTAAACAGGCAGGTCAGAACAAGTCCCTGGGCCAGTTCAACCTGGAAGACATCCCACCTGCACCGCGCGGCATGCCGCAAATTGAGGTGGCGTTTGATCTGGATGCCAACGGTATTCTGAATGTCTCCGCAAAAGACAAAGCAACCGGCAAAGAACAGTCGATTGTGATTAAAGCCTCGAGCGGACTGTCTGATGAAGAGATTGAGCAGATGATTCGTGATGCGGAAGCTCACTCTGAGGAAGATAAGAAATTCGAAGAGATGGTTGGCTTGCGTAATCAGGCTGACAGCCTCGTACACGGTGCCCGCAAAGCGCTGGAAGAGGCCGGTGATAAAGCTTCGGCTGAAGAAAAAGAGGCCATTGAAAACGCGGCGAAAGAGCTTGAAGAAGCCTTAAAAAGCGGTGACAAAGAAGGCATTGAAGCAAAAATGCAGACTTTGTCTCAAGCCTCCGCGGGGCTTGCGCAGAAAATGTATGAAGCCGAAGCAGCTGAGGCTGGCCCCGGGCCGGGTGCGCAGGACGGTGGTCAGAACGCTTCAGGTGGCTCAGACGATGCGGTAGATGCAGAGTTTGAAGAGGTCAAAGACGAAGATAAGAAGTAAGCTTCTCTTTCCAGCCTGTCTTACAGCGCGGCGCTTGCTTTACGGCAGGCGCCGCGTTTGTTGTATATGTGAGGCCGTATATATGAGTCAGGGAAAAGAAGTAGAGCAATAAGAAGATTTAGAGTTAATTATGTCCAAGCGAGATTACTACGAAGTACTAGGCATCAATCGAGACGCCTCAGACGAAGAGCTTAAAAAAGCTTACCGTCGCTTGGCGATGAAGTTCCACCCGGACCGCAATTCCGACGATCCAGATTCAGACGATAAGTTTAAAGAAGCCTCAGAAGCTTATGAAATCCTTTCTGACCGTGAAAAACGGCGGGCCTATGATCAGTTCGGGCATGCCGGCGTTGATCCGAATCAGGGTGGTGGCCAGGGTTTTGAAGGCAATTTTGGTGACATTTTTGGTGATGTCTTTGGTGACATCTTTGGCGGTGGTCGTGGCGGGCGCAGCGCAAACGGTATGTCGCGAGGTTCGGATCTGCGTTACAACATGCAGCTCGATCTGGAACAGGCCGTCAGCGGAGATACAGTAGAGATACGTATTCCGGTGCTGACTGCCTGTGAAGAGTGTGATGGCAGCGGAGCGGCACCCGGCACAACACCCAGTACCTGCCCTGATTGTCAGGGCGCTGGTCAGATTCGAGTATCCCAGGGGTTCTTTTCGCTGCAACAGACCTGCCCACGTTGTCGTGGCCAGGGACGTGTTGTCAGCGATCCCTGTCGCAAATGCAGCGGTGCCGGAAGAGCTGAAAAGCGCAAGACCCTGTCGGTGAAGGTGCCGGCCGGGGTAGATACGGGTGATCGCATCCGTCTCAGCGGCGAGGGTGAAGCGGGTATGAATGGCGGTCCGCCAGGGGATCTTTACGTGCAGATTGACGTGCGCGAGCACGCCATCTTTTCCCGAGACGGGCGCAATCTATATTGTGAAGTACCAATTTCGATTGTTGACGCAGCCCTGGGTGGTGAGCTCGAAGTACCCACCCTCGACGGCCGGGTAAAACTGAAAATTCCGGCTGAAACCCAGACCGGAAAAATTTTCAGGCTGCGCGGCAAAGGGGTGACTCAGGTGCGCGGCGGCGGCATAGGCGATCTCCTGTGCAAGGTGGTTGTCGAAACGCCGGTCAAATTAACCGATCGACAGAAAGAGTTGTTGCAGGAGCTGAAAACCTCACTCAGTGAAAGTGCCAAGCATTCACCGCGGGAGAAATCCTGGTTTGATGGGGTGAAAAACTTCTTTGATGGATTGACCGGCTGATGCTGCGTGTTGCGGTGACCGGGGCTGCGGGACGCATGGGTAAAACGCTGATTCAGGCGCTCACCGAAAGTGACGATCTGCAATTGGGTGCCGCCTTCGAGCACGCTGACAGCAACGCGCTGGGCGCAGATGCCGGCGAGCTTGCCGGCGTCGGCACACTGGATATCCCGATTACCCCTTTCGATCAGGCTGACCCGGCAGACTTTGAAGTGGTGATAGATTTCACCGCACCCCAGGCGACACTGATACTGGCAGAGTTCTGCAGTCGTGAAGGTAAAGCCATGGTAATCGGCACCACCGGGTTCACCGACAGTGAACTCAAGCAACTCGAGCGTTCAGCGGCACAGGTACCGTTGTTCATGTCACCCAACATGAGTGTTGGTGTCAATCTGACCTTCAAACTGATTGAGATGGCTGCCCGTGCGCTGGGTGATGAAGTTGATGTAGAGGTAATCGAAGCCCACCACCGGCACAAAGTGGATGCCCCTTCAGGTACTGCTGTGCATATGGGTAAGGTGTTGGCCGAGACCCTGGGCCGTAACCTGGAAGAAGATGCCATCTATGGGCGTCAAGGCATCACCGGCGCACGCGAAAGGAACACCATCGGATTTTCAACGGTCCGCGGCGGCGACATTGTAGGTGAGCATACGGTTATGTTTATTGGTGACGGGGAGCGGTTGGAAATTACGCATCGGGCTTCGAGCCGGATGAATTTTGCCCTGGGTGCACTGCGGGCAGTACGCCACATCCATGGCAAGGCGCCGGGTAAATACAACATGCAGACACTTTTAGACATCTGAGTAACAGTTTTTTGCTGATTTTTACCACCCAGGTGAGTACACTCTCGGCCTTAAGTTCAACCTGTCGTGGAATGCCGCAAAGCAGTCCACGCCCATCCAGTAAAACATCTGTTGAGCCCGGTTAAATCGCGCGCCTAAGACGCGAATGCAGTTGGTAATCGCACCGACACACTAAAAAGGGAAGCTCACTTGATACCGGCATTACTCGCTTTAGAGGACGGTAGTGTTTTTTACGGCCAGTCGATTGGGATCGAAGGATCCACGGTTGGCGAAGTGGTGTTCAATACTGCGATGACAGGTTACCAGGAGATCCTCACGGATCCCTCCTACGCCCAGCAGATTGTGACCCTCACCTACCCGCAAATTGGCAATACCGGATGCACTCCGGAAGACTTCGAATCCGACCGCATCTGGAGTGCAGGTCTCGCGACTCACCAGACCAGCGCTCCGGATGCGGTCGGATTCGACGTCTTCCGGAGTGCATCCGGTATTGCCAACG
>Ga0180435_10003812_pt1 | contig 15014 bp, 15 predicted proteins | sample SS_ome_3_FD_132467 | JGI IMG/M metagenome (GOLD analysis project Ga0180435, IMG submission 132467) | Hypersaline lake sediment archaeal communities from the Salton Sea, California, USA - SS_3_S_1 metaG | ecosystem: Environmental > Aquatic > Non-marine Saline and Alkaline > Hypersaline >... | reverse complement strand
GGAAAGCGAGGAGGATCTACTCAACAAATTTACATTTCATATTTAAACGGTTAGCCCTTTTAGCGTGAGATAAATCGTACTGCTATTTTTATGTGAAATAGCTGGATGAGTGGCCAAATTTGAGATAGATTTTAATTTTGGCTCCGTCTGTTTCCTTTATATTGTATCGTCGGAAATATAAGCTTCAAACGAAAATCTTAACAAAGATATATTCTACGATTGTTATAGATTTGAACAATTTGACAGATTTGTAGTGCCGTTGACTGTATGTTACAAAGTCTTTTGTTTGGCTTGGTCTGGCGGCTTGATCAAGCCTTAAAAATACAATGAATTTTAATTATCACAGACTTGTTCTGATAGTATAAAATAGCAGTCTTTAAAATATGTGAATCTTTACAGCGCCGGAGGAGTTTGATCAATAAGACTCGATGAAATTTCCGAGCGTTTTTCTCATTAGTTCAAGATTTTCAGGGTTGACCCTTTGCAGGTTATCGTTAACGGAGTGTAATCCGCCCCAACCCAAACCTGGCAGGCCGCTGTGACCGACGGTTACGACAGGTATGCCTGCCTCGGCAAACATCTTGCTGTCGTCGCTAAGCTTGGGATATGAAGCCATATCCTTGCCGGATATTCCCTTCCAGGTAACACTCAAACGATCGATCAATCCAGCATCAGCTTCATAAAACCTTAAAAATATGCCGATTTTCTCCCAATAAACCATATTGCCATTTTGACCAACCAGTTCCAAGTTAACTAGATAGGGGGATGGCCCACTTGCTGATTGACCAGACCCAAATCGTTCTTTTACATAGTGCCCAGCCCCCTGGAAACCAACCTCCTCGCCGGCAGTCAACAGAATTGTGACATCGGAGCTGCCAATACTTATCCGGCCTTCCTGGATGTCCTTGGCCAAAGCCAGTAAAACAACAACTGCCCCTCCATCATCAACAGCTCCCAGGCTGTCGCTTTTCTGGTTCATGAAAATATAGCCTCCCCACCATGAGAAAGCTAGGCCATAAGCCATGAGAAAGAACACACCCCCTACGATAGTGACAACCTGGAATTTCTTGGCGCTAAGGATATTCACCTTTTTCATCAGGAGGGTCCAAATGATTAATGCCAACCCTAAAAACAGTGAGGGTGTAAACAAACCAGCAATGCGCGATCGCTCCTGGTGATCCCAAAAATCGGTCTTGGAATCGTAGTGAGCGGCGAAAATAAGTTCCCTTTCCGGTGCATCGGTTTTAAACTCAACCACAATATTTTCAGCTGGTTTCTGGATCAGCCAAGATAGAACAGGTTTGGAAAACTCCGTTTCGGAGAAAATGATTACTGGTATAAGCAACAAAGGAATCAGGGCCCATAAGGGCTTCTTTTTAAGTATCAAAATGAAAAAGATTGTTGCCAGTAGGAGCACACCGATACCCAACAGCAATATCGCATGAGGCCGCAAGGCAAACTCCTGAGCGAGAAAAGGGGTTCCCCAGGAAGAAAGCAGTTCCTTGACAAACACAGCCACCTGGCCCAAAGACTCTCTGTGACAGGGCCGGGGTATGGCAATTTGCTCCAGTATTTTCATCATGTCCATTGTGGTCTCACTTAATCCCATGTCTGCATTTATCTTTGTGCCGGTTCACCTCTCACAATAAAGACCTTCAGATTGAATATTTGGACTAGACCGAATAGATAGGTATTCCACCACAAATCGTTTGCAATATTTGGATATGTTTAATTTCATCTGGAAGAACAGACACAGGATTCTTATCCAATAATACCATATCCGCTCTTTTTCCTTTAGTAAGACTTCCTTTTACAGACTCTTCAAACTGCGCATAAGCTGCATTGATTGTAAATAATTGCACGGCTTCTTCGGCAGTAATCCGCTGCTGGGGTTCAAAATCTTCCCGGGTAACACAGCACCCTATGGCTTGTAGGACACTCAGTTCCTCGATGGGGGCATCAGAGGCTCCGGCAACAGTTACACCGGCATCGATCAGGGAACGAAAGGCATACGTCCACGGGGTACGTTCAGGCCCCAGTCTTTTTGGCAACCATTCTTTTTCTGAATGAATAAACATGGGTTGGGTAGAGACCACCAGATTTAACCGGGCAATGTCTTTTATGAGTTGAGAATCGAGCTGAGAGGCATGTTCCAGACGATGCCGATGTGAGCTAGTTGGATATTCTTTAAGTAACCGGTCATACAGATCCACACATATCCGTGTTGATTCGTCGCCGATGGAGTGGATGGCAATTTGTTCTCCCGCTTTATGGGCGGCCGCCATTCTATTGTACATCTCGTCAGACGAATGGATCAATAATCCTTTTCGATCCGGAAAATCCGAGAAAGGACGCTGCATATAAGCTGTGCATGAAGATAAGGTCCCATCAGCCCAGAATTTCATGCCACCGATTCGCCGTCCACTTGCCATTCCTTGCTTGTGAAATTTTGAGGGCTTGAGAGAGGCAATTTTTTCAATGTCCTTGGTTACAAGCAGTGTGTAGAGGTTTATCGGAATTCGATCCAGAAGTAATTCCATGAGCGGGATATCGTAAATCCCCTTAGATCCGGAAACTCCCTCGTCATCTGTTTGAAGAATCATCCCCACCGAGGTGATTCCTTGCCTTGCAATACGGTCAAATACCGATATACCGGCCTCCATGATTGTTTCCAATTCAGGAAAAGGCACCTTCTCAAGTAGAATCGACATGGCAGTTTCAGAAAATACACCAGAGGGGTAGCCATCTTTTTCGCGTTCAATTTTCCCTCCATCGGGATCTGATGTTGATGCTGAGACACTTGCTGCTTCGATGGCGGCAGTATTTCCAATTATCGTATGGCCATCTCGTTTGACTATCAATACCGGCTTGTCTGAACATGCTGCGTCAAGATCATGTCGGTTGAGTAACCGTGGGGGATCAAGCAAGTTTTCATCAAACTGCAGCCCCATTATCCACTCTTCTTCATTCTCCCCTTTTGCCTTTTTCGAAATGATTGCTTTAAGATCCTCTATTGAAGTAATTTTTGATAGATCGATATTCATTTCAAACAGCATCATCAAAGGAGGATGAAGATGGGTGTCAATAAAGCCAGGCAACATAACAGAACCCTCTAAATCTACCAATTCAGGAGTTGCCCCTAAGGCAGACCGACAATCGGATTTCGATCCCACAGCCACGATCATACCTTCTTTTACTGCAAGCGCTTCCACGGTTGGTTTTAACGGATCAACCGTATAAATCTCCCCGCCGAAATAGAGTTGTTCATGTATAGTCATTTGGGCCTCGTATATTGCTTATAATTCTTCTTAACAATCCTCATATCGAAGTGATGCTCGGGGAAAAAGCTGAAATCAAACAGTCACAACAGATCCAACCACAACCATGATATAAGCGATAATGACAATTACCTGAAATATCGGACGGCCTAAGAGATCAAGCCTGAATTCTGGGTTCTGATTTGTTCCATATTTTTTGCTACCCCGATATGCCGGAATAACCATAATAGATATTAAAACCGCCAGAAGCCCTCCGGCTATGCGCATAAACCCCAGGAAACCTGTTATGCCTGCCATCGCCAAAACAAGTGTCGGCAGTGTGGCTGCAAGCCAGCACAGCCGATAGTCCCAGTTCAAGCGCTCTTCTATTACAATCGCTAAAGCATAGGAGGTACTCCAGTAGCTGGTAATGATTGCTAGAAATACAAACCCCGATCCCATGGTAATGGCCCATGGGCCGATGGCATTTCCCCATCCAATGATGGCCAATTCCGTAATTTCTTTTGAAGCCAGCATCGTCATTACCGTTACAGAAAATACCAACAAAAAATTGATACCAACCCCAAGTGCAACGGCTTTGGGGATCTGTTTTTTATCATGCTGAAGTCCCTTTATTGCCTGCGGTATTGAAAAAAAACAGGCAAAGGCAAACATCACCATACCGTAAAGGGCTAAAGCTGCTTTGGCTGAATATGAATATAGTGGCAAACTATTGAATGGGACATTAAACGAACCCAATACAAGTATAGTAACCAGAATCAAAATTCCCGAGATTGCAATTTTTTCGCTCACCCCCAACGCTTTTAATCCGAAAAAGATAGGCCCGGCAGCGCAAATATAGGTAATCAATTTTGCCGACCAAGACGGAATACCCAGGAGATTTACCAACAAGTCTCCCGAACCGACAATAAATGCGGCCAGCAATGCATAGAAATTCAATACAACAAGCCCAAAAAAAAGCCAGGTGAAAAGCGCTCCATGCTTTTGACGGAATAGAAACTTTCCAAAGGTTTCTACAAGCTGTGTGCCCTCAACATCACGCATTACCATTTCTGTGATCATGAGATGCAGCAGTAAGCTAAGTACATATGCTAACACCAATATGAGGATAACGGGAATCAATCCATTTAATGATGCCAGAAATGGCACCGCCATTATTCCTCCACCGACACCAAGGCCCGCCACTATCGATGATGCTTCAAATAAACTCAGATTTTTAGTTTCGTTGTTTACCGTATCCGCACTTGAGTCCATATATGTTTTCCCTTTATGCATCCTTTTTTCAGGATCTGGTTGTATGATAATATGGTTTATAGCCAACCAATTTCAATTTTGCAGATCTAGCAGACGTTGAGTGGCTGTTTCAGGGTTATAGGTCAATTTGCTGACCAAGAACATCAGGCCTACACTCAAAAATACCGATACAACAATGGGATCGATCCAGTCTGACAGCATGTCCGACAGCTTAAGACCATACAACCCAACGACTGCAATAGTACCCACGACAGAAGAAACTATAGCACCGGCTTTAGTGGCCCCCTTCCAGAAAACCGCTGCCATGATAGGGGCAAACCCACCTGCGACGAAGATGGCAAAGGCTAAAAGAATCATTTCAAAAATGCCTGTCATGACCAAAGCGAAGACCACCCCCAGAACGCCAATAATCAGAATGAATACGCGCGAAATCAAAAGGAGCTTTTTACCGTCTAGCTGAGGACGGAGAGGGCTGACGATATCGTGGCTGAATGTAGTTCCGGCAACAAGTAGACACGTATCGGCCGTAGACATCATGATCGCCATCATGGCTGCCAGACAAAGACCCTTGATACCTATGGGCATGTATTCGATTATCAGCCTGGGCATAGCCCCATCCACACCCGAAGGAGAGTCGGCCAACCCAGGGAAAAAATTCGCCGCCATAATGCCCAGAAATACGACAATGCACCCCCAATAAAAATTCAGCCCTGCGGTGACAAACATACCGGTTTTAATAGACTTGGCATCTTTTGCTGCAGCCGCTCTTTGCCAGAGGCTTGGATCGATCATACAGAACAGGATATCAACCATGAAAATGGCGACTACATACATGGGCGTAAGGCCTCCTAGCAGGTTGCCAGGTTCCGGAGCAAGATAACTCCAAACCGTGGAAATCCCTGTTTCGGAAAGAACCAGCACCGGCATGATAATTCCGATGGCAACAAACATAATCAAGGTCTGTATAAAATCCGTGTAGGCGACTGCCAAAAGCCCCCCCAGGATCGTATATATGATCATAACAATGCCGGCACCGATGACCGCTTCGGTATACCCGATTCCCATGTCACCCAGGATGGCTGTAACCACCAACCCTACAGCAATCAACTGGGTTCCAAACACAGCAATCACGCCCAGCACCATGATAATTCCGAAGAGCATGCGCATGGCGCCGCCATAGCGCATAAATAGTACATCAGGCATATTCCACACGCCAACCCGGCGCACAATCGGCCCGACATACCCAAACAGTGCCAATCCGATGGTATATCCGATGATTATTATGGTTATGATACCGTGCTCATAGGCTAAACCAGCCGACCCCATGGTCGAACTTGCCCCAATGGCTGTCCCAACAAGGGTTCCCACCAGGAGGGGGAGCTTGATGCTGCGACCAGCGATTGCAAAATCCGTATTGTCCTTTATCTTTCTTGCTGCATATACACCGATGCCCAACATACCAATAAAAAAGGCTACGATAACCACCAAGTCCAATGATAGTGCCATTAATATTCTCCAAGCATGTTTGAATAATTAGTCCAGTTGAAAAAGCATCATGGCATTTTGATACAGCCACTTTTCTTTTACCGATTCCTTTAAAGGCAAATCTTTGGTTTCCTGCACGATCTGTTTAAGCGGTAACCCGAGATCTCCGTATCCGGAGGCAAACACAATTTTATCCTGTAAAAGCGTGTTCCCGAACTGCATGAGCATTTCCCAGCCTGATCCTGGTGTCGCAAGATGTTTAGGCCGGTGAGAGCAGGTATTGATATAAATGTTGCCGTGTCTCCTGGCCATGCCAATCAGTTCCGGCACCCAGGGCCAGCCGCCACATTCCGCTATGATCTTCATTTTCGGAAAATCCATGGCCACGCGGTCAAGATGCAAAGGGCGCCCTATGTCCATGGGCAAATCCGTTCGGTAGTTCATGGTTGAATAGATAAAGACCGGAACATTAAGATCCACAGCTTTAGCATACAACGGATAAAAAAGCTGATCATCCGCCCGAATATCCCAATCAAATGGTGAGGCATAATAAGCGATAAACCCAAGGTCCTTTACGGCCCTTTCCAGTTCTTTTACCGCTTTTGGCCCGGAGTGTGGGTCGGCAGCCGCGATCCCCTTAAAACGCGTCGGCCATCTTGAAATCAGTTCTGCTGTTTTATCATTGTCATCATGACCGTTCAAAAGGCCCCATTCAATACCAGCCGCATCCATATTAGCGACCAGTTCTTCAGGTTCGGTGGCCATCTCTTTGGCAAAAGCAGACACCAGTTTGTTCATTTCGATTTCCGACATCTTGTCCAATTCTTTTTCGATTTCATCCATGGACATGCCTAAGGACTCCGCCCACTGAGGCCCAAAAATCCTTTTATAATTTGCCAAGCCCTCATTCTCCCGGTTGAGAATTATATCTTTTATAGTTTTAGCAACAGCATCGGCAGATTCTGGAAAACTACACCCCAAGTCGATGATTTTCATAAGTGTACACTCCCTTTTTCATTGAAAGATATTATTCTCCAAAACGATCAAAACAACCCACAGTGGGATCATCTTTTTCCTGGAGCAACACCTGTTTTTGTACCTTGTCACTGGCACTGCGTGGAAAATCTTCCCTGAATTCGATATACCGCGGTACTTTAAACTTGGCGATCCGCTCCAAACAGAAATCAACGATCTGTTCCGAACTAAGTGCCTGGGTTGTCTCACCAGGTGCCAAGATGATATAGGCTTTTACTTCCTCATCCCTTTCTACGTCTGGTACGCCAACTACGGCTGCATCTATAATTTTAGGATGGCTCATGAGCACCATTTCCACTTCTTCCGCGGAAATGTTGTCCCCCATCCTCCGGATCATGTCCTTTATCCGACCGATAAAATAATAGTACCCGCTCTCATCCTGGCGGAACAAATCACCCGTGCGGAAATAGCCTTCGAAAAATGCCTTTTCAGTCGCTTCAGGCTTTTTGTAATATCCTTTCAAGATGCCCGGCCCCTTGACCAGCAATTCCCCTGTGTCACCCTGATTTACATCTTTACCGAACTTGTCGACAATTCTGAATTCTCGAATAGACACCGGCATACCCACCGACCCGGAACCCACCATGTGCTCATCTTTCTTGGGCATAACTATTCCCGGCCCAATTTCAGTCATGCCGTATGCCTCCCTAGCCACAAGATTAAAGTGCTCTTCCAAGGCTTTGTGAAGTTTCGGCGGACAGGCACTTAGAATCATCCATTTCAGGTGATAATCATCGTAGTCCTTATAACCGGGCAGGTACAGCATATCCTCTGATCCCCAGGATACCGTGATAGGATACTTGTTGATACATTTGACAAAATTTTCGCCGGAAATTTTGTCAGCCATCACCATTGATCCGCCGGTAGTAAGGGCCATGATCAATTCCCACTGGGGGTCCATGTAGTAAAACGGACTCATGGACAGAAAAATTTCATCCTTCCCGAATCCCAGGTTTGCAGCAACGGCCCCGCAAGACAGCCAGTATTCATGAGTCGTCATAACGCCTTTGGCAAATCCTGTGGTTCCGGAAGTGTATTGAATATTCATCAGGTCATCCCTGTCTGGACCCGCAGATTGATGGGTTGTGGGCATGTCCGCAGCTGTTTCCTCTAAAGGAATGCCCAACCCTGTTTTGCCGCTACCAATACGATAGAGTTGCTGGACCCTGTGATTGTCCGCAGAGATATTTTCAAAGATTGAAAGATAGGATGTATGGATGACAAGGGCTGTTACATCTGAATCTTTCAGCACGTATTCCAGGTCAAAGGCCTTATAACGGATATTGATAGGCACCATGACAACACCAAGCTTTGCCAGGGCAAGCCAGACACATGGGAACACCAAACTGTTGGGTAGCATCACCCCCACATGTTCACCGGGCTTGATCCCCGTATAGGAGAATGCATTGGCGAATTGGTTGGCCCTTGCATTCAATTCACGAAAACTGATTGTAATATTTTCATGATCAACGGTTAAAACCGGTTTATCACCAAATTCTTTGGCTGCTTTTTCAACCAGGTCTCCGATATTTTGTTCCAGTTCCAAATTATGCATATTCATCCTCTACTTCCTTGTTATGGATCAAACGATAGTAGGTCTTTTTTAATACTGAGAATGTTAGAATTATACTGCGATTTTTGTGCCAAACATTTTTAACCAAATATACAACAGGTTACAATTTCATCTTGCTTTTTTCACCAATTACTGTAAATTTATCACCGTATTTTGTGTAATTCACAATATATTGTGATAGGAGTAGACGTGAAAACTGTTTCTAAAACTCAATTTTTCAAGGAAACGACGCTGCGAATTTGTTCCAGCCTCGATTTTGAAAAGGCATTGCATCAATGTTTTGAATTTCTGGAAACAGTCATGCCTTTGAATTTTTTAAATCTAGTGATCTGGGATCCAGATTTCAAATATCCTGATGTAGTCGCCTCAGTTGAAGACGGTAAAATCGATCGATCCCCTCCCGAAGAATACTTTCATTTTTCCATGCCAGACGAATTGCGGCTCTACCTAAAAAATGAATGGTATAAAACCGGCTATATACGCATGATCAATTCATGGGACCAGGATAAGTATAGCCGGGCAATGCGTCAGATGGTAAAATCCCGACACGAATTATCTATCATTTCGCTGCCGTTACATTTGGACAATGAAGCCATTGGTATTTTCTCTGTGTCAGCAATTGGCAAAAACCGTTACACTGACGTTCATGCTGGTTTGATATCTGTTTTAAACGAGCCATTTTCCATCGCATTGTCCAATGCCTTACGATTTAAAGAGCTTAACGAGCTCAAAGAAAAAATAGAAGAGGACAACCGGTATTTACGCCAGGAACTGGAAGGTGATTTAAGAAATACCATGGTGGGAGCCGAAACCGGTCTGCAGAACGTGATGCAAATGATCAACCAGGTGGCCCCCATGAACTGCCCTGTACTCCTTCTTGGTGAGACTGGTACGGGCAAAGAGCTGATTGCCAATGCCATACACTATTCCTCGCCTCGCAAGGACGGCCCTTTCATTAAAGTCAATTGTGGTGCCATTGCGGAATCATTGGTTGATAGCGAACTATTCGGGCACGAGAAAGGTGCTTTCACAGGCGCCATATCTAAGAAAATTGGCAGATTCGAGCGGGCACATCATGGAACCATATTTCTGGATGAAATCGGTGAACTCCCGGCAAAGGCCCAGGTCAGGTTGCTCAGAGCAGTACAGCAGAATGAAATCGAACGGGTAGGCGGTATGAATACCATCCAAATCGATACCCGCATTATATCAGCCACAAACCGAAACCTTGAAAATATGGTCGATTCCGGGAATTTCAGGGAAGATCTCTGGTTCCGGCTCAACGTTTTCCCCATAGTGATACCACCATTAAGAATGCGGAGCCAGGACATCCCTGAGTTAGTCGACCACATGATCAGGCGCAAGGTGGCTCAGATGAATATGAATCAAATCCCGGAAATGGCATCGGATACGGTTAAAAAATTGTCCAGCTATTACTGGCCTGGAAATGTGCGGGAGTTGGAAAACGTCGTGGAACGGGCCTTAATCAGGCACACCGGGGGTCCGCTTGAAATAACCCCTTTTTTCTCAGATAAAAGGCCTGCTCGAAAGCAGAATGTTCATATTCGTGGATATGAATCGGGCGAGCCCCTCCCAACCCTAAACCAGGGTATCGCCGCTTTAATTAAAAGAGCCTTGACTATCTCAAAAGGTAAAATTTATGGGCCTGGTGGCGCAGCAGAAATTTTGGATATGCATCCCAATACGCTTCGATATAAAATTTCAAAGCTGAATATTAAATATTAAAAAAGACCACAGATGCTTATGGATGGAAGTAGCAACCAGACACTTTAAAAAGGTTTATAGATTTGAACAAACTCCAAGAAACATAGAAAGTATTGATTGTATGATTATATCGACGTTTTAGTCAATTATTTCAATATACTATATATAGTATATGAGGAGGCAGTCTAATAACAGAAGTACGTTTGGGGTTATTAATTATGATGTGCTAAAATAAGGCCAGTTTCTTCCAATTTATGCAAAAGGTCGCGCCTTTCCCTCGCCAACACCTTCAGCCGCCGTCTTTTATGCGGTTTTACATCAGCAACTTCTAAAACAATATTGGCCAATTTAGCTATCTGATCGCTTTCTGAGTCGACCAATTTTTTTAAGCGTTTCACATTTTTGTTGGAAATATGGGATTGTTTCAAATATCCGAAAATTTCATGTTCCATATCTATCTCATTAATCTCAACCTTCGGTTTTCGAGAACACTCCTTGCAAATATGATTCCGATGCCCTTTATTTGAAAATTTTTCATTCGGCTTGATGGCACCGCAAATTCTACAATAATGTCCTGAGTATCGCTTTTTCACGGAAACACCTGTCATACCTCGCGACGTATTGTTGTCTTTAGCCTCACAATGCAGTTGCTAAAATTTGATCGTAAGCTTCCTACAATCTTAGCGATCACAATTGGTTCATACGATCCTTCAAGTCCTTTCCACATTTGAAAAATGGCAGCTTTTTCGGAGGGACCACTACTTGTTCACCTGTTTTAGGATTTCTACCAGTGTAGCCCGGATAATCCTTCACATAAAATGAGCACAAACCACGGATCTCCACACGGTCCCCTCTTTCCAATGCAGCTGACACCTGCTCAAAAAACATAGATACGATTTTTGTCGATTCGGCTTTAGAAAGACCATTTTGAGAACAAAGGGTTTGAATTACTTCGAGCTTGTTCATAGGTTTCCTTCCTTGGAATTTATTGGGGCATAGAATTTTTCAGAAAACTTACAAGGCGGTGGACCCCAAAAACTGGACAAGGTGCTAAGCTATATGTCAGACTCCTGATAGGAGGAACTGACAATGGGAAAAATCAGAAAAAAGCACAGTCCACAATTTAAAGCCAAGGTTGCTCTGGCCGCGATTCAAAATGACGAGACCATCGCCCAGATTGCCAATCGTTTTGGTGTCCACCCCACAATGGTCTCGGCCTGGAAACGGCAGATGTTAGAAGGTGTTGCCGATATTTTCGACAAGAACCCCAGGTCCAGAAAGCAGGCTCAAGACGAAACCAATGAGCTGTACCGCCAGATCGGCAAACTCAAGGTAGAAAACGATTTTTTATCACGCAAGCTCGTCTCCTGACCAAAAAGCAACGCACCCAACTGCTTGACCCGTTTTACAGTGAGATGAGCATACGTCACCAATGTGAGATTTTGAGTATCAGTCGTTCATCGTATTACTATAAACCAAAGCCCATGAAGCCCAAGGATCTCGATCTTATGCGAAAAATCGACGAGCTATATACCGATGACCCCAGTCGCGGCAGCCGGTCGATACGGCGCCAACTCAAGCGCCAGGGGATCCGGGCCAACCGCAAGCGCATTCAGCGGCTGATGCGGCTGATGGGCATCGAAGCGGTCTACCCTAAGCCGCGCACCACCCGCCGCCATCCTGACCACAAGGTCTATCCCTATTTGCTGAGGAATCTGGCCATAGAGCAGCCTAACCAAGTGTGGTCGGCGGATATCACCTATGTTCCTATGAATCACGGTTTTATGTACCTTGTCGCCATCATGGACTGGTACAGCCGTAAAATCCTATCATGGCAGGTATCCAATACCATGAACTCGGACTTTTGCGTTGAAGCACTACAGGAAGCCCTGGATCGATATGGGCGGCCCGATATTTTCAATACCGATCAGGGCAGCCAGTTTACCAGCAAGGACTTTACCGGAACTCTCAAAAAACACGATGTTAAGATCAGCATGGATGGCCGCGGTCGCTGCCAGGACAATATTTTCATTGAACGGCTATGGTGGACCATCAAGTATCAGTACCTTTATCTGCACTCTTTTGAAAGCGGCTTGGCCCTGCGACGCGGCCTGGCCAAATGGATCAGTTGCTATAATCACGACAGGGGGCATTCTTCCCTTGACGACAAAACCCCGGATGAGGTTTATTACGACTTACCCCATCCGTTCGAACAGGCAGCCTGATGTCTGATTAATTTTTAACTTCTGGCTATAGCTTAACTTGACCCTCAGGTGGTCTAACCCTTAGGGTCCACCGCCCAACGGTGTGACCGGATCTGTCAAACCTGTGTGGTAATCTGTGTGAAAACAAGGAGAAGGAGGGCATAAAAAATGAGAACACAGGAAAGATTCACAGACTATCATGACCATTTTGAATATTTCGGGAATACAGAGATCGAACGCATCCGTATGCAGGGTGAAAGGGTCATTAAGCATGACTGGATCATCTTTGACTCCACTGATGAGGCTATGGAATTTTTCAACGACCGCTGCTGTGAGTTTGATGGGTATAATGCCTGAAATATGTCTGGTCTTTAGACTTCTTCAATAATTTTCACAGGGCAGTTATCTTCTCTGCGATAATGATGAACTACATTTGAGCTAAACAGGGTATTGATTAACAAATCAAGTTGCCGAGATTTCAAGATTCAAGCGGTGTTTTGATTTCTACTGAATTATGTTAACTATCTCAAATATCTTTTTTATTTCATTATGTTACACAAGCTCTAGTTGGGAGGAATCCTCGGGAAGATGTAATCACCTGTATTTCGGCTTGTTTTGAATATAGAAGGCTTCGTTCGGTAGTCTAAATTATCCTATTCAGCATTGACGATGCCATCAGAAAACATCTCAACACGCACTGATATAGGACGACTTCAACCTTAGCCATATTAATTCTTTCAATCAATGTACATCATACGTCCATCCCTGGTTTATCTGCTCTTGCCGTCTTTTCTGCTCAGCATGTGTCCACACAACTTTGAATTTTCTTTTGCCCCGTACTTTTAGCTCTTCGGCCGTGATTGAACGATGCTTAACGTTTATGTTACCAGTGATTTTAACCGATTTGTAAATATACTGCCGCTTTACATTAATGGGTATATTTGGAATCAGATAATGGGTGCCATCTGATAACAAAATAACAAAATCGGGCTCAAAATTAATATGTGGATCATCAACATCGGTTGGTGACTCTTTACCATGTATCAGGCTATTGAAACCAACAATTTTACCAGTAATTGTTTCCGAGGCTGTTGATACCAGAGGCATGAGCAGTATGAAGCCTGCAACTATCAGGATATTTTTTATATTTATTAGTTTCATTTTGTTTAGCTCCTTTGAATATTTATTATATGTTTGAAAGATCATCATCATCCACCAGTATCTTCAGGTGTGTATCCGCTTTCAAACTGTTTCTGTTTCCATTCTTTCCATTTATTTCTGGATATCAGTTCTTCATCAGACCATACTTTTACATATCTGGTTCGTTTTTTAATTTTTACTTCTTCAGCTTCTATTGTGTAGTGCTCAGCATTGAAATCGCCGGTAACCTTTGCGGATTTGCCAACATATTTCTCTTTTTCACTGATAGGCATATTTAATATGCGATAATACTTACTATTCATTTTAAAAACGATAAGGTCGACTTTTTCTTCACTCTCCTTAGGCTCTGCAGTGATTAAAGCTTCCTTGTAATTTGGCAAACTTACAAGCCCAACAATCTTTCCTGTTACACTTTCTGATGCCACTGATATTGAAGGCAGCATCAATATGATCACAATTTTTATTAATTTTGTTATTAGTTTTTTCGTTTTCATTTTAACCTCCAATCTTATATTTCATTTATTTGATTTTCCTCTTAGTTTATAGATTTAATACTAGGTTCATTATGTGCGCACATAATTTATTCATTTATACTGATTACCCTTTTCCCAAGATCTAACGCTCTGACTGTTGTACCTGCCACTACGTGCTGGCTTCCTGTGAGGATAGACAGTTCGAAATCCTTTTCCTTTCTTATCAACCTGAAGTTTGCTGACCGTTATAGATCTGTATTCATTATTCACCCTACCTTCGACCCTGACCGTTTTGTCGAAGTATCTAATCTTAAAGTTTCTAGACACATTATCCAAAAGGTAGTATTCTCCGTTTGGCATAAGCAGGACAAAGTCATTTTCAAGCTTTATACGTGGGTCCTTATTATCAACGGGAGCCTCGATCTGATGTATAAAGCTAGTAAATCCTACAAGCTTACCAGTCAGCACCTCCTTAGCATTTGCAATAAATGGCACCATTGAAACGATGCCAGCCACAACCAGACTTTTTATAATATTTTTTGCATTCATTTTTATCCTCCTTTATTTATATGTTTGTCACTTTTGTTAACTTTATATATAAGCATTAAGCGTGCCATTTCCTCAAAAACCTTTTTTTTATATTCCTTCTGCTTGCATTGGTTTTTATTTGATATTACTGATAGTTATACATATATAATTACCACTCTGGTTGTTTTTGTTTCGTACAATGGGTGGCAGAAAATCCACTCCTATAGTTTAGGGCGAATTTATTTCGCAGGCAAAAATAACAACTGCAAACTTTTTACACACCTTTATCCAATTGCTC